>Ga0209542_10011396_pt1 | contig 15767 bp, 15 predicted proteins | sample RifCSPhighO2_01_FD_184028 | JGI IMG/M metagenome (GOLD analysis project Ga0209542, IMG submission 184028) | Soil microbial communities from Rifle, Colorado - Rifle CSP2_plank highO2_0.1 (SPAdes) (version 2) | ecosystem: Environmental > Terrestrial > Deep subsurface > Rock core/Sediment ... | reverse complement strand
TACTCATGATAACACGCACCTACTTACGCCACAATTACGGTTCCTCTTCCTTGAGTAAACCACCTGTGATAAATAATTCCACTCCGTTTTTGACTTAGTTGTGTTTGTCCTGGAAATTGCTTGCTAACAATCGAAACAGGAGCTTCATATTGTAACATGACAGGTACAACCGGACTAAGTCTTTCTTGAACCGAAAGCAGATCAGTTTGAGTTGCTTGCGCCGTTGACACTGTTTTAACTTCAGGTGTCTTTTTCTGTTCAATAGCAGCAGCGAAATATCGCCTTATTAACTTATATATGAGCTGCTTTATCATTTTAGGTAACAATCGTCTCGTCTCTATAAAAGAAGCACTGATAGATTTTTTCTCTTCTGATTTATCTGATATTTTTTCATGATTTGATTTCAGTTGCACCCCCGAGAATGGATTTTTTACTTCTACTCGCATTTTGTCTATTTTCGAAACAACTACTTCATTTTTACTTAGCATTATTGGTTTAATGATTGTTCCGAGAGCCTTATCAAGAGAAAACCTGTTTTCAATTAGTATGCGTATAAGCCTAACTGAGAAAATTCGTGTCCTTTCTTTGCTAATTTTTGCGAGCGCCATTCTGTCTCGTGATTTTAAGTTGTTAATAACAACAATTGACTGCTCTTGTTCTTTTTCTTTAACCTTCACTCGCTTATTGATCGCCTGAGTTTCAAGTCGTTTATGTAATTTAATTAAGAAAACCTTTACTAAGGTAGCTTTTTCTATTATTTTTGCTTTCACTCTAAACATAACTGGTTCATTAATTTTTCTACTAATTGTAAGACCGCTAGTTTCAGTTTCTTTCTTTTTTGTGTCCTGACTGATATTTCCGAGGGGCTTGATTTTTTCATTTTTAATTGGACTAAAGAATAGTTTTGATTTCATTTCTATCTGTTTCCTGAAGAATACTAATTTATCTATTAGGACTCGTTTTGTTTTGTCGCGACGTGAATTATCCATTTGTGTCTCTGATCGGGAATGATTTAAATTTGGTTTAAGGAAAATTTCCTCTCTTTTCTTTACTAAACGTAATCGGAACCTAGATATTTTCTCTACAACATCAATCTTTAGTTTAATAATGATGAAAGAAGCTTTCCTTGCAGTTTGAGACAACCTGTTTTGTTTAGCTTCTGGTTTTACTCTCACCATTAGTGTGAGTTTTGCATTCTCTTTTATAAAAGTCTGCTTTATCTCTGAAATAAATTTCTTAGCACTTAATTTGGATCTTTGTGTAAGAATTTTTAATTCTAGTCTTAGCCTATGAATCAGTGAACTCTTCTTTACCTCCAATAATTTTGCTTGTATGGTTGGTTTTTCCGAATTGATAATTGATGGGGCAAGTTGTGATTCTTGTCTTTCTCTGTGTTTATTTCTGATTTGAACTGCATGTGCTTCTCGCCTCTGCATTACTCCAACTGCCACCTGCTGTGGTTTTTGTTCTATAAATTCCGTTTGCACTGGAAACGTAACACTTTTTAAAGCTTCTCTTGCTGGTATTCTAGAATCGCTCCTAACTTGAATCTCTAACTGAGGTAGAACTCTGTGACCTGGTTGTCTAAAATGATTTATTGGCAAACTATGATCCTCAATCCTCGGCTTTCGTTCAGATACAGCTGTTTCTATAAAATTAGTTGTAATTTTTGGCGGCGTAAATATTTGTTTAGGCTCTGTATTTTCACTGTAGAAGTATTTGGAACTAGAAGGTACACTACTTACGGTTACAACCGCTCTTAATGGTTTATCCTTTTTCTGAGTTACAAACACTGATTGATGTTGCATACTTGCGTTTTCCTGACTTAATAACACTCTGGTTGCTGCTGCCCTTTGAGTCAATTCAATATCAAATTCAATTTTTCCTTTAATACTGATGAGTGGAAAATTAGACTCGTTATTATGAAGACAATTCATGTTTTGGGTAAAAGCACCCATAACACGAACTACGTCTCCTCCCTCAACCAAGGTGAGATCTCGTCCCAAAGTCTTACTAATGTCAATGCTACTGGCTTTGAAAAATCCGTTACTTTGCTCTTTTTTTATGGTAAAAATATATCTAGTTCCGTTCGTATCAAACATTGGCATAGCTACCATGTCTGCTTGTCCTGATATAAGTAACTCTTGCGCTTTCAGGTGTGCTTGATGTTCTTCCTCATTGTAAAGATGTGGTCGTTCTTTTTTTGTATTTTCAAACATTTCATTTATGGTTCCGAATCCTTCTGCATACAACTCGCCATTTCTAATTTCATAATAGCCCTTAGCTTCAACTTCATTCTCTCTTTTCTTCTCCAGGAAAATACTCGCTACATTTTGTGGCATAACTATTGAATTAAAAATAATTAGTGCTCGCCGACGGGCCTGTTGCAATCTATCGGTTTCTGATACAGATGGACTGATGATTTGTAATAAAGTTTGTTGCTGCTGAAATAGGGAATCAAAATGAAATAAATCAGCTTTTGAATCGTATCCGTGCTTATTATCTGGCTTCATAAAAAAACTCCTCGGTCTTTCCGAGGAGTTGCGTAAAGTGACGCTTCTGCCAGGCACTATTCAGCGCCCGGTCGGGCACCGACTGGTGTCCCGGCTCGGAAGTCCGCCTGAGGCGGATTGCGGGGATCTGGCTTACCTCGTCAATCTAATTTCTCTAAAGAAGGACGGGATTACAGTTACGGCATAGCTCCGGAATTCTCGCCTCGCCGAAACTTTCAGTGAAGGCGGGTCACCGGATTCACCCGAAAAATTTAATTTAACTGGATATATTTCCACTCAATTCGATCATTCGCACTCAAAGTCTTGCGATCCGGAGCTGTATCACCGGCAACGTCGTTCACAAAATATGCCCAGCCATGAGTTGCAGAAGCTACAAATTCTCCCACTTTGGTGATTTGCACTCCGTACTCATATTGCTGGATCGTCACTTCCAGTTGACCCTTCTGAGCCGCTTCAACGAGCGCCAGATACGCATTTGCTGCTGCAATATTCGTATATGTTTTCTGTTCGCTGCCAAAATCCAAAATCACGGTCAGATTTTGCACCGTAGTTTGTGTTTGCAATCCGGCTGATGGAGTTGCGGTCAGGGAACTCGGTGACCCCATAAAGTCAAAGATCGTCTTATTGGGAAACAGCCGCGACAGTACAAATAACACCAAAACCACAGCAAGTAATAAATAAACCGCACCGAATTTTTTCAAGTCAAACATATTCCTTTGGTCATTCCAAAATCTACCTCAACTGCCTTTGGTGTAAAAGATCCCGCAACGATGGTCGAAATGACTAATTGTCATTTCTTCACTGGCCGTTTAATCCCCTGCCATTTAGTCTCTACAACCTGAGCTTGCTTATTTATAAACCGGGCAAGCTGAAAAAACAAGTCAGAGAGACGATTGATATACTGCAAAACTTTGTCGTCAACCGGTTGCTTATCTGCCAAAATCACCAGTAACCGCTCAGCCCTTCTGCACACGCTGCGGGTAATATGAGCGTGAGAAGCAGCGACTGATCCACCGGGTAAAATAAAATTCTGTAGATCTCCCAAGAGTTTTCCCATCACGTCAATCTCGACTTCCATTTCCGTCACCCGCGCGGGCAAAATGGAAATATCCGCCTCTTTCCAGCCGGCCAGAAAACTACCAATCGTAAATAAATCCATTTGGATTGTATGCAAAAATTCTTTGCGCTCAGACTCTGGCAGTTCTGCAGCTACCAACCCCACCCAACTATTAAGCTCATCAATCGACCCGTACGCCTCAACCAACGCATGTGACTTCTTGACCCGCTTTCCGCCATAAAGTGATGTCTCCCCTTTGTCTCCGGTTCTGGTGTAGATCGGCATAAAGAAACTGAAATATTAAATACTGGCAATGGCAATAGAATCGATTGAAGTTTTGACCGGCGTATCAAAGCTTCCGGCGCCGAGCATTAGGTTTCCCGGATTCAACTTTGGAATTCGTGCTATGCCAGTTATTTGACCGTTCAAATTAATCTCAAGTTGTGGCTGTGCACTTTGTCCTCGAGCATTAAGTCTTAAATCATTTACCTTTTCACTTGGAGTAATAGTTGAATTAAAACTCCAATTTTCTGTCTGCGGTGAATACACATAAGTATCAATTCTGTCAGCGCTAATCACTACTCGAAATGAGCCCGGTGTGGTTGGATTTCCTTCTGTATCAAATTCACCAAACTGCAAACTCAAATAACCTTTACTTGAATCTGGTAGTTCACGAATTGCGAGATCCACTGAAAAAGAGCCGGGGATACGTTCCTGTGGAACATACACCATTGACTCCTGATTAGCCGGAGGGGATAAAACTAAAGCTCCTTTTTCAACTTGTGCATAACGACCTAGATCCCAGGCATTATTTACCCGATCAAAAGAATCATTAAAAATGCTACGCTTTGTTTGGAACTCAGCTGGAACAGCAAACGGACTTGCTGCCATTAAAAACCCCGCTATTCGAGGAGGTGCTTTTTTAAGAAAGTCTCTCCTTGATTCTGTCATAGGTAGAATTATACCTCATTTAACACTCACTATATCCACACCCATAGCATTTCTTGCAGCCTTCTTCGTGAGCCAGGGTATGGTCGCCGCAGGATGGGCAAAGATCAAATTCTTTTCCACCCACATGCGCTGGCGCTGGGTTTTTAGTGTAGAGTGGTTGCTGGCCGGGACTGACTATCGCCGGCGGCAGTTCTTTTTCATCAGCAACCACAGCTGCCGGTTCAGTGTGGCCATTGGTTTTTTCTGCATGACCGTTGATCTCACTGTGCTGGGCCAATTGCGTCAAGTGGTCAGTGATGACTTTGGCAATTGCATCTGGCAATGACTTAACCCGGTTTTCGCCAAACCCCACATGCCGGCTGCCGCCAATGCCGGAGAGCTGGCGCGCCACCTGGCGAATGCGCTCGCTTGGGCTTATCGGCGAAGCCACCCGTAAGGTCAAGGAAATAAGTCGACCTAAGCCTTCAGCCATAGCCTGCACATCACTGCCGGCTTTACCAACGTTGATAAAGAGTTCGAGTGGTTCATTGTGACCATTGGTATTGATGGTCACATACGCATTGCCAACCGGCGTGTCCATTTTGTAGGTGACACCGGTGACGCGGATCGGGCGCGGCTTGATTTCCGGCATAATGGGCACGACCGGCACTTCTTTGGCATGACCATTAGTAGCTATTACTGGTTCAGTCTTCTTCTCCGGCCCGCCTTGACTCGCGGTCGGCGAGGTAGGCAATCGTTCCAACACTCCAGCGCGTGACCCTTCGCGCATATAGGTCACACCCTTACATCCCAGGTCATATGCCATCATGTAGAGCTTTTGTACGTCAGCCACCGTGTGCACATTGGGTGCATTTACAGTTTTGGAAATTGAGGCATCGACATATTTTTGGATCGCCGCCTGCACCCGCACGTGGTCCTCCGGGGTGAGGTCGTTGGCTGATACAAAATAGTCAGGCCGGTCAGTGAGTGTCGGTTCCCTGCCCTCGCGCACCGTAAACTCTGTAAACCACTCCTCATATAACGGGTGGCGGAGAATATGTTCACCGAGCCGGTCCCGGCGTAAAAACTCGAACTCATACACCGGCTCAATTCCGCTTGAGGTGCCGGACAAAAGCGAGGTCGATCCAGTCGGCGCCTGCATGAGTAACACTGAGTTGCGCACACCATGTTGTTTCACCTCTTTTTGTAATTCTTTGGGTAGATTCTTAATGAAATATCCGGCGCTGTATTTTTCTGCATCAAATTTGGGGAACGCACCTTTTTCCCGAGCTGCAGCAACAGATGCAGCAAACGCGGCGTCACGAATCGTACGATAGATTTTTTCAATAATTGGTAAACTCGCCGCTGACCCGTAGCGCACTTTCATCTTGATGAGCGCATCTCCAAGCCCCATGGTGCCTAAGCCAATCCGGCGTTCGCCGTTAAGTTGTGTTTCGCGGATCCCATCAAACACATACACGTCCTGGTCAATGATGTTATCCTGGAAACGGACGGAAACCGCAGCAATTTCGGCGAGCAGCTTATAATCCATCTCCCCTTGGCTATTTACGAGTGCGGCTAGATTAATCGAGGATAAATTACACACACCCCAAGCCGGCAAACCCTCTTCACCACAATCAAGACTGACGTAACCATTTGTAATCCAGGTTAATGTCTCAGGCTCATGCACATCAAACACATCTTCGTACGTATGCGTATCTTCCACTTTTTCCACTGCAACTGAAATATTTTGTAATCCATTATGGTGTAAAATAGGTTCTGTGGGTAAAAAAGTTGCCCCTCGTCTTGATCGGTTTCGCTTAACGAGATCAGAACTCAAAAAACTATCAGATATTACCGATGGCATTGGCCAAGTTGTTCTGGCTGTAGCGGTAATACCACCTTTGTTCGTTGAAGTTGACAAAATTGATTGGCTGAGAGTACTATTAAGCGGCATCGTCTGCATAGTTTCCTGGTCAATCAGCTTATATTTTGCAAGAAAGGCAAAATTATGACCATAGATCCCGGCTCTCTCAATACCAGCTTGCTTTTGTTGATTTTCATACTGCTGTTGCTTTTGATCATCGTGTTGATTGCTCTGCCGACGCTCATCCGCGGTCCCAAGAAAGATTAATTTAACCACCTGATCTGCTTTTTCCAGATCACTGACTTTCACCCATTCTTGCTGACCGTTTTTCCTCATAACCCGCAGTTTATGATCAACAGTTGCAGAGAGTGTTCCTCCATCAGAAAAATACACTTTATAAACCCTTTGTTTACCATTGTTGTACACTTTATCTATTGGTTTTAATCCCTTCGGGGTAAGTATTTTTGTTCCAACTATCAGGTCTTTTGCTTTTATCCACCCATGTTCTGTTGCCACCAGCGTATCTCCAGTCACGCAAGGATTTACACAATTTATATAATTAAAGTAGGAATTAGAGTGCCATTTATTGTAGCGCTCCATGAAAACCAAACCCGGTTCTGCGCTTTTCCAGGCAGCTTCACAAATCAAGTCCCAGAGTTTGCGCGCCTTAATAGTTTTGTAAATTTTTGGCTTTTTTCCAATGGCCAACCAATGCGCCATAATTCCATCCCACTTCTCGTCGTACTCTGGATCGTCCGTATCGGGAAAATAAAGGTTCCAGTTGCTATCAGTTTTCACCGCGTCCATAAATGAATCGGAAACGCAGACTGATAAGTTGGCGCCATTGATGCGGCTTAAATCTTGCTTAACGGTAATAAATTCTTCAATATCCGGATGCCAGTCCCAAAGCATGAGCATCAAAGCCCCTCTGCGCGTTCCGCCTTGCTGGATAATGTCTTTGGTAGCTACAGAAAACAGTTCTGCCCAGTTGCAGGGCCCTGAGGAAAAACCATTGACTTTCTTGACCCGGTCGCCGCGCGGCCGAAGTGATGATAAGTTGATCCCCACGCCGCCACCTCTGGCCATAATTTCCACCATTTGTTTTAAGGTCTCAAGAATTCCACCCCGTGAGTCTTTGGGTGACGGAATCACAAAACAGTTGTAATAGGTGACTTTGTAGCCGGTTCCCGCCCCCGATAATATACGGCCGCCGGGAACAAATTTGAAATTAGTCATCGCGGAGTAAAATTTTTCTTCCCACTCAGTTTGCAGTTTTTTGGTCTTTTCGTTTTCCGCAACACCGTGAGCAATCCGGCGCCACATTTCCTCCGGACTGGTTTCCAGTGCCTTACCGGCTTTATCTTTCAAGGCGTAACGATCTAAAAATACCGCTTTTCGAATTCCAGTTAGTTCCATGCTTCCTCCTAATTTTACAATAGTTTATGGAGTTCTTTTTCAAACTCCTCGACATCAACAAAGCGTTTAAACACACTGGCAAATCTGATGTACGCGACTTTATCCAGTTGTTTTAGCTTGCGCGCTACCAAATCGCCAATTTTCCGGCTCTCAATCTCAACTGAGTTGGCGCTCCGCAGTTCCCGTTCAATCTCATCGACAATCATCGTTACTTGTTCATGTCCGACGGTCGTTTTCTCAACTGATTTAAATATGCCGCGCAGCAACTTCTCCCGGTCAAATGCCTCCCGCGATCCATTCTTCTTCAATACCGTTAGCGGCACCATCTCAATCCGCTCGTAGGTCGTGAAGCGCTTCCCGCATTTAATGCATTCTCGACGCCTACGCGTCAGTGATAAATCATCGCTGTCCCGCGTCTCAACTACTTCAGATGTCTCGTGCAAACAAAATGGACACTTCATAACAGCAATCAGAGATCAGTAATCAGAAATCAGTAAAAATAAAAAACATATTATTCTTTATTCTGTTTACTGATCGCTGTTTTCTGTTCGCTGGTAAAAAAAACACTATCTGTAGGGTCAAGAAGAAATATATGACACTAATTGAAGGAGAACAAGACTACAAAGTGGATCATTTGATAGCAATAAATCGGGTCGAGCGTGGCATGGCTTTTATCAAAATTATATAAGTTGTATAACATTATAACATATTTCGTCAGTTTTAAACTGAGCAACAAATTACTTCATATTTTCGTTTATATCCCATAAGTATGGTTAAATTATGATCGCCTGTTAAAGACATAACCTATAGCTAAACTCAAGTCAGTTTCTAAATCTTAGAATAAGTTATAGGATTTTTAATAAAAAGATATTTGTGGTTACAGCCCTTTTTGCAGTTCAGTTAAAGAAGTAATACTAGTTTGCAAAGTGGTTAAGTTTTCGCCGGAGAATTTTTCCTGGCTCCGGGTCAACACCTCGATATGTTTAGTCAATGACTGGCTAAATCGATCAGTCAGTTGGTTAAGTTGTGCCATATTCTCAGCCGGGATTTGGGATAGATACTTCCGGGTATCAGCGTCAAACTGGGTGCCTTTGGTAAATGTCGAAATAGCTATTTCAGCTTTGCCTTTCTCAAGCAAAACCTCCCCCATGCTGTGGTATTTGTCAGCCAACAGCTGGTGAAACTCGGCCTTCCGCACCGGATTGGAAATGAGCTGGATTAGAATCAGGTCTCGTAAGCGCTTGAGAAAAAAGAGTGGATTGTCCGGCAAAATCCCCGGGTATGGCAGCGCGTAGTCAACCGGTGAGGGCGCGGGGCTTGCAGGCGCGGTTTCCTGCGCCAAGGCGAGGCTAAACATCAAAAAAAATCCGATGCCCCCAAGCGCAATTAAAAATGCTTTCATACGCGCAAACCTTTCTCTTATCATTTAACAAAACGCATCAATTTACAAAGCGCAAACCGTATGTATCAGGCTTTAGTGATTATTTGCAAATTCCTGTTCGATATCGAAAACAGTGATACCAGCGGCAGTAAATAGTTCCTGTTCGAGTGTTTTCACGAGAGGATAGCAGGCTTTCAGTTCAGCTACAGCTGCCGGTGGTAAGTTCTCACGATACCACAATTTGAACCGACGATCCACTCCAATTACTTCATACTTGGTCATTTTGTCAGCCAGGAAGAGAATTTTAGCTTCCCAACTCTCTGGTGTAATTTTAGGGTCCAAAATACAATGTAACGAATGCCTGGCAATAATGCCGGCTATCTCATCGTAGCCCAGTTCCTTAAGAACTCTAACTGCGGTGTCTGGATGTCGCTCCCCTTCCCTACGTGGAATGTTTTTATCAATATCATGGAGGAGTGTGGCAGCCTCTAATAGTTGTTCGTCTATTTTGGGATTTGTCCGCCGGCTGGCGGATTGAGTTTTGAGTTTTCCGGCCAAAAATAAGGCCAGCCTGGCCACCGCTTCCACATGAATCCGTTTTTGCGAAGGTAAGCTGTAACGATCAAATAAAAACAAACATTGTTGCCGGGTGGGAATCATAATCAAGGCAATTTAATGGTTACCGTTATAGTAACCGAGCGCCTGCAACACGATATCAAGCGTTTCAGTCGGTCCGTGTGAGTAGGTGTTAATCACCAAATCATAATATTTCGGTTCCCAGAAATTACTGACTCCATACATGCGTTGCCATTTAGTTAAGTTTGCATCTTCCCGTTCTTTAAGGTGTTTTTTAGCCACCTCAACTGAGATATTATCGCGGTTCACAATCCGGTCAATCCGCAGCGCGCCATCACACATCAGGAGTACTTTGAGCACGTGTTTGAGCCCGCGCATATTCCAACCAGCAATCCAGGATTCTACTGCCACATGGGTATTGGGGTCGCTTAACTTTTCCCGTATCTTTAAATCAATCTGCCGGTCAATCTCGTCACTGTAATCAGTAGCTTTATGATGTGTCTGGTCTTTGGAATCATGGCTCCCGGCTTCAATTGCAAACCTGCGCGACCAGTCGCCACCGGAAAACATTTCCCAGCCAAGCGGCGCAAGCATTGGTTTAAGATTACGAAGGAGCGTTGAGCGGCCGGCACCAGGAGGACTTGAAATGGCAATACTGCTGTATTTAAGTGTTTTTGGCTGCGGTACCATATATGTATTATAGGCAGCTCGTGGCAAACGTCAAGCTGGAATGGTAAAATTCTCACTATGTCTACTAACTGGCGGAGTAAATTTCTGAACGTTTCCTGGTCTGATTTTTGTACGCAGGCGTTTGTTTTAAGTAAACAAATACGCGTAAGTAGTCGTCCGCTTGATCTCATTGTGGCCATTGCCCGGGGAGGACTCACTTTGTCGCAACTTCTATCTGATAGTCTAAGTCTACCAATTGCCACCTTTACCATCCAAAGCTATAAAGACCTCAGACAGCAAACTTTGCCACAAATTACTTTTGGTGTGGGAACTACTACGCTTGAGGGCAAACGGGTGCTTCTCGTTGACGACGTCTGCGATACTGGGAAAACTTTTGAACGGGCACTGGTATACGTATCTGAGCTGGGTGCTGAGAAAGAACAGATCACCACTGCCGCACTCCACTACAAACCCCATGCGATCTACAAACCCGACTTTTTTGTTACCAAAACAGATAAATGGGTGATTTATCCGTATGAAGTCTGGGAAACGATTGCACAGTTATCAAAGTTGTGGAAAGCAGATAAAATTAGCGCTGAAGAAATAAATGCGCGTTTTCTCGCGTTTGGATTTCTGCAGGAACAACTTACCCAATTCTATCCCGCAGCATCCTACGACAGGTGAAACAGGTAAAACGACAGCGAACAAATGAGCAGGTAGGTAATGAATAGTTCCATGGAATAATTTCAGCATGACATACCCGGAGAGAAATTGTCAACCGGGTTTGTTGATGATAATTGGCTTCAAGCGGGTCATGGCCTCCAGCGAGTATTTAATCCCCTGTACTCCCACTCCTGAACCTTTAGTTCCTAAAAATGGAAAATGGTCCGGGCCGCGCTGCGGTTTATTATTGATCCAAACCGTACCCACATCAAGCTCACCGGCAAGTTTAATCCCGAGGCCTTCGTCACACGTGTAAATAGCGGCTTGTAAGCCATACGTGGAGCGGTTAATGAGATCTATTGCTTCTTCAATTGATTTAACTCTAACAAAGGATACGACAGGTCCAAAGGTTTCAATCCGCACAATTTCCATATCCATAGTCACGTGATCCAAAATAGTTGGCTCAATGTAATTTCCCTGCCGTTTACCACCTAAGACAATTTTAGCGCCGGCCTGTTGAGCTGCGACAATTCGCGCTTCAACTTCTTTGGCAGCTGATTCGGTGATTAAAGGTCCGACACTTTTGGTCCCCGGATCACGCGGATCCCCCATTTTAATTTTTTCCTGAGTGAGCGCTACCACCCGTGGCAAGACTTTATCCAGATCGCTATCTAATCCCAAAACATATTTGATTGCGGTACAGCGCTGGCCGGCAAATGAATACGCGCCTTTGACAATTTCAAGTGCTGTGGTTTCAATATCGCAGCCATTAATAACGAGCGCCGCATTATTGCCGCCGCATTCAAAAAGTAGCGGAATCATGCCGGCAATTTTTGCAGCAGATTTACCTACTTGTGACGAACCGGTAAACGTAATCATGTTGATACCCGGATGACCTACCAAATAATCACCAATATCCTCGCCGCCGCCGGTCACCGTCACCAGTAAATCATCAGGCACACCAGCTTTGCGAAATATTTGGGTCAGGTAAAGAGCAGAGAGTGCGCCATTGGTCGGCGGCTTGAAAATGACCGCATTACCCATCATGAGGGCTGGAGCAAGCTTTGAAACTGACAAATTTACCGGATAGTTAAAAGGGGAAATGGCCAAAACCACTCCCTGTGGCACTCGTTCAATAATCGAAATTTTACTCTGGTCATAGCCGGGAAACGCATCAGAAGGCAATTGTTCACCACCCACATGCAAGGCTTCGTGGGTGTAATAATCCAGCATGTCAGCACTACGCACAATCTCATCCTTGGCTTCATCTGCGGGCTTACCAATTTCTTTAATTAATAAGGTGGTAAGTAGTGGCTCGTGTTCCCGAATCCAGTCAGCCGCAAGTCGCAACACTTTGCCGCGTTTGGTAATTTCTACTCTAGCCCAGAGGCGCTGTGCTCCGTGTGCTCGGGCTATTGCGTCGTCAATCTCGGCAGTCGTCACCACTGGAAATTTTCCAAGTACCGTATGATCAATTGGTGATACTACGTCTTTGTAATGGCCATTTTTTGATTCCACCCAAGCATGACCATTAAACCAACGGTAAAGGGGTGGGGTCTGATTGTCATGCAGTTCTGCAAAAATATCATCAGGCATAAGTTTACTATGCCCGAATTTACGTAGTTTGGCAAGGGACTAAAGGGAATTTTCCAGAAATTTACTTCGATCGTTGCTCAACTCCAATGTGCAGGAGGAAGAACTTGCAATTGATCTTGAGTAATTATGGCAACTTCTCGAGAACCGATGCGGATAGTTCCATTGTGCGGCACTCGGATTTTTAGGTTACGCATGGACCATTTTACAATACGCTCTCTTATTGGTTCACCTTCATTATCTAATTCTTTAACAGTATAAAAACGAGCAACTAATGGATCTTCTTCAATATATGATGGCGTTCTCTTAATTTCATACGTCATACGTGAATCGCTATCACTTATACTGACTTCGCCTTGAACACCTAATTCATCCAAATACCAAGTGCCGGGGCCGACGTAATCAACATCATAGCGCGGATAACTTTCAACAATGCCTAACATTTGGCCTCTCCCGCTTAGTACATCAATCTGATTGGCCGGTAAGCCAATATAGTGAGTTCGATCCATTGTTTGCGGGTTTTTAAGTGCCTTTAAGTCAATTGAGGAGGTACCCCGCACAATCAGCCAACCAGCTCTAGTTTCTTCGATGTGTTGACCAGGAATTTCACTCATAAAGCTTATAGTAAACTAATTTCGGATAATTATACACTACTTGTCAAATTATCGTATTCTAGCGCCAATCGGCATCCCTTCGGCTGAAACAAAAAGCGGTTTTGCCGCTCCATGCTCTCCGGTCAACTCTAACCCATCCACTGCCAGAATCATCCCCTGGGAAAATTCGTTCATCATCCGGCGCGGCGCGAGGTTAACCACAAAGAAAAACTGTTTATCCTGGAAAAACTCAGGTGTATACCCAAATGGCCTGACCCCGGTGAAAATTGTTCTTAACCCTGCACCATCTGGTGCGGGGCCGAAATCAACGGTTAACCGGATTAATTTTTCACTGCCTTCCACATTTTGAGCGGCTACCACCTTACCAACCCGCTGCTCAATCTGAGCAAAGTCGTTAATAGTAATCACATTGTCATCCCGAGTCCCGATTTTATCGGGATAAACTCCGTCGAGGGATCCCTTAACAGCAAACGCGGTTGAGTTAGATCCCTCCATGCGCTGCGCTTGGTCGGGATGACGGAAAGAGTACTCAAAAAATGAATACTGGTTGGTGAGTCCAATTGCATCCCGAACTTCTTTCATAGTTTGCCCTGCGACCTGACTGGCTTTTTGAGCTCCCTGTTCCAGAATTTCTTTAACTTTTTTAGGGTTGTGTGATAGCTTTTCGTAACGCGTGCGCGCCGGCTGAAAGTAAGCTAGTAAACTTTTAAATAAATACTCTTTCACTTCAACATCCCCGACTTTTCCTGCCTCATAATCAGCCTTTAATTGGTCAACTTCCGGTTGACTACCAAAATGATCCAGGTAGGCAAAACACATGTTCCCTGCAATGTGTCCGGGGTCAGTCGCATGGGCGCGAGTGGGGTCAGTATACGTACTATTTACCTGCTTCCTGATCGTCGCTTCATCACCAAAAATACTGATAATATTCCCGAGTGACTTACTCATTTTCCGCTGCCCATCAGTTCCCAAAATCACCGCTACTTCCTCGGGTATCCGCGGCTCAGGGAGTTTAAACACCCCACCACCGGGGTCAGACCTTGAATTGCTTGAAGGTCTGACCCCTTTTGATACCGAGTATAACCTATTAAACCGCTCGGCAATGTCACGGGTGATCTCAATATGCTGTTTTTGATCTTTGCCAACCGGCACTTCATCAGGTTTGTACAGCAAAATGTCAGCTGCCATCAGAATTGGATAGTTAAATAGCCCTAGGTTAATTTCTTCCTCTGCAGTTTCAGTTTGCAGCTTATCCTTGTACGCATGGGCGCGTTTCAAAAGTCCTAAAGGAGTGACGTTGTTTAAAATACTTTGCAACTCCGCGTGCATCGGCACGTCAGACTGGCGGAAAAATACCACATTGGGATTGTCAAAACCAACCAAAGCAATTTCGTTTAAGATCAGCGCTTCGATATTTTTTTGCAACTGCGCTTTATCTTGAACCGTGGTCAAGGCATGCAAGTCCGCAAACATCAGAAAACACTCGAACGGAGTTCGTCCTGAGCTTGTCAAAGGACTACTTAATTCAATAAATTGCTTGACTGCACCCAAGTAATTACCGATGTGTAAATTGCCGTCTCCTGATGGCGTGATGCCTGAAAGAATTCGTTTCATAATTTGCTCCTTTCGTAATTATACAAGATTTAGCGCTAGCGATATTGTTTTCTGCCATTTTTAGTGATTTGGACTAATGTATCACCGTTGTCATCATACCCAAAATCCACCCAACAAAATTTTTCTTGATCGGTAAGCAAGAGAATAATCTTCTCCTTGTGATCTTTACAAATCTGCGCTGGATAACTGAATAGCAATGACTGCTTGCCTTTAATATAACTTCTTCGGGTACGCATTTCCGATTTTACATTGAGCACAAATTGCGTCAGCGATTCGGGCAATACAACTTCCCGGAACCTTTCGCTCCTTCTGGAACATTTTTCAATTGACATAATAGTTTTAAAATTTTTACGGTATTTACACCTGGTGTCTCCCGACTTCTCTAGAAAAAGCCGGAGTACTGTCTAATAAATTCAGCGGCGCTCTTTACTGAACCCAAGAATCATCCCACTCGCAGCAAGCGCCAATCCACCTAACATGCCTAAACCATCCCGTAACCCGCGCGCGTGGGCTTCGGGATCAACTGCAACTTCAGCAAATCTCGGCTCGCGTTCTGCGTAATACTGCTGCAAAATTTGCAGTTTTTGTTCTTGCCTTTCTTGATCACGCACCACGTCTTGGCAATATGCCCCCGTTTCACCTCCTTTCCACCAAAAAAACCCTTACAAATTCTCTAGTCTAAATAACTAGAAAACTTACAAGGGCTTTGAGTTGTGAACTCACAACTACTAAGCGGTACCACCTTGTCTTTTGTCGCCTTATAAACTAAAAATGCTCTCAAATTGAGAGCACATCAGTTCACAAGGAAACCTCGTTGCTGACGTACTCCGTCCCGTTTGTGGGGATGACATACGTTAATGTATTTAACGGTTCA
>Ga0209542_10011393_pt1 | contig 15770 bp, 15 predicted proteins | sample RifCSPhighO2_01_FD_184028 | JGI IMG/M metagenome (GOLD analysis project Ga0209542, IMG submission 184028) | Soil microbial communities from Rifle, Colorado - Rifle CSP2_plank highO2_0.1 (SPAdes) (version 2) | ecosystem: Environmental > Terrestrial > Deep subsurface > Rock core/Sediment ... | reverse complement strand
GGGATGGAGTGGTGCGGGTTACGGTGCGCTTGCGGGAGGTCTCCTCGGCGGTCTCATCGAGGCCGTTGCAAACGCAAGCGTCAAAGACGTAACTTTTACGGGAATTACCGACGTGCAGATCTTGGAGCGTTCAAAGCAACAAATAGCGCGACGGGAATCAAGCGCGGTTCGACAAGGTAGCGCCTCAACGGTGCAGCAAAGCGCCGCAAGCACATCGGATCGTTTTCAATATCGAACCCGTGTCGTAAGTACGGCAAACAAGGTCAACCTGGACTATCCTGAGGCCCAACCCCAAATCGAGCAATCGCTCGCACGCGTCATCTGCGGCGTGTTCTGACCCTTTCTACCCCCCCCATGTGCTTGCACACGGGGGCTTTCTTTAATGTAATCTAGAGAGATGTTAAAATTTAATTATGATAGAAAAACCACAATTTTTTCAGACCGAATCTGAACTCCCAAACGGAGCAAAGAAAATAGACGCAATAGAAAGCGCCATGTGCGAACTTTTTTTTATTGAAAATCCAACGATTCGAAAAGATGATCCAAATTTACAGCAACTGCAAGATGATTATCGTGCAGGACGAAACATTACTGGAGTTTGGGTTTACTACCCTTGGAAAAATATTGCTGTACATATTCCTTCGGAAGACATCTATTACCGGCTTCGCACTGCACGCAACCGCGATCTAATCACCGAAGAGGAACAGCTTGCCTATCGAAATATAAAAATTGGCATCGGGGGGCTATCTGTCGGCTCAGCAGTGCTTTCCACCATTGTGCTCACCGGAGGGTCAAAGACCATAAAGATCGCTGACCCCGATATTATTGAAATAACAAATCTTAACAGAATCCGTGCCAAGCTCACGGACGTAACCGAGAATAAATCGCATGTAGCCGCACGAGAAGTCTGGGAACTTGATCCTTTTACAGATTTAGATGTATGGGATAAGGGTATCGAAAAAGATACAATCGAAAAATTTATAGGAGGACCAAAGCTCGATATTTTTATAGACGAAATGGATAATATAGAAATGAAAATTAGATCACGCCTCGCGTGCAGAGCCCAAAAAATACCGGTAATTATGGCAACAAGCGATGGAGACAACATCATCATCGATGTCGAACGACATGATCTTCAGGAAAACTACCCAATTTTTCATGGAAATGTTGCTGAGGAAGAACTACTTAATATGGATCAAAAACAGTTTGTGAAAATGGTTGTTAAGATAATAGATCCGCGTTACTTTTCTGAACGACACAAAAAAACCGTACTTAGCATCGGGAAAACTTTGGCGGGAGCCGGTCAATTGGGAACAGCCGTAACAATAGCGGGGGCGGCAATGGCCTTCGTTGTGCGCCAAATTGCCATCAAATCAGATCTCCCATCTGGCCGTTATGTACTTCGCTGCGACGAAGCCTTTGACCCTGATTACCATAGTCCCACTCAGGAAGAAAAAAGATGGACTGAGGCAAAAGAGTTCGCCGATCGGTTTGGAATAACTATTGATAAGCCAATTCCTTAACCTTTAATCCAAATTAGCCTAATTGATAAAAAAGTAGAAAGCCCCTGGCAAAATGCCAAGGGCTAGAAATTTTATCCTTTCTATTGTTTTTTTCGCAGGAAGAACCCAAACAACTGCAATTGAATGATCACTGCTAACATGAAGCCGATAGCATCAATTGCAATAAAAAAGAAGTAGTACTTCTTGTCCAGAATGAAGGTTGCTATGCGAAGCAGCATTGCAATGCCGAGCGGAGAATTCACTGTCCAGACAAACTTGGACGGCAACTGACAACGTCCTGTTCGATATCCCCGCCAGGCAGTTGAGCCGATTCCGTATACAATCGCCACGGAAGCGATCGCTACGGCCAAAAATTCAGTGATTGTCTGTGGTGCAAGATTTGTGCCGTCCATCGGACCCTCCTCAGAGTTTGAACTAGCTTACTTTCTGCTTCAAAGCTTAACATGAATAGATAAGTATGTCAATCCTTTGCGTCAGCCACGCTTAACCCATTTGTGCTTTTTGCCCGGCACCGTCTCAATTTTTCCAAAAGGTATAAGAGTAATCTGTGGATTTGCCCGATCGCCAATTTCCGAATGCAGTTTTGAATATTCGCTGTTTACTTTGGAAAGTCCCCTGACCGTTTCCTGCGTCAATATTTTTACCAATTCTATGGACGGCTCAACATCTTGCGATAACTCAATCGCGATTTTAAATTCCGGATCAAGCTCCGTTGTGTGATCTACGCCGATTACAAATATGCCAGAGAGTTTGTCAGAAATACTCGTGTTTTCGAGAGCACTTCTAACATTTTCAAAATAAATTTTGAGCGCATAAAACGACATTGATAGATCCTTTCTCCCTTGGAGATATACAATTGGCAACTGCCAATCTCCTAACAACACACGGTGCTTTTTGATATCAGCAGAAAAAGTGCCATCAACTGCCTGCAACGATGTATTCAAGTTCAGTACACCGCCATTGTCCCGGGTACTGTATCGTACGAGAGGGAGTCCGGAATTTACTGTCAGTGCTAAGATGTCACCAATACCTTCAAAGTAATGGAGTACTGGAAAGAATTGAAATATACCGGTAACGCTGTTCGGATCCGGCAATCCTTCAGTGTGAGGTAATTTTAGAAATGACTGTTTGAATAAAATTGACACCGGGGTCTCATAGGCAACCGCACCCCCAGCGTCAGCCATCCCGTATAGATTTATGAGATTTCGAACACTCCCTTCTTTCCCGATCATCCGGAGTACACGTTCGCGCCACATTTCACTTATCGCCTCACCAACCGTAAGGAGATACAAGTCAATTTTTCCCCATTCGATACCCTGTTCTTTTCCCGTTTCAATAACGTCTTTAATAAAGGGAGCATACCCGGCCAGAATCACTCGCGAAAAAAGTGGATAAAGTTTCTTAATCTCCCGAATAGCTTCTTGCTTATCTATTCCTGGTGTTGAAATTGTTATGACGTTGCCCTGGCTCGCAACCAACCGTGTTGCGTTGTAGTGTTCGAATCCCGCGATCCAGGTACCAAGCCCAAACGAATTTACATACAGTGTCTTGCCGTTTTTTGTATTAAAAATTTTTTCATACATTTGTTTGAGAAGAAATCCGGAAGTGGCAATTTGTTCGTCGCTCCAGGGCCAGAAAAACGGCTCTCCGGTAGAGCCGGAGCTTGTTGAAATATATTGCGCCCTGTTGAGCGTTCCATCCCAACTTAAATCTTCCAGTGTGTATTGTGCTATATAGTTTTCCTTATCGGTAAGAGGAAGCCTCTCAAAATCGGCCTTCGTTACAATTGCCTCAGGTTTAACGCCATTTTTTTTGAGGAAATCTTTGTAGGCAGGAACGCGCAACGCCGCCTTCCGGAAAAGTGCGAGTGCGCTTTCAATTGCTTTTGGATCTAAAGATGAATGAGTGGGGGATGGTTCCATGTCAGACAATCGATACTGAAGTGCACAATGCGTTAAGCCAACTGCATGATTTAAGCTATAATTATAACATCCTTTCCAGGATTGTCTGAAATACTTATGTCGACAAACAAGGTACGAGCAAATCTAGTTCCCCAAGGTAACAATTACACTCCGTGGAGAACAAAATTAAGCCAAAAAGGAGAAGACACAGATCTTGACCAAATACTGCGCCTCGCCATCCTTGCTCCTTCAAGCCACAATAGCCAACCATGGATTCTCAAAATTAAGGATAACACTATCTTGGTTTATGCTGATTTTAGTCGTCGCCTGAATGTGAGTGATACTAATGACCGCCAACTCCACATAAGTATCGGATGTGCAATCACTAACGCCACCGTAGCTGCTGATTATTTCAATTATTTATCAAAAATTGAATATTTTCCGGATTCTGCAGACAAAAATCTTTTGGCAAGAATTACTTTTATACCAAATCCTCAATCGAGCAGCGGGCAAGATCACCTCGCACATTCAATACTAACGAGAGTAACAAATCGAAATAGATACGAGGCTGATCAGCCACCTAATATTTTTTTTGAACATGCTCAAGCGCTCTCTACAAAAAGCCTGGGGCTATATTTTATACAGGAAACCTCGCAAAAAACACAGCTTGCCGATATTGTATTGTCGAGTTTAGGTGACGCATTGAGCAATGTGTTATTTCGTAAAGAACTATCACAATATGTGAAATCAAATCTCACCTCATCCGAGGTGGGAATGCCCGGTTTTGGCCTTGGCTTCCCACTTCCCGTATCCCTCCTCGCTCCAACGCTGATCAAATATGTCAACGTAAGCAAACTATCTCGAAAACAAGATGAACTACTCTTAAAACAATTCACTCCGCTATTTGGCGTTATCTGTACAGAGACAGATGGTCAAGTTGATTGGATAAAGGCGGGCCAGGCTTATGAGCATGTTGCACTCATTGCCGAGAGTATGAACTTAAAAACGGCTATTTTGGCAGCTCCAATTCAGATTGGTGATTATTACAAATCTCTTCAAAAAATCCTCTCGACCTTCTTTCGCCCACAGGTTTTTTTTCGCCTTGGATATACTAATGTTGCTATTCCCCATAGTCCGCGCATAAGCCCATGATCGTTGATTTTGTAACCAATTATTGGAACACGCAATTTCTGGATATTGAGGTGCTTGTCACTGCACTTAGCTTTCTCATAACTGCTCTTGTTGGCATTCTAGTTTTTTTTAGTAACCCAAAAAGTTGGACCAATCGATTGTTTGCCGTACTCGCTCTGATATTTGATATATACACTATCGTTAATTACTTTTCTCTTCATCCTCCAATTTTAACTCCAGAAAGTAGGCTGGCGTGGATTCGATGGGACATGTTTATTGTGGCCTTTAAGACGCCTTTCCTTTATCTATTCGTTCACACTTTTCCAAACAATAAAATAGTTTTGCAAAAAAAGTACCTGATCGCCGTATTAGCAGTAATGGGCACAGTTGCAATTCTTTCATTGACTCCACTGGTTTTCCAAGAAATTGCATTTAAAAATAATGCACCAATTCCAGTGCCTGGTCCTGCAATACCACTCGTTGGACTAAATTTTGCAGGCTTTTTAATCCTCAGTATTCTAGTGCTTGTTAAAAAGCGACGCAGTGCAACCGGAGAAGACCGGATGAGTCTAGCATATTTGCTTTATGGGATCATTGTTTCATTTTCACTCTTTGGAACTGCTATTCTCGCTTCCGTTGTACTCTTACAGGTTTCATCTTTTGTCTTTTTGGCTCCGTTATTTTTGGCACTACTGATGGTTCCTGTTGCTTACTCAGTACTCCGGCATAACCTTTTTAATGTGAAGGTTATAGCCGCTAATATATTTGTAGTCGTACTTTTAATCGTATTGCTTTCAAAATTAATTGCTTCGCAGACTCCAACTGAAGGAATTACGAACAGTATTGTTTTTCTTTTGTCTATAATTTTTGGTGTTCTCATTATTCGAGCCATTAAAAAGGAAGTGGAGCAGCGGGAGTATATTGAAATCTTGGCTCGTGATCTGACTAAGGCCAATTCTAAGCTTAGGGAATTGGACCGCCAAAAATCGGAATTCGTTTCCATTGCATCGCATCAACTAAGAAGTCCCTTAACTGCAGTTCGCGGATATGCATCCTTAATTCTTGAGGGCTCATTTGGTAAACTCCCCGAAGGCGCCATGGAAGCAGTTCGCCGCATTGCCGATTCGGGGCACCAGATGGTATACGCCGTCGAGGACTTCCTGAATGTTTCGCGTATCGAGCAGGGGAGGATGAAATACGAGATGAATTTATTTGATCTTTCGGCCTCCACGGACGCAATCGTCAAAGAGCTTCTACCAGTTGCTCAAAAAAAAGGCCTCATGCTTACGTATGAGGCTAAGAAGGGAGAGAAATACACGGTCAAGGGTGACGAAGGTAAAATCCGACAGGTCATCGCCAATATTGTCGATAATTGCATTAAATACACACCCAAAGGTTCGATCCATGTCACGCTTGCACGAACGTCGGATAAAAAACTTCTTATTACAACAACCGATACTGGGGTAGGTATGTCAAAGAAAACGCTTGAAATTCTTTTCAATAAATACGTGCGAGCTGAAAATGCTAGCCGAGTAAATGTAGGCGGTACCGGCCTCGGCCTCTTTGTTGCAAAGCAATTTGTTGACGCTCACAACGGCCGCATCTGGGCCGAATCCGCGGGAGAGGGGAAAGGTTCCAGCTTTTTTATTGAGCTTACTGGCGCATAAAAAACCGGCGGGTTGTACCCGCCGGCTTGATCTTAGATCTTTTTATACTGTTGCCAGAGCGGCGTCCAATCCTTCTTAAACACGGACATAATTATTTCATCATGATATTCTCCGTGCAAAAGATGATGCTCTTTCAGACAGGCCTCTTTTTTATATCCGCATTTTTCACTATAGCGAATACTTCTTCCGTTAAACGCAAGCACTCGAGAATAGATCTTGCGTAATCCGAGCTCGTTGAATGCAAAATCGAGAAGCAACATCTTTGCATCGGTACCGTACCCGTCGCTCCAATACTTCTTTTCACCGATAATTGTGCCGGTCGTCGCGTGACCGTGCACCCAATTGATCCGATGGAGGCCAATCGTGCCTATGAGCGGGCCATTTATTTTTCGTACCGCTAACGTAACATCGCCCTCGACTCTCTTATGCTGATTGCTAATCCATTCAGATTCTTCAATCATGCTGAGAGGAAAACGACGTTTGAGAAATCCGGTAATCTCAGGATCATTGAGCCAGATAACGAGTTTGTGCATGTCACGCTTTTCGATTGGCCGAAGAATGACCTTTTTACCCTTACGGAAGATAACACCTTCAGACATGGCTTTTCCTTTCAAAGAACGTTGACCGCTTGCTGAACAAAAAAACCTTGGCTTTTGTTCAGCCAAGGTTTTTCTGAAAGTGATTTCTAAAAAATTTAGAAGGGGGCAAAACTACCGTGGCTAAACATAAGCAAAGAAGCCGGCGAGATAACGCCGTCCATCGCTTTCGTATTAAGCTGGCAATAATGCCAATTCATAACTTAACATTACCAAACCATATACTTTTGTCAACTACTCAAACTAAACCTTTTAAAAAGCCCTTTATTTTGATAGTATTTTCAAATGGCAGAAGAGAAAAAACGGCTTCTTACTGGACTACAGCCGAGCGGACAGCTTCATATCGGAAATTATTTTGGGGCGCTTAAACCTTTTCTTGACGTTTATGACGATTACGAGAGCTTCCTCTGCGCCGTCGACTACCACGCACTTACGACCGTACGCGATCCAAAGCAGCTTTCTCAAAACACTCTTGCGATTGTCCGCGACTATCTTGCCGCCGGAGTTGACCCAAAGAAGGCGACGATTTTTAAACAATCCGATGTATCCGCACATACCGAGCTTGCATGGATTTTTAACTGTATCACTCCCATGGCATTTCTCGAGCTTGCGCACGCCTACAAAGATGCGGCAGGAAAAGGTAAGGAGGCCACGGCCGGCCTCATGACCTATCCGACACTTATGGCGGCAGACATTGTGCTATATGACACCGATATAGTGCCGGTAGGGGAAGACCAGCGTCAGCATATTGAATATGCAAGAGAAATTGTTTCAAAATTTAATCGCGCTTTTGGTGACACGTTCAAAGAACCAAAAGAGCTCATCTTGAAAGACGTCGCCGTCGTGCCCGGTACTGACGGAAGAAAGATGAGCAAAAGTTACGGGAACACCATTCCGCTTTTTGGTACCAAAGATGAAATTACTAAGGCAGTGATGAGTATCGTTACTGATTCAAAAGGGGAACGCCCTGAGTATGTCTATGCCATTCATAAGTTAGTCCGCAGAGAGTCTGAACTTGAATCGGTGTATGAAAACAACAAGAATAACTACAAAGCCCTTAAGGAAGCACTGATTGAGGATTTAGGGCAGAGGTTTGGACCAATGTGCGAACGACGAAAGAATATTACCGACGCTCAAATTATCCAAATACTTCGCGACGGTGGTGAACGCGCCAAGGCTATTTCCGAAGCAAAAATGAAAACCGTTCGCGCACGAATCGGGGTGGAAGGTAATTATTATGATATATCATAATAATTTTTGATACATCATAATTTTCTTTACTCATATGGAACGAACATTAATTAACAAACTCCATGATCATGTTGGTAAAGAAGTGTCTATCGCTGGATGGGTGGATGTTCGCCGCGACCATGGGAAACTCACTTTTATTGACTTGCGCGACGGGTCGGGAAAAGTACAGATGGTTGCCCTTCCCGAACACGCCGAGGCACACGCGCTTGCTGGGAAACTTCGTCATGAATGGGTGATTTCGGTAACCGGCAAAATCAACAAGCGGCCAGAGAAAATGATTAACAAAGACCTTCCCCTGGGGGACATCGAAGTTGAAATTCTTACTATCGAAGTGATAAACGAATCGGAGACACCACCTTTTGAAATTACCGCGGATACGTCTCTCATCGATGAGCAAACTCGTCTTCAATATCGCTATCTCGATTTAAGGAGCGAGCGGATGCAGAAAAATATGCGGCTCCGCTCTGAATTCATACGCAAGGTCCGCGAATTCTTATTCTCAAAGAATTTTACCGAAATTGAGACGCCTCTCCTTACAGAATCCACGCCGGAAGGGTCGCGCGATTTTGTCGTTCCTTCTCGTCTTCACCCCGGCAAATTCTATGCGCTGCCGCAGTCGCCACAACAGTATAAACAGCTTCTTATGGTTGCGGGTTTTGAGCGTTATTTTCAAATTGCGCGCGCCATTCGCGATGAAGATCTCCGAGCCGATAGGGGATTCGAGCATACACAAATCGATCTTGAAATGTCATTCGTCGTGATGGAGGATGTTATGGCGCTTGTTGAAGCTATGATTACCAATGTTGTTGAGTCATTGGGATATCGCATTAAAGAAAAACCATTTCCGCGCATCACCCACAAAGAGGCACTGAAAAAATACGGGGCAGATAAATTCGACCTGCGCACCGAAGCCGAAAAAGCCGATGGCTCTCTCGCCTATGCGTGGGTAACACACTTTCCATTTTTTGAAAAAACCGATGATGGCAAATGGACCTTTACCCACAATCCATTTTCCATGCCGATTCCCGAGCATGTTGAATGGCTTCTGAAAGGGGAGCATATCGATGAGATTCTTGCGACGCAGTATGACCTTGTGTGCAATGGATTTGAGGTTGGCGGCGGCTCTATCCGAGCCCACACTCCAAACATTTTAAAAGCAACCTACGCCATTATGGGCTATGCGAGCGAAGAAATTGAACGGAGCATTGGCCACATGCTTAATGCATTCAAATTTGGTGCACCGCCGCACGGGGGAATCGCGCTTGGCGTTGAGCGAAGTATGATGAATCTTACCGGCGAAACGCACCTTCGCGAAGTACAGGCATTTCCGATGACCCGCGGCGGCCAAACCGCAGTTATGCGCGCGCCCAAAGAGCTTTCCGATGCCCAGCTACAGGAGCTTGGCATCGCTATAAAAAAGAAATCGTAGCATGCGCATTATTTCCGCCACAGAAAGACCTGAGGGAAAATTTACATTGGTAACCTTGTCGGAAGATTCACTCCCGCCACGAGTTTCAAAACAAATCATTACGATTGGTATTGGGGCGCGCAAAGAAATGACGCGGCGGAAACTTGTTCTTATTCCGCGTAAAATTGTAAGTGTCGCAAAACAGCACCGCATTTCGCGATTGGCACTTAACCTCGCAGATTTCCGTTTCGCGCAACTTAAAGACATACCCCCCGAGGCGCTCGTTGCGCTCATTGCGGAAAATCTTGAATTGGCCCACTTTGAATTTACGAAACTAAAGACCGCACCGAAAGAAGGATGGGCACAGGTCGCCGAGGTTGCCGTCTTTGCTAAAAAACAGGACAAGAGTTTGGTGGAGCGGGGGATACGGCGAGGCAGGATCATAGCTGAGGAAGTAAACGCCTGCCGAGAACTTGCCAATACCCCCGGGGGCGATATGACCCCCTCAGTGTTAGCAAGCGCAGCCAAAAAAGCCGCACACGGCACTAAGGTGAAGGTTACCGTACTCGGGCCGAAAGAGCTCAAAAAGCTCAAAATGGGGGCCATTTTAGGGGTTTCCAGGGGTTCGGAAGAGGAGCCCCGCTTCATTATTCTCGAATACCAAGGTGGCGGGAAGGGGGCTCCCATTGTGCTTGCGGGAAAGGGGGTCACCTTTGATTCTGGCGGGCTCAATGTAAAGCCCGGTGATTCCATGTATGAGATGCATATGGACATGTCGGGAGGCGCCGCAGTCATTCATGCCGTCGTCCTTGCGGCAAAACTAGGCGTGAAAAAGAATGTCGTGGGACTTGTTCCTGCGGTTGAAAACATGCCCTCCGGGTCAAGCTATCACCCGGGCGATGTGCTTCGTTCGATGTCAGGGAAGACAATTGAGGTGCTGAACACCGATGCCGAAGGACGGGTTATCCTCGCTGACGCCTTAACGTATGCGAGCCGTTATAAACCCCGGCTCATTGTTGATATTGCAACACTCACCGGCGCCGCACTTGTTGCCTTGGGGCAACATGCATCCGCTTTTATGACGAAGGACCCAAACCTTATTCCATTATTTATGGAGCTCGGAGAGGAAAGCGGCGATTATGTGTGGCCGCTTCCACTTTGGGACGAATACGAAGAATACATTAAAGGAACCTTTGGCGATGTTTCAAATCTCCCCTCATCCGGAAACACACGCTATGGCGGAACGATAAACGGCGGGATGTTTCTCTACCAATTCGCCAAAGAGTATCCGTTTGTTCACATTGATATCGCGCCGCGAATGACTACGATACCGAGCGATGTCCTTGCCAAAGGAGCCGCGGGCGCTCCCGTGCGTTTACTACTGCGACTCATAGAAAAGTTTTAATGCAAAACACCTTTACGATTAAAACGGGGTTCTTTGAGGGGCCACTCGAGCTCCTTCTCGATCTCATTGAACGCCGGAAACTTCTTATTAACGACGTTTCTCTTGCTTCAGTTACCGACGACTTTCTCGCTTATATAAAGCAGCAGCAGGAATTGCCGGTCGCGCAAACCGCGAACTTCATCCTGGTCGCCTCAACGCTCCTTCTCATCAAATCAAAATCACTTCTGCCGGTTCTTGAGCTTACCGAAGAGGAAGAGGGCAGTATCAGAGACCTTGAGGAGCGGTTGAGACTCTACAAACGCTTTAAGGAACTTTCGAAAGATATCCAGGAACAATTCGGCCGGGAAATGTTGTTTGCCCGCTCGCCGCTTCGAGACGAGACACCAATCTTTTCACCGGATCTGAAACTCTCCGTTCCACTCCTCCATGAACGTATTCGCGGTGTACTTCTCTCTCTTCCTAAAAAACAGTTCATTCCTAAGGCAGTGGTAGAAAAAGTAATCAGCCTTGAGGAAATGATTGAGCGGCTTTCGGAGCGCGTCACCGGGGCACTGCGCATGAGCTTTAAAGAGTTTGCGGGGGTTGGAAAAGCAAAAAAAGTTGATGTGATTGTAAGCTTTCTCGCCATGCTCGAACTCGTGAAGCGGGGTGCCATCGGCGTTACGCAAGATGAGCATTTCAGTGATATTGCAATTGAATCAAATGCCGTGAGTATCCCGAAATACCACTGATTTCAAAAGACATTGAAAACACAGCTGATTTCGGCTATTCTGGGGGGACTGGTATGGATTTAACGGCTCAAATTGAAGCCCTGCTTTTTTATCGCGGCGAACCGGTTTCTTATAAGGAACTCGGTAAACTATTAAGCGTCACCGAAGGCAAAATTACCGGGGCACTCGCTGTACTTAAGGAGAGCCTCAAGGGAAGAGGAATACAGCTCATCGAAAAAGATAACGAGGTGATGCTTGCGACGGCCGCTTCCATGAGCGATATGATTGAGAAAATTCGCAAAGAAGAACTCACCAAGGACCTCGGTAAGGCCGGTGCCGAAACTCTTGCCATTATTCTTTATCGCGGACCCTCCAGCCGTTCTGACGTTGATTACATTCGCGGTGTCAACTCAACATTTATTTTGCGCAATCTGTTAATTCGCGGTCTCGTTGAGCGTGTATCAAATCCGGATGATCAGCGTTCCTATGTGTATAAGCCGACCTTTGAACTGCTATCCTATCTTGGCGTTAAAAATCTCAGTGAATTGCCGCAATTTGCGGCGGTGCGAGCGGAATTAGATAAATTTACGGCGCAGGCTGCCAATGAAAATAATGATGGAGAAATTTCGGACGCTGAATAATAACGCAAAGACCATACTGGCCCTCGCGGGAATCGTCACTTCGGTGGCGGCGATTGCGTTAGGCGTAGAGCTCATTCCTGCACAAAACTCAGGTAATGAAGTAGCCGAGGTACAAGACGCGACCGCTACCTCAACTCCAAAATACAACCCTTTTGCAGATATTATCCTTGAGGCCAAAGCAGCATTTGTTTTTGATGTACGCCAAAACGCGGTGCTGTATGAAAAAAATGCCGATTCCCAATTGCCGCTTGCCTCTCTTACAAAACTTATGACGGTGGTCGCTGCAGAAGACTTCCTGGCTGAGGACACAACCGTCCCCATTACTAATCGGGCGCGAGAAACTGAAGGCGGTGCGATTTTCTCGCTCGGAGAAAAATGGCGGCTGAAAGATCTGATTGACTTTACTCTGGTGGCCTCTTCAAACAGCGGAGCACGGGCTCTCGCCTCCGCGGCCGCCGCCGCCGAAGCACTCCGAAGCGGAGAAAGTTATGACGAGGGAAACAAGCCGGTGTCATTTATTGAGCGCATGAACGCAAAAGCGCGCGAAATCGGACTTACGCAAACGTACTACACTGACGAAACAGGATTGGATGAGGGTCCCGAGGTACCGGGAGGCTTTGGTTCCGCACGCGATATGGCCAAACTTATGGCATACCTCATAGGTAACCGATCCGACCTTATTGAGGCGACGCGATACCCGAGTCTTACTCTCACCAATCTTACCGACGTCCACTATCGCGCAAAAAATACCAATGAGGCAATCCCGGACATCCCTGAGCTCCTTGCCTCGAAAACGGGTTTTACCGATCTTGCCGGCGGCAATCTTCTAATCGCCTTTGACGCTGGCATTCTGCATCCAATTATTGTCGTAGTTCTCGGCTCATCTCAAAAGGGTCGCTTCAGCGACATTGTGACCTTAGTCGAGAAAAGCCTCGCCGTTATCCAAGCACCATGATCCCGTTAGAGATTACAAAGATTGGTCTATCTGAAAAACCATCATATGATTTTGCTATTGGAAATACTCATAACATGTTTGAGATGGTAAGTGGAAGCGCTTATACAACGGTCGTGATTATTATTTTTAATGCACCACTAGGAAAGCCCGGGTGTATGTTGCGGCGCTTCCTACCTGCCCGCCAAAGCCTCGCCAGCGATAGGGAATTTATTGCGTCAGATAAGATTTGCTTATCAAATAAGTATGACCACTTGCTCAGCTTTGAAGCGACGGCAGGCGGGTCTCTAACGGGATGATTTTTGATGTCGTAAAAGTAATTACGCCCGCCGCCCTCGCTTTTGCTATTGGAATTTTTATTACGCCTGCCGTATCCCATTACCTCTACAAATATAAGGCGTGGAAGAAAAAACCCGGGAAAATAACTCTTCAAGGGACCGAGGCGACTATTTTCAACGAGTTACACAAAAGTAGGGAAGTGGGGACGCCGCGTATGGGCGGTGTGGTGATTTGGGTTTCAGTATTCATTACCACCGTTGGTTTATGGCTTCTTGCACGCCTGTTTCCGAATGAAATCTTTGGCAAATTGGATTTTCTTTCACGCAATCAAACCTGGATCCCTCTTTTCACGCTCATGGCCGGCTCCATTACCGGTCTCATTGATGATATTCAAGAAGTTGCCGGCAATGGCAGCCACGCATCCGGAGGTCTTTCTTTGCACAAGCGCCTCCTCATTGTCGCAAGCGTTGCGCTTTTTGTCGGCTGGTGGCTCTTTGTAAAATTAGACATCGTCGCTATCGGTGTTCCCTTTGCCTCACCCATTATTATCGGCGCCTTGGTTGTTCCGCTCTTTGTGTTCATTGCGCTTGCTTTATATGCCGGCGGCATTATCGACGGGCTCGACGGCCTTGCGGGAAGTGTTTTTACTAATATTTTCCTCGCCTATGCCGGCATCGCTTTCCATCAGGGACAAATCAATCTGGCTGCTTTTTCGGCAACGCTCGCCGGAGCCACGCTTGCATTTTTATGGTTTAACATTCCGCCTGCCCGCTTCTACATGTCAGAAACCGGTACCATGGGGCTCACGCTTACGCTTGCGGTAATCGCCTTTATGACCGACACCCTTGGCGGAGGACACGGCGTCTTTGTGCTTCCGATAATTGCCTTTCTTCTCGTCATTACGGTCGCGTCCGTTATTCTTCAAACTGCCTCAAAAAAAATCCGTGGAAAAAAATTGTTTCGGGTAGCGCCCATTCACCATCATTTCGAGGCTATCGGCTGGCCTCCCTACAAAGTGACCATGCGTTTTTGGGTGCTGAGCATCATATTTGCCTTTATCGGTGTAATTATCGCTTTTATTGGCTAGTTTTCTATGACCGCGACACGCAAGTTCGACCGCACATTCCTCATCGCAACACTCCTTCTTCTTTCCGGCGGTTTTTTGGTTTTCACCTCGGCATCGCTTGGTCTTCTGGCGCGGGAAACCGGCGCTAGTTTTGCCTCAGTTGCTTTTAATCAGGCATTTTTTGGTATTGCGCTTGGCATGGCAGCTCTCATTGGCACGTCACAGCTAAATTATCGCGTATGGCGTAAATACGCATTTTATATTTATCTTGCCTCTCTCGTTCTTACCGCCTTGGTGTTTGTTCCCGGTATCGGCTTTTCTTCGGGGGGTGCGGCACGCTGGCTCCATATCGGCCCTCTTTCGCTTCAGCCTTCTGAATTTCTTAAACTAGGGTTCGTTCTTTATTTTGCCGCATGGCTCTCAAGTGTTCGCACCAAGGTCCGAGATCCTCGCTTTGGCATAATTCCATTTATCATTATTGCGGGAATTGCCGGCGGGATTCTCCTTGCTGAGCCGGATACGGGAAGCTTCATGGTTATCGCCTCCGCCGGCCTTGCCATGCTTATTGCCGCCGGCGTCCGGTGGCGTGATGTTGCCGTCATCATTATGGTAGCGCTCATTGCCATTGCCGTTTTGGCTTCCGCGCGTCCTTATGTAAAAAGTCGCATCACCACCTTTCTTGATCCGTCGCGAGACCCCCGCGGCGCCGGTTATCAAATTCAGCAATCGCTTATTGCCGTCGGCTCCGGGGGACTTTCCGGGCGCGGTTTTGGCCAAAGCATTCAAAAATTTAATTATCTTCCCGAGCCAATAGGGGATTCTATTTTTGCCGTTGCCGCTGAAGAATTTGGATTTCTTGGAAGCGTCCTTCTTATCGGACTCTTCCTCTTTCTTGGGCTCCGTGGTCTCAAAATTGCCACTCGTGCGCCTGACAGGTTTGGTGGACTCGTAACGCTTGGCATTGTTATACTCATTGTATCGGAATCCTATATCAATATAGGATCAATGATCGGTATATTGCCGCTCACTGGTCTTCCGATGCTTTTTGTAAGCCACGGCGGCACCGCAATGCTTTTTGCACTCGCTGAAATCGGCATCGTGCTGAATATTTCCCGCTATACCACGCCATCATGAATCCCGTTAGAGATCAAAAAAGTTGGTATACTCGCGAAGTTGAAATGAAAGATATGTATAATGTTGTCACAAATCGCAAAGAAACAAACGGAAGCGCCTCGTACGC
>Ga0209542_10011392_pt1 | contig 15770 bp, 12 predicted proteins | sample RifCSPhighO2_01_FD_184028 | JGI IMG/M metagenome (GOLD analysis project Ga0209542, IMG submission 184028) | Soil microbial communities from Rifle, Colorado - Rifle CSP2_plank highO2_0.1 (SPAdes) (version 2) | ecosystem: Environmental > Terrestrial > Deep subsurface > Rock core/Sediment ... | reverse complement strand
ATGGATCAGCAACGGCAGGATCCCGATGAATACCAGCAGCGTGCCAATGCTCATGGCTACAAAAAACGGGCTTACAAGAACCTCTTTCTTTCCAATCCTGACTGAGATCTTCTTGTACTTTTCAAACTGCGGATCCTTGCCGATATCGGTCTGCCCATATCCTGTAGGCCTGTTTGCGAGGATGGTCTTGCCCAGGTAATAGATGCCAATTGGCAGGAGCACATCATAGAGCACCGCGATATGGTACCATTTGACAGCCTCAAGGAAACTCACGACCAGCGGCAATATGACGAGCCCAAGGATAGGCAGGATGACACCCAGCATATTCAGCATGGTGATTGGGCTCTGCAGGGCGTGCGTATACCTCAGCATCTTTTCATAGGTTCCAGTGAGGATCACATCCAGCGCCTTATCCAAAGACTCCAGGCGCCTTGGCTCATCGCCTTCATACAGTGAGCTCTCAACGAGGTGGAATGACTCGATAAACTCAAAGTTCCACTTCCTCCAGCCTTCCAGATAATTGTCCAGGCTCTCTTTTACAGTATCAAACTCTCCCGTCTCCACATTCCACAACACTTTCTTAAGGTCAAGTGAAAGCGGAGGCATAAGGCGCTCTGAGGCAAAATCAACTGCAAGCTCCAGGTTTGAGGTGTGCCGCATATAGGTGACAACATAGAAGATACACTGCACCATCTGGTTTGATGCTCTCATGCGGAACTGGGAGGCTATAAACATCGGAATCCTCTGCAACGGAGCAATGATGAGGACTCCGCAAAGAAAGAAAAAAAACGTAAAGAAGAGTCCGCCAGTTATGAAAAAGGCCAGGCTTCCCAGCAGGAAGATGGTGAGTATGGAGGAGAGTATAGCAAAGGAGTATGCCCCTGCAGGAGTGATATTCAGATGGGCAATAGAGGCAGCTTCCTGATACTCCTTCTCCTTCTCAGGCTTCAGCTTCAGCTTGAGAATCTGACCCGAGATCTGGCAGAGCTGCTCGTAGATGTTGAGGTTGGCTGGCATGAACTGCTTTCTGAATGCCTGGTATTCCCTTGAGTAGGTGACCTTGGCAGCCTCAGCCTCAGGCTGTCCTGCTGCCTGGCCAAGCTGGTGCTTGATCTTCCCCTGGTACTTTGCTATAAGTGTGTCAACATCAGCCATGGTTTGCTTCTTCTCGTTGTTTGCTTTCTCCGCTTTTTTCTCTGCTTTTCCTGCTTTTTTCTCTGCTCTCCTTTTTCTCCCTTTTCTATATTTGCTCTGCCTTTATTGCTGCGCTTTATTCTGTCTTTTCTGCCTTTATGCTCTTCTTCAGCCATTCGTTCCATTCGAAAAAGATCCTCTGGCTCTCCAGATAGCCTACTTCATCACGGACAGTCGCCGAGATCCTGTGGTATTCATCATTCGATTGGATGACGAATTCCGCCTCAAGCATATCAGGCCTGTGGCTAGCCAGCGCCAGATTCACAATTGTCTCCTTGATCTTCGCCCTGAGCAGGATATTATCCCACACTGCATCCCAGTTTCCTGACCACTCTTTCACATTTCCAGCTATGGCCTTGAGGATATCAGAATCGCCATTTTTAAGGTCAGCAGTCGGCTCAAGCTGGTCAGTCTTTGTATTGTATTTCATGAGGTCAGAAAACCCTCCTTCCTGTAGGGGGTCATCAGTCCAGTGCTTCCTGACTTCAGTGATTGACGTGACCCTCCTCCATCTCTGCAGCCCGTCAGAGCTCCGCAAAGGATTTGCCACAACCACGATGTCTGTTGCCTTGAAGCTTGTCTTCGGAACCTGCAGGTCATTGACAACCCTGTCAAATACGCCGTAGGGAGAATCCCCATGGATCGTTCCTGCAACCACATTGGCTAGAGCTCCAACCCGCATTGCCTCGTACAACGCCCGTGCCTCAACAGAACGCACCTCTCCTACAATTAAGGCAGAATCGCCAAGCCGCAGGGTTGCCCTAATTCCCTCCTCTGCGCTGACCTCGGTAGAGCCGTGGGTCAGGGCAGATACTACTTTCATGGGCTGAATATTATACCCCAACTTTCTCAAAGGAGTCGTAGGAAGCTCGAGAGTGTCCTCGATTGTCAGTATGCGGTATTTCCGCATGATTTCTGTCAGAAGGCTTCCAAGCAGTGCTGTTTTTCCTGCAGAGCGCGTTCCTGCAACAAGCAGCGTCCTTGATCCGTCAATGATGAAGGAGAGAAGCCCGGCAGCAAGCGGCGTCAGCATGCGGTTGTTGATAAAGAGCGGCAATGTCCATGGCCTGTCCCGGTGCCTCCTGAATGCATAGGCAAGGCCGTAGGGATTCAATGGCGGAGCAATCACGCCCACTCGTGCATTGGCTGCAGGCAGGCTGAGGTCTGTATCAAGGATGGGATTTGCCTCATCCAAAGGCCTGCCTGAAAGCATGCGGAGCTTTGACGCCCAGGACTCCGCCTCTCCTACAGTGGGGATGATATTGGTCACGCATTCGTCAAAATCCTCATGCACGAGAAACATCGGAATCTGGCCCATGGGCGCATTGATGGTGATATCCTGGATCTTTTCATCCTGAAGAAGCACCTCAATCAGGCCAAAGCCAACAGTATACCGGACAAGGATTTTCGTCATGCTTTGGATCTCCTTCTCACGCAGGTTCATGTTCCTCTGGCTGGCAAGCTCCTCGATCAGATCATGGCCAACATTCATGAATACCTGCCGCATCCTCTGGGGATCAACAAACTCAGAGCGTGTCGGCTTATGCTCAGCCATGACCTTCCTCGCAGTATCCACGATCTCATACTTCTCCTCGCTCATCTTGAATTCCGGAGGAAGGATATGATACAGGAATTGGATGGTGTTGGGAAGCCTGAAGAGCGTGACCTCAGTATCTTCAACACCATAGCTGGCAAGCTCCTCTCCCTCAACAGGGTAGCTCGCCATCAGCTTCGTGAACATGAAATCTGGCCTGATCGTTGGAGTGAACAGCTTCCTGTAAACAGACCGGTCTCCAACAACATAGCCTGCAAGGTAGGGCTGGGCGAGCTGTATCAGGCTTGTCTGGTCAAGCATCCTAACGATCATGTTGAGTTGCGTCACGATGCGATGCAGCCGATGCGCCTCTAGCTCAGCAGCAGAGTGCTGCATTGAGATGCTCTCCCGCCTGGAAAGCCGCTTGAGCTCCACATACGCTCCCAGGGGATCTGATTTGAGCATGCGATACACCGTATTCTGGATTTCGGCATAGGTCTTTGGGTCTCCGATGCTTTGGTAGGTGATGATCCGCTTCTTGATGATCTGGTTATAGGCCTTCGCAAGGTCCAGGAGCATGAGGGTCTGTGTATAGTCATACTCATAATCCCTCTTCTGGGTGAACACGATCTTGGTGACCGTGCCTGCTTCCATAAGGATGTCAATGGCCTTGGCCATAAGGACAGGATCGTCCTCCAGGGAAGGGCTTCGCAGGTATGCCTCGCAGTCTATCCTGAGGGTCACATCCTCTCCTTCTCTTAACACGTCATACGTGAAAGGCTGCTTGTTTTGGTCCACGAGCGCCATCATGACTCCTTCCTCAGCTGCTCAAGGGCAACTTCAATAAGATGGGACTTGTTGCGGTACCTCTGGCCTTTTGTCTCCCGCTCAATCCACCTGATAAGGTCTTCCTCAATTGTAGCTGAGATTGGTTTTTTCATTATATCGGGTATAGTATAATTCCCATTACATCGATTATATCATGATTTCCCTTATATCGGGTATATTTTAATTATGCCGATGATATTATAATATACATTTTCTAGTAGGAGATATATTTTATAACATATTTAAACCTTTGGGTCAGGGGGTATGTTCACTGGCCAGGGATAGCCACAAAGTTTTTATATAGTAAAGGCAACAAATAATTGAGCATAAAGTATTGCCTTTACATGTCAAAAATCAAAGATTTTTGAGCATGCTCGGAAATTGTAACAATTTATTATACATGTTTGCAATTTCCGACATATTACGAACGGGCAACAATTGCTCAAGTATATTTGCCCGTGAGTATAGCCCCTCTGCCGGAAGAATATGAACGGTCCTCAGGAGCTGAGGGAGTAAGGAAGACACATATAAACAGCTGAAATAGCAGAAGCAAGCACATGGAATACAAAGCAGGTTCAGCAGGACGCCACGCGATTAGCGAGATTGTCAAAGTTAAACGGGACAGCGCAATCAGGGATGTGCTGCGCCTCCTTTCAAAAGAAGGCAATCGGTTCAAGATAATAGACCCCATATACATCGTTGACAAGGGCGAAAAGCTTGTTGGCGTTGTTTCCATCCGGGATATGTTCAGTTACCCGCAGGAAACAAAGGTCGGCAGAATCATGAAGAAGAAGGTGGTGTCTCTTTCTCCAGATGCTGAGGATGAAAAAGCTGCCCATGTAGCCTTGAAATATGGCATCAAGACAATCCCTGTTGTCAAGAACAGGAAGATCCTGGGAGCAATCCCGGCAAATCTGATAACATCCATCCTTAACAGATCGCTGCAGGAGGATATCCTGCATTTTGCAGGAATCCACAAATCCCATCTAAACTATGAGAACACCACAAAAGTTCCGTTGCTTGCTTCTGTCCTTCATCGCCTGCCTTGGTTGATTGTGGGGCTGATAGGCATTATGATTGCAGCCTACTTCATCAACATTTTTGAATCAACCTTGCAGACCTACCTCATCCTTGCATTCTTCATTCCGGCCATCGTGTACATGTCAGATGCCCTTGGAACACAGCATCAAACCCTTTTTGTCAGGGATTTGGCAACTCTGGGGAAGGATCTCAATCTCGGCCAGTACTTCCTCAAGCAAACAGTGATTGCAGGCATCTTGGCGGTGTTAATAAGCAGTTTAACCATGGTAGGAATTTTCCTATTTTGGAATGCCCCATTTACCGGATTTGTCATATCCATCTCGCTGTTTATTGCATTGATGGTCACAAACTTTACTTCGTTAGTCACAACCCTGATTATCTATAAGATGGGGCATGATCCTGCATTGGGAAGCGGCCCTCTTGCGACAGTGATCTCTGATTTGACATCCATTGTTATTTACTTTCTTATTGCATCGTGGCTGCTGTTATAGGGGCAGTAAGCACGCTTTTTCATTGCCACGTATTTTCATGCCAAAGCGACTCCTCCCCACCATCTGAGAAGGCAATAATGGCTGGCGTGCTCGGCTTAAAGTTATCTTCTACCAGCCTGTTAGGCACGATTAAGATCCCATTTGCCAAAGCAGCTGAAGAGCCGCCAAGCTTCTCTTTCCATACTATATCTCCATTTTCTGCATTAAAGCTGTAGAAGTATCCATCACCGCCTTCACCAACGCCAAAATAAACTTTATTGTCTGCCAAGACAGACGAAGAATCTGCGTTTGCCTTGCCAAAGTCATATTTCCACATGACCTTGCCATCTTTCTGGTCCAGAGCAAAGAATTTTCCTTCATAGGTACCAATAAATACCTTGCCATAGCCTAAAGCTGCGGCAGCCGATACGCCAATTAATTCTCCTGTTCCGGAAGCAATCTTGTTTTTCCAGATTAAGCTGCCATCGTTTGCATCTAAAGCATAGAAATAGCCGTTTTCCGAGCCGACATAAACGACATCTTCCAAAACAGCAGGGGTAGAATGAATCAGATTTAATTTTCCTTGGATATAATCTACTTTAAACCTCCACAACTCTTTTCCTGTTTCTGCATCCAGGGCATAGAGATGGCTTGGATTTGCATTGCTTCTTTGCGACCCTTCTGTTCCCACAAAGATTTTTCCATCGCTGTAAGCAGGCGAAGAATGAACGACCTCTGCATCCTCCAGATATTTCTTCCAGATGAGATTTCCATGAGCTTCATCAAGCGCATAGATGGTTCCAGAATCATCTCCGACAAAGAGTTTATTTTCCGCAAACAAAGGCAGGGAATGCGAGATGCCTTTTTGAGTCTGGTATTTCCATAAAAACTCTCCCGTACCCGCATCCAATGCATAAACAAATCCTGCAGGAAGATTATCCAGGTTATCGCCGGCATTAACGCTTGCAAAAAGCTTTCCCTTGCCTGCTGCCAGACCCCTTGGAAAGAACTTCCTTATTTCTCCGGCATAAGACCATATTTTTTTGCCTGTTTTCAAGTCTAATGCAAATATATCTTCTGGAGCGATAAAGACCATGCCATTATCAATGATGGGCCAGTTTGCCTCAAAGTTGCCATCATAGCCTATTTGCTCGAAATCGCCAACAGTCCATTTCCACAGGACAGTGGGCTTCGATGGTGCTTTTGATTCAGAGAAGCCTGTCCTTGCATTGCTGCCGTGGAACGCTAGCCAGTTTGTTTGTGTTTCTTTCGGCTTTTCTTCGAGTATCTCCGATTTTTGGGTTTCTTCTGTTTCTGTTTCCTGCGCCTCAGTTGTTTCGTTTATTTTTCCAACTTCTGTTCCCTCTTGTGGCTGCGCTACTGGCTGTTCTTTTTGTACTTCTGTTTTTGGCTCCTCCTTTATTTCTTTAGCGCAACCTACAATAAAAATTATTAAAACAAGCAAAAATAAAATTAATAAAACTCCTAATTTTTTCATATTCATTCTACTTGCCTGCATTTTAAGGGTATTCTATCATAAATTTTTGAATACTCTCCTGGCTTTGGAGGGCTTTTTTGTCCTGCTTTAAATCTTGTGAAAAATATTTTTGAAGCGCCTGCATTTAATGCCCCTTCTGCAGATGCTTCAACTTGGGACTCAGAACCGTATTCTGCTTCTGTCACCCAGATTGGTTTGTTAATATTTTTCTCCTGCATAAGCTTTTTGAAATCCTTTACATTCAACGTATTTAAATCTCTTGAATTGATATAGTGAATATTTGCTATATCAAAATAATCCGCTCCGCCTAATTCAAAAATTTTTCTCCAGTAAGCAAGCATATTAGGCATTATACCTGCTGCGCCGCCCTGAACAACTTTGCAGTCTGCACAAGCCAGTTTTATTGCTTCATTGCTGAGTTTTAAAATCTGAACATATTCTTCTTCTGTCCCTTTATAAAAAGTTAAATCAGGCTCTTTCATTTCAGGCTCATTTAAGATTTCATAATACTTTATTGGAATTATCAAATTAGGCATATCATCTATTCCATCGCCATCATACCTTTCCACGAGCTTTGAAAGAAAACTTTTGTAATCTTCAAGATTGCAGGGAGCGCATCTCGATTTGGGTATTCCGCCTATTTTACCCCAGGGATAGAATTGGTCTCCAGATGGCACTTCACAGCTGGAAGAATGACACTGCTTTTGATCCCACTCAGCGTAAGGCCATATTGTGGCAAGGATCGCCACCTTATTCTCTTGCGCTTTTTTTATCCACTCATCTACGGGAATAAAATCAAATTCTCCTTTTTTTGGCTCTATCCATCCCCAGGCAAATGGTCCTGAGTGAGGTCTGGCCCATGCTGCTCCTATTAAACTAATCAATTCTGCCTCTTGCGGGGTCCCAGTAAGAAAACCTATACAATTCTCTTCAATATCCGCGGGAATACTGACTGATTCTATTTTTTCTTCTGGCATTTTTTCTTCTGGCCTTTCTTTGATTATTTCTTTCTCTGGCTCTTTTTCCTCCGCAATGAGCGGAGGCCCTGTTTTTACCGCTTCTTCAGATGGTTTTTCTTCTTTAATTTTTTCTATTTTTCCAGCACAGCCAATAAGAAAAATTGATAAAATAAGCAAAACTGATATTATTTTTTTCATTTCATAGCCACCGAGCTTCCTTTCTAACTTCTGAATTATTCTTTAACTGAATAAAGAGAAGCCCAAGAACGACAACAATGACCATAACCAAAAAGCTTCCATACAGAAACCTGTTTAAGAGATGCAGGATATATTGCTCAACAGTAGGGTCTGAGTAAGGGAATAAAAATACCCTAAAGACAAAGGCCTTGAGCCCGTGGATGATAAAAGAATATAAAACTCCCAAAACCAGGACATTCTTAAAATTAAAATCATAAAGCACGGTAAGCTTAACTACTGACAAAGCCACCATAAGGGCCCATAAAGCCTGGGTTAAGTTTAAGGCAAAAGGAAACCTGTCAGATAAATGCAGCGCCACATAGTATTGCAACGCTACCACTAAAACTGCTCCCACTATATAATACCAAATTGGCAAAATGTATTCTTTCAAGGTTTTTCCAAATATTTTCATTTTTCAACACTAAACCTTAATAACCTATTCGAAAATTTCATCTCTCCTACCCAGAGATAGCTTCCATCAAAGCTAAGATAATGTGGCATAAAAAGCCCATCTTTAGAATTAGTTTTGTATTGGCTTACAAAATCCGGCTGGCCTAAAACAATGTCAGGCTCTTCTAGCCCATTCTCAGGGAAAGAATTCCAGATAAGCACCCTATTATTTCCATCAGCAACAAACAGGCTATTGTTATATGCATAAACTCCTGCAGGCATGCTTAACTTAGCAGTTGGTGGCAAGTCAGCAATATTTTCTGAATGATTGATGATTTTTATTTCAAAATCTGCTGACTGCTGGCTTCTTGTGGGCAATTCCTTCCATACCAATACCCTGTTATTGGAATGATCGGCAACTACCAACTTTTTTCCATCAGTAGATATCTGCACTGGATGTGAGAGTTGGTTAAGCGCACCGCCTTCGGAATTCGTTTCAAAATCTGGCTGGCCTAAAACAAAATCTGGAAGGGCCTGATTAGCAACTGGTATTTGATTCCAGACAAGAATGCGGTTGTTGTCGCTGTCGCTTACAAATAGATTTGTACCATCAGTTGTAACACCCATAGGGCCATTGAAACTATACTTCCCTATCCCATGTCTGTATTGTGATAAATCAGTTGTCTGCCCAAGGATAATATCAGGTAACTGATTATTCTTCTCCGGGATATTATTCCAAATTAAAATCTTACCCGATCCCCTGGCAGCAATAATCAACCTTTTTCCATCACTTGTTATTTGTCCGCAATCACCGAGTTCTGCTCCGCTCCAATTTGATATGACTATGTCTGCTTTTGCTTTGCTTTCATCAGGAATCTGCCTGTAAATTGCTAACCCTAGGCGTGAACCAGAACACACAAAAAGCTGTTTGCCATTTGAATATGGAAACGGGTTAGGAAAACTATTTTTTGAAGAGAAAATGTCAATGCCAAAATCCGGCTGGCCTAAAATCAAATCTGATTTGGCATCCACTTCGGCTGGAACTTTATTAAAGATCAAGACTCTATTTTGATAGGTGTCAGCCACAAATAATCTTTGTCCATCACTAGCAACACCTTCGGGTGCTGACAGCCCGCCACGTTCTAAGCTCGGGTCTAATTTTCCTATGCGAAAATCTTCTTTCTGGTTTTCATCCATAGGCAAGTTGTTCCATACAAAAACCTGGTGGCTACTCGTGACAAACAATTTGCCGTTATCAATTGTTAAACCTGCCACCATACCAGTCGGCTCATCTGGAAGACGCTTTGGGTAGGTAACAAAATCTGCAGGCTGGCCATTTTCCGTTGGAAAGCTCTTCCACACGTACATCCCGTATCCGCCATACATTCCTATCGCTAGATATTCCCCATTAGAAGTTATACTTCTAGGTGTCATCAGTGAAACCAAAGGAATGGGCCAATTAACTAGTTCGTTTTTGTCTCTGAAGCGAGTCTGAAAATCCGGCTGGCCTAAAATCAGATCAGCAGGCTGATTGTTTTCTTCTGGAAAAGAATTCCAGATCAAAACAGAGCTGTCTGTTGTACTTGCAATCGCCACTCTTTTCCCATCGGTCCAAACGTCCCATGGCCAGTTAATCTCCTTTCTGGGGTCTTTTGTGCTTGGCTCTTTCTTCCTTTGGGCCTCCCAATCGAGATATCTCGACCAACTATCAAAATCAGGGGCTCCTAAAACAAAATCTGCGGGCTGACCATTACTTGTAGGAAATTCACTCCAGATTAATACCCTATCATTATTTGCGTCTGCCACCAACAATCTCTCCCCATCTGTTGCCACACCAATTGGCCAGTTCATCCCACTTGCTCCCAATTTTCCTATATTCGAACTAAAATCAGGCTGCCCTAATACTAAATCTGGTGCTTGATCAGTCTTTGTAGGAATTTCATTCCAGATTAAAACACGGTGATTCCATGTGTCAGAAACAATCAATTTCTTACCGTCTGTAGCAACTTTACTAGGATGATTCAAGACTAGAGGACCGCCACTTTCGTTAAATCCGGTTGCATACAAAACAATATCCGCTTCCTGTCCTGTTCTAAACCAGCCGGTAGGTTTTTCTGTCACGTATTTATAAGTAGGTTCTGATGGTTTTATTTCTTCCTTTAGTTCTTTTACTAATATTTCTTTGGTTGATTCTTCAATTTCTTTAGTGCAACCACTAACCAAAATAGCGAAAATCAATACCATTAAAATTATTTTTCTCACTTTCCAAACAGTCCTCTGAAAAACCCAATTATCTTCTCAAATAAACTCTTCTCTTCGTTTGGTTCGATGCCCTCCCGTTTAATGTCTGCCTGTTTGGTGTCTCCCTTTTTGCCGTCATTCTCTCCTTCAGAAATATCCTCTACAAGGTTACAGTCTTCACCGCAACAATCATTTGGACAACGTTCATAAGTTTCTGCACCTTCGCAAATCCCATCCCCGCAAATTGCTTCTTTTTCAAAAGTTTCTTTTTCTCCTTCAGAATTTTTTCCAACGCCTTCCCCATTGCCTTCAATCTCTTCTTTTATACGTTTTTCCGGATTATAGATTGGATGATGCCCTTCGGACATATAGCTGGTGGCGCCAGTTCCAGCCACAATATAGCTGCCATCGGCAGAGACTGCAACAGCATCGACCCAGGAATCTGCTTTATAACCCCATAACGGAACATTGCTTTCTTTAGAGAAGAGATAGACCTTTTTATCCTTGCTTCCCGCAGCGATGTAATTCCCATCTTGCGAGATAGAAACAGAACCGACCCTTTCACCAGCCTCAAACTTCCATAGTGGCTCGTCGTTATCCCTGTCAATTAAATACACATTGTGGTCTCCGCTTCCAGCAACGATGTATTTGCCGTTAGAGGATATGTCTACAGAGCGGACCCACCAATCCGTTGTCCAGGTTTTTAGAGGAGTATTTTTATCATTTGAGAAAAGAAAAATTGAAGTGTAGGTATCTGCGCTGTCCAATCCGTAGACACTATATCTTCCATCTCTGGACATTGCAGCAGTCCAGACTGGCGCATCGGGGCTCGTCTTGTGTTTCGTTAAGGGAAGATTGCTTTCCTTTGAAAAGAGGTAGGCTATCTCTTCAGGAGAATGAGAGCCAGCAGCAACGAGGCTGCCATCAGAAGAAACCGACAAGCCATGCACATCCGATGTTGCATGGTATTTCCAAAGCGGCCTATTGCTTTTCTTAGAAAAGAAGATAAGCTCGTCGCTGAATGAGGTTCCAATAGCAAGATATTCACCATCAGCTGAAATAGAAACTGCATAGACTCCACTGGCGTCTTTGCTTGTCCATACGGATTTTCCATCGCCTGAAAAGAGCGTTAGAGACCCACGACAGCCGCCAGCGATAGAGCCTCCATCAGCAGAGATATCAACCCAACCGCCTCCGCCAGAAGGGTCTTCTTCTCCGGTCTCGCATTGATGCCCCCATAACGGCTGATCGCCATCCTTAGAAAAAAAGTAGATATAATCATTTGTTTTCACTGCAATGCTGCTGCCATCATCTGAAATGACTGCATTTTGCACCTGGTTTTTTCCAATATCATAACTCCAAAGCGGCTCATTAGTTTCTCTGGAGAAAAAATAGATCTTGTTGCTTTCCAACTTTTCAGAAACGATATTGACCGGAGCCAGAGTGCCGCCATACCAAGGCAGTTGAGCAGTCTCTTTTCCATCGCTTGCTTCAAAGCGATAGTCAAAACTATCATCTTGTTTCCAGCTGAATTCATATACAGATCCGGTCTTATAATCTCCGCTTATCTTCCTCATCTCTCTTGCTTCCTTCCCGGTAAAGATAATCCTCACATATTCCGGAGCATCACCATCTTCATCGATATACGTAACTTGGTAAACAATAAGATCGCCAGGCGCAGCGACAGGCGGTTCTGCGTGCCCTTCTGTTAATTCTGGAGGGAAATTAGCAAAGGCAAGAGAAGGCCCTAACAGCAGAAATAGAATTCCAAAGATTGATATTCTTTTCACCATGCGCCCTTCCGCGTATATCTTGATATTGATATGGGGGAAACCAGTATTTAATAGTTCCTAATGATTAGTATAAGACAAAAATAACGCATAGTTTATATAGTATCTGTGTTTTCTTGTTTGCATGTTAAACCTTCAAACACGCGAACTTGTCCTTAAGTGGGCAAACCAAGGGAAAACACAACAGGAAATCGCTGACTTGGCAGGATGCCATCAGTCAGCGATAAGCAGACTGATTGCAAAGCACAAGAAAACAGGCAGTATCAAGAACCGTTTTCGTGGTGGGCGGCCTACACCTCTCACGACTGAAACACTTGCAAAACTGAAAGCAGATTTTGCAAGCAAAGCCCGTGCTGCGAACAAGAAGTTCTGCTCGATCGACACGAAAAAATTCTCCGGGCTTATTGAGCAAACAACCGGCAGGAAATATACGCTCCGGCATGTGGAGCGGATTCTCCACAAGCTTGATTTCTCTCGGATAACGCCCCGCTCACAGCACATCAAAAATGATCCTGTAAAGGTTGCCGCGTTTCGCCACGAATTTAAAAAAAACTTAAAACCGAATATCTGGGTTATGAACTTGTAGCAATTGATGAGGCAGGATTTCACCTCACAACAACGTACAAAAGAATTTGGTTTCCTCGTGGAGAAACGCCACGAGGGGCGTTCTTTTGGAGTTCCAAAAAACTCATCACCTTCGGCGCACTTACAAGTAACCATAAGTTTTACTATGACTTTTACATCGCGCAAAACAGCCTGACATTTTGTCATTTCTTGAGAGAGCTATTCAGCAAACTCAGCAAGAACAAAAAGTATGTCTTGATATTAGACAACGCAGGGTTTCACAAGACGCAATGTGTCAAAAACCTCCTTGCAGAATATGCTCCACGCATCCGCATCGAGCATATTCCCCCGTACTCACCAGAACTCAACCCGATAGAAACCTGTTGGAAAGTCACGAAAAACAACGTCACAAAATCACAATACTTTCCAACCATTGATGATCTGCAAGAATCCCTTGAGAACTTTTGGAAAAAACATATTTTTATGCAGAACTTCATGCGTTACTTATGTCGTTAACTAGATAGGCGGGAAGAAAACTATGTAGTGAATAGATCCACTATCCCCTTTTCCACTTCTTTTATTTTTGATTCCTTAAGGGAACCAATCTTGTATAGAATGATTGATTTATCGGCAGTAAATAGCTTATTTGGCCTTATCATGCTTGTTAAATTTAAGCTGCCTTTTTTGAAATCGCTGCTTATCAGAGTGATAGAATAACTGTCAACCCTTGATTCGCTTGTTATTTGGCAGAGAACTATGTCGTCTCCTTCCAAGATAGCTGCTACCAAAGCAGGCCTCTTTTTTGACTTGCTTAAATCTGAAAAAGGAAAAGGCAAAACTATTACCTCCCCTTTCACAAATTCTTCCATGCTTCTTCGTCCTCTCTGCTATTCCAATCTTTAGCTAAGGATTTTTCACTAGCAATTGCAGTTGCCATTTTTTCGCTTACTTGCCCCAATGGCCTTAATTCTACACGGTCTTTAAAGGTTAGAATGGCTATCTTGGACCCTGTTTTGAATCCTTCAATCTTCCGTATCTCTTTTGGGATAGCTATCTGCCCCTTTTCAGTTATTTTAGCTGTTTTAATTTCAAGTAATGGCATTTTTATCACCTTCTTATTTGTAAGATAAGTAAGGATATCTATATAAACTTTTTGGTTTTCTTCCCCCCATAAACATAAGTCTTTCCTCCGCTTCAAATAAAGACGACCGCGCTAATCTCCCACCTAAAGCTTGGGGGTTTCCACCCGGCAAATTTTCAATAAAAAGGGGCACAGCATGGCACTTCAATTCTTACTATCTGATGAGCATTGCACACAACATACGGAAGATTTTGAAGTTAACAAGAGGGCTTCCGAGTGTTAAAAGAAGGGATTTTATTTTTTTCTTCGTTAATTTGGCAATCCGGAAAGTAATTGCGGGACAGCGTCGTTCGTTAAACGCATCATAGGCCCGTCTGCGGCTCTGTTGCCTTTATAAACCCTCAGCACTTCCCGGCCTGAATGCCAGAATTCCCAAAGCCATTCTTCAAGGAGCCATCAGCAGCAGAGATCCTTAAAGCAGATTCGATCAGGATAATAACAGGACCTTCTCTTGTGCAGAAGATAAAGGACATAGAGAAAGACCAGGCAGGGATTATCCTCTGTGACCTGATTCCCAAACAATTTGACGGAAAAGATGAGTTTGACCGGTCCAGGAAATTCATGAAGCACGGCCCTGAACTCAAGATCAGGAGGCTTCACTCGCTTGCGGATGCAGAGAAGGAAGAGCGGCTGCCTGTGGAGTTAAGGAGGGAAGCCTTCGGCTCACTGGCAAATAGGGCATATCCAGGCTACTCCACCAAGCCTTTTTTGCGGCCAGACAAGCGGACAAGAAGGTTCTCACTAGGAGAAAATTGCGCAGGCACCCAGCTCTACTGCTATGCAAGCCACTTCAACGAGGAAATAGTGATTAAGCCTTATGACGATGCAAAACGAAGCGGAAGGGAAGGAGCGAAAATTGCTGCAAAGATCCCTTCGCGCACTCTTGGAAAGGATCCCTATGAGTTTATGGTGTATTCTGTCCCTATTGAAGACGGTCCGGAAAAACTTGCCCTTGCATGGCATGTGTGGACAACGCATTCCTGCAGGAAAAAGCAGTGGAACATACGGTATAACTTCGAGGACGCAAAAGAAGATTCTGAGCAGATTTCTCTCTGCTCCCACGAAGTCGCAGCCTATCTGGCGATTATGGAGTACTATAAGGATGAGCAAAGCAATGCTCTGCCTGCTGACATGAACCCCTTTGCTGTTCCCTCACAGCAAGATGTTGATTTCTATAAAAAGCTCTGCAACCAGTGCTTGATCATCCGGATGGACCAAAAGGCTGCGAAGGATATCGAGACTGCCCTTTCGCCTACATTAGAGGGAAGACTCTCAATGCAAAAGGTAGAAAAGCTGTTTGGCAGAAAACCGAGAAAGCTCTATGGTGCGGATACTGAGATACTCCTCTTTGGCAGCATATACGTAAATAATAAAAGGAAGGCTCGTGGCTTCCCCGATGAAGACACGTTTGTTCCAAAGATTCCGCTATTGGATTATCTATGGTGACTACTCCCTCATCCTAACATAAATTTATAAGACATCCGGCCTTACGAGGCATTATGGACGCAGGCCCGACATATCTTATGAACACTCCAAGGGGGTCGCCCCAGGCTTCTGACGCAGCTCTCATGAATCAGGTCAATACGCTCAACACCAAGCTTCGCGTGCTTGAGGAGCGCTTCAACAACATACGAAAGAAATCCCAGCTTACCGAGCATAGCATGCTCAACAACCAGAAGAAGAGCGCGACAGAGTTCAAGAGCCTCCATGATGAAGTCAAAGAGCTGAGGCAGCATATGCGGGAGATCAATGAGAAGCTGGCAAAGATTATCGATGAGCTCGGCAGGTTTGCAAAAAAAGAGGAGCTGAGGATACTCACCACGTATATCACACTTTGGGATATGTCGAGGTTTTTAACAAAGAAAGAGGCCCAGGAACTCGTG
>Ga0209542_10011391_pt1 | contig 15772 bp, 17 predicted proteins | sample RifCSPhighO2_01_FD_184028 | JGI IMG/M metagenome (GOLD analysis project Ga0209542, IMG submission 184028) | Soil microbial communities from Rifle, Colorado - Rifle CSP2_plank highO2_0.1 (SPAdes) (version 2) | ecosystem: Environmental > Terrestrial > Deep subsurface > Rock core/Sediment ... | reverse complement strand
ATGATTTGCTATGCAATTACCGAAAAGACTTCTGGTATATACAGCTGCTGCTCTGATTGGCTTGAGCGCGGCATATTCCGGTATTTCAGGAACAAAGGCAGACTTTCGTACAGAAATACAGTGCGGTCAGCCAGACAAATATGGAAATCCCCCAACAAATTGCTTTTATTACATACTAAAAGAAACTAAAAATTCAGGCACTTCTGGTTTCGGACAGCTAATGAGACAAGAGGAATATACTGATATAGATACTGATGGCATTCCAGACGTATACGTAGATAGAATTATCTTTCTGGATGATCCTTATCGCACTTTTGAAGGAGGGAATGAATTCTTCTACAGGTTTGGATCCGACGAACTTTTCAGGCAACCCCAAATGGTCATAGATGGGAAAGGGAATGTATTAGTTGCACCGTCGATTCCTAGGCATTATAATAGAGGAAGTGTTATTATGAGCGACATTGGTTTCGTCAGCAGAGTTATGACAGACCAAGAAGAAAGAACAATCCAAAACAAATTTGAAGAAGCAGTATCACATCTCCCTAAAGATAATCCTTATAGGCAGGCTATTGGAAGATAATTATGAAAATCCTCCTAATTCATAGTGACTTCATTGAATTCGAGGCAAGACAGAAAGCAATAAAAGCAGCCGAAGAATGGAATGAACAAAAAAAGAGGATGGAGGAATGCCTTGTTGTTTTTACAGCTGTCGAAAAAAGGGACGAGGCAGATTTGAAAAAAGCTACTGAAATGCTTGTGAAAGAAATCAAAGACGTTGCTGAAAAAGTCAAGACAAAGAATATCGTCCTCTATCCTTATGCTCATCTTAGCAGCTCCTTATCTTCACCCAGGTCTGCGCAGGATGTATTGGAAGAAGCTGAAAAGATATTGAAGAAAGACTTTACAGTTATTCATGCACCTTTCGGCTGGTACAAAGCATTTAATCTTAAAGCAAAAGGCCATCCACTAGCTGAATTATCAAGAGAAATAGACATTACTAAAGCTGTGGAGGCAAAAGAGCAAGAAAGGAAGAGGGTAAAGGGAGAACGAAAGCTTTCCGATACGAAGTATCGGGATACAGCTACGGTTTCGCCTTTGGCAAAAGAGCTTTCAGAAAACGATCATCGAAGACTTGGACAGATTCTTGACTTGTACAGCTTTCAGGAATACGCTTCTGGAATGGTTTTTTTCCATCCCAAAGGACTGGTAATAAGGAACCAGCTTATTGATTTCTGGCGCGATGTGCATAGAAAAGAAGGCTACAAGGAAATTAATACGCCGATTATAATGAACAAGTCCGTATGGGAAATGAGCGGACACTGGGAACACTACCGAGACTTTATGTTCCTGACAAAGATAGAAGACAATGATTTTGGAATAAAGCCCATGAATTGCGCAGGGGCAATACTTGTATTCAAGAGCGGAACAAGAAGTTATAAAGAATTGCCTCTAAAATTATGTGAAATGGGGCAAGTTCACAGGAATGAGCTCAGTGGAGTTCTTTCAGGATTATTCAGGGTAAGATATTTCACACAGGACGATGCTCATATTTTTGTTACAGAAGACCAGATAGAAGATGAGGTTCAGAAAGTTGTAAAGATGGTTGATCATTTCTACAAAATCTTTGGTTTTAAATATCATGTTGAATTGTCAACAAGGCCTGATAAATTTATGGGTTCCGCGGAATTGTGGGACAAAGGAGAAAAATATCTGGCCGAGGCACTGAAAAAGAAAGGAATAAAGTACAAAGTGAACAAGGGCGACGGCGCATTTTATGGGCCTAAGATCGACTTTCATCTTGAAGACTCTTTAGGAAGAAGCTGGCAGTGCGCTACCATACAAGTAGATTTTCAGATGCCCAAGAGGTTCAGTGCAACTTATATGGGCGAAGACAACAAGCCTCATACTCCTGTGATAATCCACCGCGTTATTTACGGCGCTATAGAAAGGTTCATAGGAATACTTGTTGAGCATTACAAAGGCGCCTTCCCAGTATGGCTTTCCCCTATTCAGGTAAGAATTCTATCTTTCACTGATAAAAATGAAAAGAAGTCTAAAGAAATTCTAGAAGAGCTCTCAGAAGCTGGAATCAGAGCTGATTCAGACCTTCGTTCTGCTACTGTAGAATACAAGGTCAGGGATGCTGAAGTGCAGAAGATAAATTACATCATTGTTATCGGGGACAAAGAGGAGAAAAGCAATACAATAGCTGTTAGAAAACGTGGAACAAGCAAAGTCGAATATGGTGTTAAAATGAGTGATTTCTTGAAGCAGATAAAGAAGGAAATCGAAGAGAAGAAATAGGATTTCTTAAAATAAGCAATATAAATGTATCTGTCTTATACTGGCTTGTTATGCAATCTCTAATTGATCAGATAAAGAAAAAGAAGGCAAAAAAAATAATGGTTCAGGTACCGGAAGGCCTGAAAATGAAGGCAGTTAATTTAATAGAAGATTTAAGGAAAGAAGGAATCGAAGCATTCCTCTCAGCTGATCCTTGTTATGGTGCCTGTGATTTAAGGGACGTAGAAGCTAAGAAAATGGAATGTGATCTGCTTGTTCATATAGGCCATAACAAATTCTACGTTGATTTCAAGACAGCTGTCCCAGTTTTGTATTATCCTTATGAGATGAAACTCGATTCCAAAGATCTGGAAAAATCTGATTTTTCACGAATTAAAGAAAAGAATATAGGTCTGGTTTCAACTATTCAGCATACCATCAGCCTTGATGAAATTGTGAAAATCCTTGAGAATCATAACAAGAAAGCATTTATCGGCGGTCAGATATTAGGCTGCTGGTCAACAAATGCACAAAAAATTGAAAAGAAAGTTGATGCTTTCCTTTACATAGGTTCAGGAAAGTTCCATCCTGAAGGAATGAAGACCAAGAAGCCTATCTATACATTGGATATAGAAACAAAAAGAATTGAAAAGATAGATATGATTCTGCTTGAAAAGAAGCGCTTTGCAAAAATATACAAGGCAAAAGATGCAAAGAGTTTTGCCATATTAGTTTCTGTCAAAGGCGGGCAGAAAGAACTGATAGGAAGTGCTGAAAGAATAAAAAAGAAGCTGGAATCAAAAAACAAGAAAGCCTACATTGTAGTCATGGACGAAATAAATGAAAACAAATTGTTGGGATTGAAAGTAGACGCATATGTCAATACAGCCTGCCCTAGAATTGCCGAAGATCATTTCAGCAAACCGATGCTCAATCCTGAAGACCTGGAATATGTTTTAAAAGATTAGCATCTAAAAACAATAGAGGCTTATAATATGGAAGTAAAACTTTTGGAAGAAGAAAAAGACAAGATGAAACTGGAGATAAATGACTTAACATTTGTCAATATCCTCAACGAAAACATCTGGAAGCAGAAGGGAATTGATTATGCTGCTTATGATGTCAAGCATCCTTACACTTCCAAGCCTATTCTGGTCGTAAGAAGCAGCAATCCTAAGAAATCAGTTATCGACGCTGCTGACAGAATAATTGAAGACGTAAAAGAACTAAGACGGCTTGTAAAGAAGGAACTGAAGTAATTCTCTATCACGTGATTCTATGATTGGAACATCTTTGGGAAGACAGGAATTAGTATCGGAATTTAGACGATTAGGTGTTAATGTAGAGAATTTAGACAAAGCAGAGAGCAGACTAAGTCAAGCTCCTAAATATGGAACATATACAAGGCTATTGCGAGCAGGTAATGATATTACTGGCAGGTTTACTGGATACCTTCAGGTACAATGCGAAGATGATACTGTAGTAGCTGAATTTCATAAAGTGCGTTATCAATGGAAAAGACAATAATTGAAGTAATTACAAACTATGGTAATTTCTTAAGCATTTTTCTATTATTATATTGATGGCAATAAATGTAGGACTCTTAGGGCTTGGTACAGTAGGAACCGGAGTAGCTGAGTATTTGATAAAGCAAGAAGAAATCAAGCTGAAGGCAGTTGCTGTCAAGAATCCTGAAAAGAAAAGGGAAGTTTCTGTTAATTTTGTTGATGATCCTTACAAGATAATTGATGATCCTGAAATAAATATTGTCGTAGAGCTTGTAGGAGGAATTGATCCGGCAAAAAACTATATTCTTGATTCTATAAAGAACGGGAAAAATATTGTCACAGCAAACAAAGCCCTCATATCAAAACATGGAAGAGAAATATTCGAAGCTGCAAGAAAGAAGAAAGTAAGCGTAGGATTTGAAGCCTCTGTTGCAGGTGGCATTCCGATTATTCAGACGTTGAGGGAGGATTTATCTGGAAATAAAATACAGGAAATTACAGGAATAATCAATGGTACAACTAATTATATTCTTACAAGAATGAGCAAAGACGGGATGAATTACAATGATGCGTTGAAGCTTGCACAGCAGAAAGGCTTTGCTGAAGCTGACCCTTACATGGATGTAAGCGGCGAAGATGCAAGGCAAAAGTTAGCAATTCTCGCTTCATTAGCATGGAATACTTGGATAAATCCTGAATCAATACAATTAGAAGGCATAACTGAGATTACTCCCCAGGATATTGACTACGCTTCCAACTTCGGATATGCGATAAAGCTTCTTGCAACAGCAAAAAAGCATAATGATAAAGTGGAATTAAGAGTCAATCCAGCACTGATAAAAAAATCCCATCCTCTTGCATCTGTAATGGATGAATTTAATGCAATTTATGTTGTAGGCAATTTAAGCGGTCCTCATATGTACTATGGAAGAGGCGCAGGGCGTTATCCAACAAGCAGCGCTGTGATAGCAGACATAAGACGCATTGCAGAAAAAATACAAAAGAATATTTATGATGAGATCCCTAATTTAGACAAGAAAATAGAAATATCAAAGAACCCTATAAGTAAAGGTTACATAAGAATTGACTTGCGGGATGTTCCTGGCTCATTGGCAAGCATTTCTAAAATTCTGGCAGACAGGAAAATTAATGTGAAGGATTCAATCCAAAGGGAAAAATTCAAGTATGAATCTGACGGAGAAGTTGTAATACCTGATATAATAACTACAGATCCAGTTAGCGATGACATGATCAGGGAAGCATTGAAAGAATTGAAGAACTGCAAAGGGGTCTGCGGCACGCCATTTTATTTGCGGATTGAAGGGTAAAATAGAAATCTGGAGTTTATAAATATTGATTCTTATTATTTAGTAATATGACAACACATCACAAACTGATAATTGGAAACTGCATGTACATGAATGAAATAAAAGACAGCAGTATTCATCTTATTGTTACATCACCGCCTTATTTCAATGCCCCGTTTGATTATAAAGGACTCTTCAAAAGTTATGATCAATATTTAGGTGTTTTGCGAAAGGTCGCGAAGGAAATATTCAGGGTTCTCGCAGATGGTAGAATTGCAGTTCTTAACATAGATGACATGCTAGTTAATGGTGATAAATTCCCTATTGTTGCTGATGCAATAAAGATTTTTCAAGAAGCTGGTTTTAGATATCGCGATAGAATTATCTGGAAAAAACCCGATGGATATTTGCGGATAAGCAGACGAAGTGGTGTCATGATACAAAATCCTTATCCCATGTATTTCTATCCGGATAATTTGCTTGAGAGCATCATAATCTTCCAAAAAGGAAAATTTGATTACAAATCTATATCTAAAAATGTAAGAGAAAAATCTAAAGTTGATACGAAAGAATTTTTAGACAAGAAATGGTATATGACACTATGGGAAATGAATAATGTTATGCCGGGTTCGCCATTAGAGAAAGATATAGCGGCATTTCCAGAAGAACTTCCATATAGAGCAATAAAACTATTTTCATATGAAGGAGAAACTGTTTTAGATCCTTTTGTTGGTTCTGGAACAACTATGAAAGTTGCTAGACGATTGGGTAGAAATTCTATAGGAATTGAGATCAAAAAAGAATTGATACCGATCATTAAAAAGAAGGTAGGTTTTGATGGACAAAAAACCTTAGGATTAGATGAAGATGCATTTGAACTTATGATAAGAAAATCACCAAAAAATGAACCTGTAAGATTACAAGAGAAGATGGAAATAAAAGGCGAGGTATAAAAATGGATATAATCGCTAAAATTACCGGAATAAAATATACACCATTTCTTTGTAGAAAACTGAACGTTTTCAATCTGAAAGATATTAATGAAGCCATATCAAAAGATGCTACATTTATTTTGAAGGTAGATGATAAAAGCCAAATAGCGATAAGTTGGTGGGTCTCAGCAAAAAGAACAAGATCATATCCTTATGCAAGAGTATATGATTCTCTTTTTTTCTCTGGGAAAAAGGCAACTATTATACCAATTCTTAAGGATGAAGGTAAAGAAGGAGACAGAGATTTCTTACAATGGGATACAGTTTCATTGATGAGTTTATTGGGTACTTATGTAATAATTGGATATTATAATGATGCTATACCTAGTTCAAGATACAAAAATAAAATCACAGAACAAAGATTTGATACAAATTTCATAAAGAATGAAATTATAAATCTAATGTCATATCAATCTGATGCACTTCACTGGAATTTATCACAAATAGATAATGTTGGTGAAATTGGAAAGAAAGCTTTACAATCTTATGCTAAAATATCAAAAAAACTCAGAATAGAAATGCATTCTATGAAATCTGCTGAAAAAAGAATACAGGAACTCATGAAAGGCAAAGAGTCTTTCATGGATTTATCTCGAAATCTTGCTCATAAAGCACAGCAGAGAGAAAGTATAACTATTCAACCAAAAGAGAAACTTAGGGGTTCTAAATCTTCTATTACAATCAAAAATTACTTGGGAGGTTTATACTACTTTACTTCTGATGAGGTAGAAATAAAAAATAACGAAATTTTCTTAATAGAGGCAAAACACACAGAAAAAAATAATATTCCCTCTATAGGTGATATAAAAGATGGATTAATAAAAATGATTTTATTCACAAATCTCGAAGATGTAAAAGTTAGCAATAGAAATTACAAACATTTTCCTATATTGAAACTAACAACAAACGGTTCTTTCAAAATAGACAAGCTGAATAATTCTCAGAAAGAATTACTCACTTTACTTACAAAAGAGGCTAAGATGAATGGTTTCAAAGTAATGATAGATAAGAAATTTTTAGTATAAATCGATATGTCTCTAAAAGTCGAGACACCCAAGAATAGTAAAATTTATCAAATAAGCTATCCCAAAACCTTCCCATCTAGTATCATTATTTCCTTTGGCAAGGTTCTCAGATTATAATGCGAAGCCATGCTGTAGCCATAAGCGCCCGCATTGTGTATTGCTAGTATGTCTCCTTCAGTTGATTTAGGCATCAATCTCGGTTCAGGGGTGAATACATCGCCCGTTTCACATAAATTACCAGCTATCATTGCCTTTACTTCATTTTTTTTATCAGCTTTGCTGCAGTTTATTATTTCATGATAAGCAGAATACATAGTAGGTCTTACCAAATGACCGAAACCGCTGTTTACTCCGGCAATTATATCTCCGTATCTTTCTTTTACATCCACAACTTCTACAAGAAGTAGTCCAGAATCACCGACTATATATCTTCCAGGCTCGAAAGCAATAGCCTTTACATCAATTCCTGATTTTTCAACTTTGTTCGTGACACCTTTCGCATACTTTTCCAAAGGAAACTCCTTATGACCTTCCTGATATCTTATTCCAGGCCCGCCGCCAAAGCTGATGAATTCAAGTTTAATTCCCATTTTTTCTATTTCCTTTGCTTTTTCAAGAACAATATCGACTGTTTGAAGAAATTCATTCACTTCTTCATCACTTCGCCATCCTGAGCCGATGTGTTCATGAAGTCCAACTATCTTAAACCCTAGGTTTTTTGCCGCCTTTACTGCGTCTAAAATTTCATTCTCAGGTATGGAAAATTTTATTGGCATGCCGTGGGATTCTTTTCCTGCTGTCATTGTTTTCCAATGAACTCCTGCTCCAGATATTCCAGGATCCATCCTGAACGAAATCTCAATTTTCGTGCTTATTTTAGCTAATCTTTTCAGTTCGGATATTGAATCAATGTTTATTCTTATGCCCATTTTCACCAGTTTTTTCAGGTCTTCATTGCTTACAGCAGTTCCAGTGAATAATATTTTTTCCTTTGGAAATCCTATATCCAATGCCAATTGAGCTTCTTCAGGAGAAACAGCATCTATCCACGATCCTTCTTTCTTAAGCAGTTCGAGTATTTTTTTGTTCGAATTTGTCTTCATCGCATAGTGCAGTCTTATTTCTTTCTTGGTATTACTTTTTAATGAATTATAAAATTTATTATAAACTTCCTTTATTCTTGAACCGTTGTAAACATATAACGGTGTGCCATATTTCTTTGCGACGCTATTTGCAGAAATCCCGCCTACTATTAATTCATGATTTTTTATTTCAAGATGTTTTGGAACTTCCCACCACATTTTATTCACTCATGCATCTAACTAGGCTAAACCTCTTCTATTTTCTTACTTTTCTTTAAGGTTAGTAAAGGTTTACTTTCCTTTTACTACCAAGTTTTCTTATCAATTACTTTAATCTGTTCAAATTTTCATTTTAGCTGAAAAGATATATTCAGCAGGGCCTGACATCATGACCCTGTTGTCATCCTTGATTTCAATATTCAGAATGCCGCCAGGTAGTTTTACTTTAACTTTTTTTCCTGCTCTATTATCTTTGTAAGCTGCAAAAGCTGAAGCGCATGCTCCAGTACCGCAGGCTAAAGTATGTCCAGCGCCTCGTTCCCACACGTATATATTCAATTCTTCCTTGCTCTTAGGAGAAACAAACTCAACATTCGTCCTGTTGCGGAAGCTTGTATGGTTTTCTATGGCAGGTCCATATTTATTTGCATTCTCTTCAGCTTCTTCTTCGTTCTTTGAAAAAATAACAAAATGAGGATTTCCTACAGAAACAGAAATCCCATCAAATTTCTTTCCTCCAGCTTCAATAGTTTTTGTTCCTCTTATCTCACACTTTCCCATATCTACTGCAACAATATTTCCATTTATCCTAGTTTTAACTGTCCTGCCTCCCTTTGATCCTCCCACTTCTATCTCAGACTCTTTGCCTATCATTTTTTTGTCAAAAAGATATCTGGTAAATATTCTGATGCCGTTTCCGCACATCTCAGCTTCGCTTCCATCTGGATTGAATATTCTCATCCAGTATTTCGCTTTCTTGCCTTTAGTTACAACCAAAATCCCATCCGATCCTATTCCAAAGCTTTTGTCTGATAATTTCTTAGCTAAAGCAGAATACTTTGATTTCATTTTTCCCTGGATATCTTCTATTACAATATAGCTGTTTCCAATACCGTGCATTTTTGTTATCTGCATTTGATCCCTTAGACTCCTTTTACTTACTTATAATGAAATTATAAAGAAAGGAAGACTCTTGATTTATTATAGTATAATTACTATAAAAAGTTTTAAAGGTTGGAGTTTTTATGATGGATCTTGCCTTTGTCCTGAGAACAAGCATGGAGCACAAACCAAGAATCGAAAATGAAGGACATGTAAACAAAGAAGATTTCTTAAGAATTTTCTATGGAGATACTAAGGAAAGGAGGTCGTATCCAACCAACTGCGGGAATTGCGGCGGTTCCTTGTTAGTAAACGTTGAAAAAACCAGATACTGCAATCCATGCACGAAATTACCGCAAGATAATATTCATGGGCATTTTTATCCTTCTTCATAAATTATTTTTGATCAATTCAGCAGCCAACTTTGTATCTTGCAAAGATGGTACAAGTGCAAAACGTACATATTTATCAGCATAAGCAGCGTTGTTCAATGCAAGGAATTTGCCTGGTGTAACATTTATGCCTATTTTCTTTTTTGCATCCAGCTGAAGCATTTTCTTTGCGAATTCTACTGAAGAACCATTAATCTTAACCCATATGTAGAATGCCGCTTCTGCCCAGTATTTCAATCCAGCTTTTTTTAGTGCAGAAGTTATTATGTCCCTTCTCTCATCGTACATCTTCCTCATTTTTTGTACGTGCAATTCATCCTTCCAGGCTTCTATTGCAGCTTCTTGTATCGCATTAGCCACACCCGAATCAACCTGTGTTCTAAGATTTCTATAATTCTTTATTATTTCTTGTCCGCCAGCAGCAAATCCTATTCTTATGCCTGTTGCATTGCTTCTTTTCGATAATGAGTGGAAGGCTATGATATTTTTCCAGTCATCAGAAAATTCAAGTATTGAATGAGGCTTTTCTTTTATGAACATCTCTGTGTAAGCTTCATCTGATGCAATGATCGCATCATATTTTTCTGCAAGTTCTATTATGCTTTCAAAAAATTTTGGCGGCGTTACAACAGTGGTGGGATTTTGGGGAGAATTTATCCATATTATCTTTATCTTTTTGTTTTTCTTCAGAATATTTTCTAATTCATTTATGTCTGGAAGGAAATTATTCTCTTCCTTCATTTCATAATAAACTGGAATTCCTCCGGCAAACACAGTACCTGCCTTGTAAGGCGGATAGCCTATTGAAGGCATCAGTACACAGTCATTAGGGTTCAGGAATGCAAAAGGAAAATGAAACACGCCTTCCTTTGATCCAGCTGTAGATGTTATCTGATTTTCTGGGCTGGCATTGACGCCGAACCTTTTTCTAAGCCATGCAGCCGCAGCTTCTCTGAATTCTTTCAATCCAATATAACTTGGGTACCCGGATTCAGCGTTCTTTTTTGCTCCCTGCTGGATTCCTTTTATCGCGCCTTCGTACAAAGGATCAGTAGGATCACCTACACCAAAATCTATTATCTTAAAACCATTTTTTGCCGCAACGTCTTTTGCCTTATCTACTTCAGCAAAAGCATATGTTGCAAACTCTTTCATTTTGCTGCTTGGCTCAACCATCTTTATCACTCTAAATATCCTTTTACTTTCATCAATTCAGCATTGAGTATAGAAGCTCCAGCAGCGCCTCTTATCGTATTGTGGCCCAGTACAACAAACTTATAGTCAAGTATGTTGCAAGGTCTTATTCTGCCAACAACAGACGCCATACCTTTTTCTACATTCCTGTCAAGCTTGGGTTGCGGTCTGTTATCTTCTTTCATCACAACAATAACATTTTCAGGCGAGGATGGCAATTTCAGATTCTTTAAAGGGTTGAATTTCTTCATCGATGAAATTATTTCATTTACTCCTGCCTTTTTACTTAGTTTTACGCTCACACATTCAGTATGGCCGTCATTTACATTTACGCGGTTGCACTGAGCGCTGACAAGGAATGGCGCCTTCTTTACCTCCCCTCCTTTTATTGATCCGAATATCTTTTTTGTCTCCGCTTCAACTTTTTCTTCCTCTCCTCCTATGTAAGGTATTACATTATCTAAGATATCCAATGAAGCGACACCAGGATAACCTGCCCCGCTTAGTGCCTGCATTGATATTATCATAACTTTTTCCAATCCAAAGGCGTCATATAATGGTTTCAATACAAGATTGAAATGTATTGCAGTACAATTAGGGTTTGTTACAATGAACCCTTTCCACTTTCTGGTTTTCTGCTGTGTTTTTACCAATTCAAGATGGTCAGCATTTATTTCAGGGATCAGAAGTGGCACATCTTTATCCATCCTGTGATTGCTTGAGTTGCTCGCAACTACATAATCAGCCTTGGCAAAATCTTTTTCTATTTCTCCTGCAACCGATGAATCCAACGCAGAAAAAACTATTCTGCATTTCAGATTTGCTTTGCATTCTCTGACTTTTATTTTTTTTGCGTATTCAGGAATTTCACTGCTTATTCTCCACCTTCCTTTCATCGTTTCTTCATAAGTTTTTCCAGCTGATTTTTCAGAAGCAGCAATTTCTGTAAGTTCAAACCACGGATGATTTTCCAAGAGCTGGACAAACCTTTGTCCAACCATTCCTGTTCCACCCAGAATCCCTACAGTTATCTTATTCATTCTTCTCACCGAAAAATGCTTCGTGCAATAATCTTACTGCTTTGTCAGAATCCTTATCATCGACCACAAAGCTCACGTTTATCTCCGATGCACCTGAAGATATCATTTCTACGTTTATTTTATTTTCTCCAATTGAATCAAATATCTTTCCTGCTATGCCCGGTGTTTGGGCAATTCCATTGCCGACTACTGAAATACTTACTTTATTTGAATAAACTTTTACTTCAGCAATCTTTTTCAGCTCTTCTATTAGCATTCTTGTGTCATATTTGCCATTCACCGTCAAGGATAAGTTGACTTCTGATGTTGAGATCATATCAACAGGTATTTTCATTCCAGAAAATATATCAAATATCTTTGCCATAAATCCGTAAGCCAAAAACATTTTTGGCGAATGAACATTGATTATTTTAACACCTTTTTTATAAGCTATAGACGTTATGCTATTTTTTTTCTTAACATTCTTTAATATTGTGGTTCCCTTTCCAGAAGGATTGTAGGTGTTTAGAATTCTTACCGGTATATTCTTTTTTACAGCAGGAAGTATTGTTTTTGGATGCAGAATCTTTGCACCTAAAAAGGCAAGCTCAGCTGCTTCATCATAGGAAACATATTCAATTGTTTTTGCATCCTTTACTATTTTTGGATCTGCTGTCATGATACCATCAGCATCTGTCCATATTTGTATTTCTTCTGCATTGACAGCCGCGCCTATTATAGATGCTGTATAATCACTTCCTCCCCTGCCCAAAGTTGTTATCTCACCATTCTTAGTTTTGCCTATAAATCCGGTGACTATTGGCACACCATTCTTCATTTTTTTGAAGGAATTATAGATTGCTTTTTCCGCCTCAGGAAGTGCATCTGCATCTCCGAAAACCGAATTTGTGATGAGTCCAGCATCGTATGAATTATAAGCCTTGCTAGGTATACCTGCCTTTGACATGTATGATGCAATTATTTTTGCTGACATCCTTTCGCCAAAAGACATTATCACGTCCAATGTCCTGGGCGTCAATTCTTTTAAAGAATAAACTCCATCAAGAATATCTTTGAGCTCATTTATTTCCTCGTTTATTAAAGATGCATCTATATTCAGGTCTTTGAGCATAGAATAATGAAGCTTTTCAATTTCCTTAACACTGACGTTGCCTCTTACTGTTGCATGGGATGATTTTATCAGTGCGTCTGTAACTCCTGCAAAAGCAGAAACAATAACTATAGGCTTCTTTTTAATTTGAGAAGTTACTATTTCAGAAACCTGTTTTATTCTCTTCGCGTCGCCAACAGATGTCCCGCCAAATTTCATTACAATCATAGTTCATCAAAAACCATTTTCTTCTATTTTCTTCTTTTTCCCCCCGAGGGTTTTCTTTCTTCCGAAGAAAGAAAAGGCTCATTGAAGAAATCTTTCATTAGATCATCGAAGGTGTAGAAGCCTTTCTTGTTTTTTATCCAAGAAGCTGCCAGCAATGCGCCCATTGCAAAACCGCTTCTGTTTCTGGCCGTATGCTTTATTTCTATTGTGTCGGCTTCGCTGTCAAAGCCTAATACATGTGTCCCAGGAATACTGCCTGCTCTCACACTCGCTACATGCAATTCTGAAGGAAGAATTTTTCTGTTGACTCTGTCGTAAACAGCCCTTTTCTTTCTCTTCACATTCTTCAGCACAATATCAGAAATATTTTTTGCAGTTCCTGAAGGAGAATCCACTTTTTGGTTATGATGCTCTTCATATACAAAGACATCGTAATCCTTTGCTTTGTCAAAAAGTTTGGCTGATTCTTCAACTATCTTCATGTAAATGTTCACGCCTATAGAAAAATTAGGACCGTAAATAAATCCAATGTTATTTTTCTTTACAATTTCTTTTGCTTCTTCCACTTTATCGTACCACGCTGAGGTTCCCATTACCATATTTTTCCCAAGCACAGAAACTAATTTTAGATTACCTATTGCAGCATCAGGAGTCGTGAAATCTATCGCAACATCGGCATTATTCAAAGAAGCCTTGGTTATTTTCTTGCTTTTCGCACTGGAATCGGTAGGGTCTATTATGCTTACGATTTCTATCCCTTTCAGTTTTGCCATTTTTTCAATTTCTTTTCCCATCTTTCCGTATCCTATCAGAGATATTCTCATAATCACTCCCTATTTATTCTGATAACCTCTCTTATTTTTTAGCTGACAAAGAATTAAAGGAGAAAGAAGTAAGCAGAAAAAAGAGGTTTTCTTTTGACTTACTCCATTCGCGTATTTGTAAAGCATCGCCAATCCCAGAATTAAGCTGTTATCTTTATTTCCTGGTATTTCTTCAAGACGTTCTTTAGTTTTTCTTCGTTTTCAGGAAGCATATCACATAATGGTAATCGGCAATGACCAGAAGGCATTCCTGCCCATCTCATTGCAGTTTTTATTGGCACAGGATTTGTTTCAATGAATGCAGCCTTGAATATAGGTAATAATTTGTAATTTATTTTTCTTGCTTTTTCATTATCTCCTTTTAGCGCAGCAGCAACCATATCAGAAACCATTCTAGGCAACAGGTTGCTTACAACAGATATTACTCCCTTTCCTCCAGCAGCTATCAGGGGAAGAGTCATGTTGTCATCCCCGCTCAGCACAGTGAAATCTTCAGGCATCTGGTTTATGACGTCCATCATTTGTGCTATACTACCAGACGCTTCTTTTACAGCTGCTATGTTTTTCAGTTTTGTCATTCTTGCCAGAGTAGAAGTTTCTATGTTAACACCAGTCCTGCTTTGTATATTGTAAACTATGACAGGAATATCTATCGCGTCATTAACAGCTTTGAAATGCCTGAAAAGCCCTTCTTGTGACGGCTTGTTATAATAAGGCGAAACTATAAGCACAGCATCAGCGCCTAGTTTTTCTGCTTCCTTGCTATATTTTATTGTTTTTTCAGTAGAATTTGTTCCTGTTCCTGGAATGACAGGAATCTTTCCTGCTGCATTTATAACAGCTTCTATTATTTCTTTTCGCTCTTCAGTTGTTATTGTAGGCGATTCGCCAGTTGTGCCCAAAGGCACAAGACCGGAAATTCCATTTTTTATCTGATATTTCGTATTCTCCTCCAATCCATCATAATTCACATTTCCTTTCTGATCGAAAGGCGTTACCATGGCAGTCATGCATCCCTTGAACATAGCGATAGTACACATTTTAAGATATTTAAAATTGACCAGGTGATTCCAAATATGATCAAGGAAGAAATAAGAATTATCGGCTGGGATGATTGCAGATTCAAGTTTCATTCTAAAAGAGTTCTTGTTGTCGGAGTCATATTCCGGGGCTCAAAAGCTGTGGATGGTTTGCTTTCCTGCAGAATAACCAAGGATGGAATGGACGCAACAGAGAAAATAGCATCATCAATAATCGAATCAAGGCACTACGACCAGCTTTCAGTTATAATGCTTGACGGCATCAGCTTTGGCGGATTTAACTTAGTTGACATTAAAGGATTAAGCAAGAAAACAAAAATGTCTGTTATAGTCATACAGAGAAAAAAACCAGATATGGCAAAATTTTTGCATGCACAGAAAAAATTAGATAATTACAAAGAAAGAACAAAGATCGTAAAAAAAGCCGGGAAGTTTTATAAATACAATGATGTTTATTATCAGAAAAGCATGATAAGTAATGAGGATGCAGAACGAATATTGGATCTTACGTGTATCAGATCAAATATTCCTGAGCCAATAAGAGTCGCGCACCTAATCGCTTCCGGTCTTAGTGGTGAGTCAAGAGGAAGAGCATAATATATTAAATAAGGGAAAAGATATCAAGGAAAAGAAAAACGAAAGCCTTCCGATACGAAGTATCGGGAT
>Ga0209542_10011390_pt1 | contig 15772 bp, 15 predicted proteins | sample RifCSPhighO2_01_FD_184028 | JGI IMG/M metagenome (GOLD analysis project Ga0209542, IMG submission 184028) | Soil microbial communities from Rifle, Colorado - Rifle CSP2_plank highO2_0.1 (SPAdes) (version 2) | ecosystem: Environmental > Terrestrial > Deep subsurface > Rock core/Sediment ... | reverse complement strand
TGGAGATAAGCTTCTTACATCTGTTGCTTTAAAAGAACACAATGTTCCACAACCAGAAGTCAGAATTGCCTTTACAGAAGAATCTGCGTTAAAAGAAATAGAAGAAATGGGATATCCTGTTGTTTTGAAGCCTGCTGTTGGCTCCTGGGGAAGACTTTTAAGTAAAATTAACGATAAAGACGCTGCAGAAGCAATATTAGAGCATAAAACAGTTCTTGGTAGTTATCATCACTCAATATTTTACATTCAAAAGTATGTTGAAAAAAATAAAAGAGACATAAGGGCTTTTGTAATTGGTAATGAATGTATTTGTGCTATATATAGGACTTCAGATCATTGGGTAACAAATACAGCCCGTGGCGGCGTTGCAACAAACTGCCCCGTAACACCTGAGCTAAATGATATTGCTGTAAAAGCGGCAAAGGCAGTAGGTGGTGGCATTCTTGCGATAGATATTTTTGAGACCCCAAACGGGCTTCTTGTAAATGAAGTTAATTATACAATGGAATTCAGAAACAGCATAAAAACCACTGGCGTCAATATTCCGGAGAAAATTGTGGACTATGTAATTAAGGCTTCCAAAGAAAATGGAAAATAAAATCAAAGTTTCTATAGTTGGTGGATCAGGGTACGTTGGAGGAGAGCTTTTAAGAATTCTTTTATTCCATCCAAACGTTCATATTTCACAAATAACTTCAGAAAAGCTTAATGGAAAGCCTGTTTCAAAAGCACATCCAAACTTAAGGAAAATAACACAATTAAAATTTTCCTCATCAGATAACCTTGAGGATTGTGACGTTCTTTTTCTATGCCTTCCACATGGAGAATCAATGAAAAGAATTGATTTTTTTAAAGATAAAGCTAAGAAAATAATTGACCTTAGTTCAGACTTCAGAATTAAAGATGAAAAAATCTACAAAGAATTCTATGAAAAAGATCATGAAAATCCCTCTTTGTTAAAGGATGTTGTTTATGGAATTCCTGAACTTCATAGGGAGGAAATAAAAAAATCTAATTTTGTTGCTTGCGCCGGATGCAATGCAACGGCAACGATATTAGCTTTGTATCCATTATTCAAAAATAATCTTGTTGAAGCAGATAAAACAGTGGTTGAAGTCAAAGCAGGTTCAAGCGAAGTGGGGAATAGTCCTTCTGCGGCATCTCACCACCCAGAAAGAAGCAACTCTGTCCGCTCCTTTATGCCTACAGGACACAGACATACAGCAGAAATAGTTCAAGAACTAAGTCTCTTCTCAAAAGAAAAAATAAGCGTCCATTTTTCTGCAACAGCAATAGATATAGTACGAGGAATTTTGGTAACAAGCCATGTTTTTCTTAATAAAGATGTTTCAGAAAAGGAAATCTGGGAAATTTACAGAAAAGAATATGGAAACGAACCATTCATAAGAATTGTTAAAGACCAGGATGGAATTTATCGTTTTCCTGAACCAAAGCTTTTAGTTGGGTCAAATTTTTGTGATATTGGTTTTGAAAAAGCCAAAGATTCTAATAGACTTGTTGTAATCAGTGCAATAGACAATTTAATGAAGGGCGCAGCCGGCCAGGCAGTTCAGGTTTTTAATATAATGAATGGTTTAAAGGAAAATACTGGTTTGGAGTTTCCAGGGCTGCACCCAATTTAAGATGTGCAGACTTCTCTTAATAAAATCAGAAAAGGATTTTTTTATAGAGAGCTACTTAAAAAGTTTTTCAGAAATTGCGAAGAACAGTAAAGAATATCAGGGGCATGGATGGGGATTTGCTTATCTAGAAAAGGGGTCTTGGAAAATCTACAGGAACATCAAACCAGTGTGGGAAGAAGATTTTTCAAAATTCTCAGAAATAAAAACAAAAGAGCTTTTAGCCCATGCAAGAAGCGCGTTCAGAGACGAGGGAATTGTGGTGGAAAATAATATGCCTTTTCAGGAAAAAGAAAGAATCTTCATTTTCAACGGGCAGCTTAAAGGAGTAAAGATTTCCGAAGAAGGAAGAATTGGCGCAGAAAAGATATTTAATTTTATTAACAGGTTTGACAAGGGGAATTTATTTGAAGCAGTTGAAAAAGCTGTTGAAATAATCAAGAAAAGAACAGCGTACATAAAAGCGATGAATTTTATTATTTCAGATAAGGAAAAAGTGTATCTCGTTTCTTTTTTTAATGAAGATGAGAGTTATTTTAGAATGCATAAAAAAGAAGGGGAAGTTTTGATAATATGTTCTGAGCCTTTATCAGAAATCTCAGGATGGGAAAAAATAGAAAACAACACGATACAGGAGTTAAAATGATAATAATAAAAATAGGGGGTGGAGAAAAGATTAATTTGGAGGGAATCGCTGATAATTTGAAGACATTAATAGATTCTGGTGAAAAAATAGTAGTTGTTCATGGCGCAAACAAATTAAGAGATAGTCTTGCTGAAAAATTGAACATTAAAAAAACAACAATAAAATCCTTGTCTGGACATGAAAGTGTTTTTTCAGATAAGGATATGATAGATTTGGTGATGATATCTTATTCTGGATTAAGAAACAAGAGGATTATTGAGCTTTGCCAGCAAAAAGGAGTAAATGCAATAGGACTTTCAGGGATTGATGGAAAAATGATCTTAGGTGAAAGAAACAAAGGGATAAAAACGGAAAAAGACGGTAAGGCCATGATTTTAAGAGATTTTTCCGGAAAGCCAAAAAGAGTCAATTTAGAACTTCTTGATTTTTTATTAGAAAAGAACTATGTTCCTGTTTTAACAGTTCCGATTATTGATGAAAAAGGATTTGCAATTAACTCTGAAAATGATGATATTGTTGCTTTATTGCAAAAAGAATTAAAGGCAGAAAAAATAGTCCATCTTATTGAAGCGAAAGGACTTTTAAAAAATGAAAGTGATGAAAATTCGTTAATAAAAAAAGTCTCAAAAAATGATTTAGAAGAAATTGAAAAAAATCTTCAGGGGAGAATAAAAAGGAAGATTTTAGCTTTACAAAAGATTCTTCAGGACAAAGAATCAAATGTAAAAATTTTCATAAGCGATGGGAGAAGCCAAAGCCCAATTTTAGACGCGTTAAATGGAGAGGGAACAGTGGTAGAATGAAAGAACTAAAAGATCTTGAAGATGAATTCGGACTTTCTGTTTTTCCAAAAAGAGATGTCATGATTGTTAAGGGTAAAAACTCAAAACTATGGGATTCAGAAGGTAAAGAGTATATTGATTGTATAGCCGGCCATGGATCAGTAAACTTAGGGCATTCGAATCCAGAAGTTATTCAGGCGATAAAAGAGCAAAGTGAGAAACTTATTTCTTGCTCAGGAAGTTTTTATAACGATCAAAGAGCTCTTCTTTTGCAAAAATTATTAAGTATAGCTCCAAAAAATCTTAAAAAAGCGTTTCTATGCAACTCTGGAACAGAAAGTATAGAAGCAGCAATAAAATTCTCTAGGATTTCTACAGGAAAAACAGGTTTTATTTGTGCAATGAGGGGCTTTCATGGTCGTAGTCTGGGAGCATTAAGTGCAACCCATAATATAGAACATAGAGCAGGTTTTGAGCCATTTGTTCCCGGATTTGAATTTGTCCCGTTTAACGATTTTGAAAAGCTTAAGGAAAAAGAAAGTGGAAATACTGCGGGAATAATTTTAGAAGTAATCCAAGGAGAAGGAGGAATCCATGTTGCAGAAGAAAAATACTTACAAAATGTTAAAACTTTTTGCGAAGAAAAAGGTATTTTATTGATAATTGACGAAGTTCAGACAGGATTTTGCAGAACAGGAAAAATGTTTGCTTGCCAGCATTTTGGATTAGAGCCAGACATTCTTTGTCTTGCAAAATCTATTGCTAACGGGTTTCCAATGGGAGCTGTATTATGTTCTGAAAAAATCAGGGTTCCTACGGGAAAACACGGAACAACTTTTGGAGGGAACCCTTTAGCTTGTGCTGCTGCAATAGCTTCGATAGACTTCATGCTTGAAAATGATCTCGCTAAAGAAGCAAAAGAAAAGGGGGATTTTCTGGTTTCAAAATTAAAGGAAATTTTTGAAAATTCTGAAAAAGTCAGAGAAATTCGAGGTCTTGGTTTGATGATTGGAATTGAATTAAAAGAAAAGGCAAAGCCATATATTAATGAATTAATGAAAAATGGTCTTTTGGTGTTGCCTGCTGGCTCAACAGTAATACGACTTCTTCCTCCTTTGACAATAAGCCATGAGGAGCTAGAAAAAGTTGTTGATATACTAAAAAAGGTTTTGGTAAAATAATTAAAATAACAAAAAGATTTTTAAAGTTCTTTTATGAAAAAATATGAATGAAAACATTACATAAAATTTTATTGTTAGGAAGTATTTTTGGGGTTGCAAGCTGTAATGGAAAAACAAAGAATTCTCAAGTTTTAACACCAGAACAATTCAGCAGTGCAGAATGGATAAAAGCGCCATTTAGTGGAGAAATTTGGAGTAGCTATATGGGTGAAAGAATTTCAAGAAGCATGAAAAATTTAAAAATATATCAAGATAGTGTTGCAGCAAGAAATGGTTTTTCTTACGAATTAAGTGAAGATGGAAAAAGAATTATAAGAGGCTTTTATCCAGATAGCATAATTTCACTTCCAGATATTGATAGTACAAGATATGTTGTTTCAGGAAAAGATACGATAAGGACAAAAAAGCAAAATACCCAGAATAGTTTTGTAAGCGAGACTTATTAGGTTTTATAATACCAAAACCTTTTTTAACGAACTCTTTCTCCAATCTTTATGAACAAAAATCTTCCGGAAATAACAGTAGGAGTTATAGGGCATATAGACCACGGCAAAACCACATTACTTAGCAAATTGTCTGGAAAGTTTACAGATACACATTCTGAAGAACTTAAAAGAGGAATTACTATAAAACTTGGCTATACAGAAATCACAATTTACAAACAGGGAAATACGTTCACAACAAAAGAAAAGCTTAACGGCAAAGATTGCACTCCTGTTAAGTATGTAAGCTTTATTGACACTCCTGGACATGAAATGCTGATGGCAACAATGCTTTCTGGAGCAGCAATCATAGATGCTGCAATTCTTGTTGTTGCTGCAAATGAAGGAATAAAACCTCAAACAAGAGAACATTTCATAGCATTACAGGCAAAGGGTATAAAAAATCTAATAATAGTTCAAAATAAGATAGATCTCGTAAACAAAGAAGAAGCTTTGAAAAACTATAAGCAAATTAAAGATTTTGTAAAGGGAACTTTTGCTGAAAACGCGCCAGTAATTCCTGTTTCTGCACAACAAGAAATAAACCTTGATAAAATTCTGGAGCAATTAGCAATGTTAGAAACCCCTATAAGAGACGTAAATTCAGAGCCTGTTTTCGTAGTTGCCAGAAGTTTCGACATAAACAAACCTGGAACACAGGTTTCTTCTCTTCATGGTGGAGTTCTCGGCGGAATTCTTAAAAAGGGGAAATTAAAAGTCAACGATATAATAGAAATAAAGCCTGGAATGAATATTAAAAAACCTCATGGAAAAACAGAATATAAAACTTTAACAACAAAGGTTCTTTCTCTTCAAAAAGGAATGAACTCTGTGCCTGAAGTTTCTCCAGGTATAAGCGTTTCAATTGAGACTTCTCTTGATCCTTTTTTAACTAGAGCAGATTCTCTCACTGGCTGTGTGGTTTCAACTACAGGAGGTCTTCCAGAGATTACTAATAGTATAAAAATAAATTCAAAACTATTTAGTGAAATTTTCGGAACTAAAGAAAACAGGAAAACAGACCCTATCAAATTAAAAGAGCTTCTTATGCTTAGCATTAACACAACAATAACTGTTGGTGTTGTAGAAAAAATAAATAAAGATGAAGTTGAACTAAGTCTTAATATTCCTGTTGTAGCTCTTAAGAAAGATAAGCTTGGAATAGCAAGAAATATAGATGGTCACTGGCGTTTAATTGGTTGGGGGGAAATCATTTAAAGATTTCCCTGATGTTTGCTGTGATCTACATCAACCAAGGGCGAGATTATCTAGCCGGGACAAATTTGATTAATTAATAACTATTTGTTATGGGTGAGTAGAAATCGATTAAAGTAGTTTTAAAAACTCTTTCTTCTTCTAAAAATAATGCAAAAAGGAGTGTTGATGTTGCTAATGGTTTTTTTAGTATTTGGAATGTTACTGAATACCCCCATAATTTTTGCAGAAGAAAATGATTCTAATTCGGGTAATACTGGAACGTCTATTAATGCTAGTGCTAATGTAAGTACAAACTCTGGCTCTAATGAAAATGAATCTGAAGATGAAGATGATTTAAATGAAAGGGGTGATGATGAAGACGAAAATGAATCTGAAGATGATGAAGAAAAAGGTAATAGAGACCGGGTCAAAATCAGATCAAGGGAAATAATAACAAAAGATAATTGTACTATTAAAATTGAAAAAGAATTAAAAACTGAAAATGGAAGAACAGTTGAAGTTATAAAAAGGGAAAGGGTATGTGCTGATGGAACAAGGGAAGAAGTTAAAGTAAGGGTAGAAAGCAGAACAGACGATGGAAGAGTCAGGGAAAGAATAAAATACGAATTCAAAGGGAGGGAATTGGAAGTTGAAACAGAAGAAGGAATAGAGCTGGAAGAAAATACAAGCGGAACAGAGTATAAGCTAAGAGCCAGATTTAGAGGTAATGTTACAGATATAAAAATTATGCCGGATGTTGCCTCGCAAATTGCTATTGAAAGGCTAAGTTCCTATGATTTCACAGTAGAATTAAGGGAAGTTAGCAGCAGAGGAAATGTTTCAAAGATAGTTTATCATGCAAGAGCAGAAAAAGATGGAAGATTCATAGGAATATTCAAACTCAAAGTGGGTGTTGAAACTCAAATTGACCCTGAAACAGGTGAAATCATAGGAACAACCAAGCCTTGGTGGGCTTTCTTCGTTGCTGGTGAGGATTCTGACCAAACAGGAGAAAACACTGGTGAAGACGCAGAAGAGAAAAATGAAACAAACGAATTGATAATAAATCTTTTAGAGCAAAACGATTCTGGAGAATCCGGAACAGCAACACTTACAGAAGAAAGCGGCCAAGTCACAGTAACCATCAGCACAACAGGATTTGTAGAAAATGTTTCTCAGCCTGCGCACATTCATCTTGGGGTTTGTCCGGATGTTGGTGCAGTTAAATATCCTCTTACCAATCTTTTAAACGGGGGATCAGTAACAACTATTAACGTCACATTTGGTCAGCTGGAAGATGAATTGCCTCTCGCAATAAATGTCCACAAATCGGCAGAAGAAGCGAGTGTTTATGTTTCTTGTGGAAATCTTGAGTTTTAATCTATTGAAACAGAACATAAAAATTCTCAATTATGATAAGACAAATTTAATCATACATAAACTTTTAAAGCAAATTCTTTTAACAAAAACTATGGAAGTAGATGTAAGAAAGGAGCTTCAGAAAATAGAATTTTTTGATGTTCCGGGAATTTATCAAAGAAATTTGGATTTAAAGCCAAATGAAATGATGGCCTTGCAGCTCTGCATTGAAGCAAGCAGATTATTACATAAGTCTTACCTTAGACAAGTTTGCGGAGATAAACTAGAAGACTATGTTGATAAATTGTTAAGTCATGCTATTACGTTCGGCGATGATCAGCAACAAGTTAAGGAATTGGATAGATTTTGGGAAATTAATGGCGGTCCTTGGAACAGATTTGATAGAGATAAGCCTTTTTTACCAGGTGTTGGAGAAAAACCACTTGGTGTTGGTTTTTATCCTGAAGACTTAACAAAGGAAGAATGGAATTCTTGGCTAGAGCAACATCCGGAAGATAGGAAGGATTTTGAGAGTAATACAACCATAATCAGAAGGGAATATGGAAAATTAATAGCTATTCCTTATCATAAATTTTTTGGAGAAAATATTCAAGACGCAAGCAAGTTTTTATTAGGAGCTTCAGAAGAATTAAAAGATGGGCCTTTAGCAGATTATCTAAGACAAATTTCTCAAGATTTAATTACGGGAAATTATAAACGAAGTGATATCTCCTGGGTTAAAACAACTGGCTTTCCATTTGAAATAGTTTTTGGGCCAATCGAACAATACGAAGACAGATTTCTTGGTCTAAAATCAACTTTTGAAGCATTTATTGGTATCCCAAATCAAAGTATGAAAAAAGATTTGGAAAATTTTCAAAAATATCTTCCTGGATTTGATGTTGCACTTGCAAAAAGGCTTGGCTATACCCAAAAAGGTTCGATTGCACCAATGGTGGTAATTGAAGATGTTATTAGGACTGGAGCAGTTGAAGTCGGGAGACAATTTACAGCAGTCAATCTCCCAAATGATAGAGAAATACATGAAAAATATGGTTCAAAAAAAATTCTTTCAAAAACAATGATAGAAGCCAAAACATCTAATCTAATTTCAAAAATTACAGGAAAAATTTTTTCAAATAGTGATGCAAACTTCACCCTGCGTTCAAGAGCATTATTTATTTTAGCTCATGAAATTGCGCATGGAATGGGACCGGGAATGGTTGAAAGAAATGGAGAAAGAGTTAGTCTTGACAAGTTATTGAAAGAAACCAATCTTGCTTTAGAGGAAGCAAAAGCCGACACATTAGGATTTGTGTTCTTGAAGTATTTAAGTAATCAAGGTGTGCTTAGCGAATCTGAATTAAAAGAAATGCTTCTATCAGACATAGCTGCTCATTTTGTTGGTTGGAGAATAAGTTTTCAGGAGGCCCATTCTCAGGCAGGTTTAATTAAGTATAATTTTCTAAAAGAAAATGGTGCACTAATATATGATTCAAGTAGAGAAATAATTTCTATAAATCAAGAAAAGGCATCTAGATTTTGTGAAAGCTTATCAAATGAAATAATAGTACTTCAAAATGAAGGGGATTACGAAAAAGCGAAAACTTTCCTTGAAAGATGGACTAAAGTTCAGCCAGAAATAAAAACTTTAATTGATAAACTAGCAGGTATCCCTCTAGAAGTTCATCCTATCTTTAATGTTTAAATTTAATCAACTCTCTTCAACAACATCAATTTCTTCTTGAACTCTTATTAAATCAGTGACTGAATCTCCAGAAGCGATTTTTACAATTCTAACTCCTTGCGTTGCTCTTCCCATAACTCTTATATTTTTTAATGATGTTCTTATTACCATTCCCTTTGCCGTAGTTATTATTATAGAGTCATTTGCGTTTACAGAGGCTGTGGTTACTATATCTCCTGTTTTTTCTGATACTTTAAGATTAATCACTCCTTTTCCTGCTCTCGCTGTTTTTCTATAGTCAGCAACAGCAGTTCTTTTCCCATAACCATTTCTTGTAATCGACAAAATAGCCTCGCTTTTCAAAACTTCAAGGCTGACAACTTCATCGCCCTTATCAAGTTTTATTCCTGTAATTCCATAGCTATTTCTTCCCATATCACGAACTTCGTCAGAGTTGAATCTAATTGCTTGTCCTTTCTTTGTGGCTAGAAAAGCTTCTTCACCTTTTTTAAGAATCTGAACATCAATCAAAGAATCACCACCATCAGGGAAGTGTATTGCTCTAACACCAGATGCCCTTGGCTTAGAAAAGTTTGAAAGAGATATTTTCTTTACCATTCCCATTTTTGTTGCCATAAAAAGGAAATCATCAAATGATTTCACAGAAATAACACTTGTAACAATCTCATCTTTAAGATTTAAAAGATTTATCAAAGCTTTTCCTTTACTGTATCTTTCTGCTTCTGGGATATCATATGCTTTTAGCCATAAAACTTTTCCTTTGTTTGTGAAAAACATCAAATAGTCATGCGTTGAACATGTTATAAGCTGCCTTACAAAATCACCTGTAGAAAGGCCGCTTCCAATCACACCTTTTCCTCCACGCCGCTGTTCACGGTAAGATTTCGTGTCCATTCTCTTACAATACCCCTTCTCTGTTATCATCACAATGACTTCTTTTTTCTGAACAAGGTCTTTTTCTGAAATCTCTGAAATTCTCTGAAGAATTTGGGTTCTTCTTTCGTCACCATACTCTCTTTTTATTTCATTGACTTCTTTAACAATTATTTTCAAAACCTCTGAAATATCAGCAAGAATTTTTTTGTATTCTGTAATCTTCTCCTTAAGTTCTTCGTTTTCTTTTTTTAGTTTCTCATATTCCAAAGATGTAAGCTGTTGTAACTTTGTTTCAAGAACTGCCTGGGCTTGCTTCTTACTTAATTCAAATTTCTTCATCAATCCTTCTGCCGCCTCAGATGCGTTCTTTGACTTCTTAATAAGGGTAATTATTTCATCTATGTTTTTCAAAGCTATTAACAAACCCGAAACAATCTCAATTCGCTCTTGTGATTTTTTTAATTCAAATTTAGTTCTGTTTGTTACAATTTGTTTCCTGTATCTTACATACTCTTCTAGAACTTCTTTAATGCTAAGGACTTTTGGCTGTCCATGGACCAAAGCCAAGAAGTTAACATTAAATGTATCTTGGAGTCTTGTGTATTTGTAAAGAGAATTTATGACAAATTTTGAATTAGCCCCTTTCTTAAGTTCTATAACGATTCTTATTTTGCCTTTTGAGCTTTCATCTCTTATATCAGAAACATCTCTTATCTTTTTATCCTGAGCAAGATTTGCAATCTGAGTAACTAGGTCTGCCTTGTTAACCATATAAGGAATCTCTGTAATGACAATCACTTCCTTATTATTTGTTTTTTCTGTGGAAGTTTTTCCACGCAAAACTAGCTGACCACGTCCTGTTTTATAAAGCTCAAGCATGTCTCCTGAAACGCTTCCACCAGTTGGAAAATCAGGACCGCGAATTACTTCTATGATTTCTTCAATTGAAAGATCTGATTTTTTTATGTAAGAAATAAGCGCATCACAAACTTCTGTGAGATTGTGTGGAGGAATATTTGTAGCCATTCCAACTGCAATTCCAGAAGCTCCGTTAAGCATCAAAGCAGGAAGTTTTCCAGGAAGAAGTTCTGGTTCATCTGTAGAACCGTCATAATTAGGAACAAATTTAACAGTCTCTTTATCAATATCTTGCAATAACTCCATAGAAATTTTTTGCAGACGCGCCTCGGTATATCGGTATGCAGCCGCAGGGTCACCATCAATGCTTCCAAAATTTCCTTGTCCAAAAACTAAAGGATATCTTAAAGAAAAATCCTGAGCTATTCTTACCAATGCTTCGTAAATTGCCACATCTCCATGAGGGTGGTATTTTCCAATTACATCTCCAACAATCCTTGCGCTTTTTTTAGTCTGGCTTCCCGGCTTCAAGCCCATTTGATACATTGCATAAAGAATTCTTCTTTGAACCGGCTTCAAACCATCTTCAATTGCTGGAATTGCACGGGAAACAATAACAGACATTGCATAGTCTAAGTAAGATTTCTTCATCTCTTCAGAAATCTCTGTATTTACAACTTCTTTGCTATGTTTTTCCTCGCCTGTTTCGTTTTCTTCCTTTTCCGTCATTTTTTATATTTCCTCCTCAAAGTTTTGCCTGTTCAATATTTTTATCTGGCATTTTGCGCCGCAGTATTTTTCAGTTAATAAATTAAATTCAGCTAAAGCAGTTGATAGTTTTTCCTTTTGGTCATTAAAATCTTCAACAACTAAAATAGCGTTTTGTGTTTCCTCTGTTAGCTTAGTTCTATCTCCCTCTCTCCAGTTCCAACATCTACATATGACCCCCTTATCATCTTTGTAAACTACTTCCCCTGCCGAAGGGGGATTATTTTCAGCACTCCCTATCGCAAAAAATTCTTCATCTCCGGTAGCAAAATCAAGGACCAAATTTCCTTCTATTTTATCGCTATCCTCTCCACCTGCTGTAAGTATATATTTTAATGAAATATAATTGTAGAGATCAACAAGCGAGTTTATTTGTGGTAGATTGTTTCCTTTTACCACTCTTCTAATTAGTGATTCAATAGAACTTCTATAATCTTGAGGTTTTGCCCCAAAAGACTTGTAGATTTCTCTTAATTTAATAACTTCCGGAACATTTAGAATTTCTTCAGGGGAAATATCTTTTCTTATTTTTTCCTCTATCATTCTAAGCAAATTTTGAATTTCTTTATTATGGCTAACATTTTTTAAATTTTTAGCAATAATTACTCCGATACTTACGGAAGGATATTTTTCAAAAAGATTCTTAGATATAACAATTTTCATTTCCTCTCCCCCATTTTCAAAAATTCTTCCTCAGCAACTTCTTTTTCGCTAGGCTGCTTTCCTTTCCATTTACATTTTTTACATTCCCATCCGAGAACACCTTGTCCCTCCTCACCACCAACAATAATTCCTACTTGGTCGCTGCCACACTTTGGACAAGTTTTTACTTTGAAAGTCTTGCCTTTTTTCTTTTCTTTAGGTTTTTCTTTTCCTTGCAAAATCCAATCAGGTGTTTTTAATTTTCCCATTGTTTTGTTTACTCCCATGTTTCATTTTCAAAATTAAACCTGTAAACAGTTCCAGAGCATTCATATTTTGAACAGCCCAATATGACGTTCGTAACTTCTTTTCCATTCACATTTCTGCAAAGCCTATTTTCTAAATCAAGCTCAAAACCCTCATTGCATCTTAGTCTTTCTCTTTCAATGCATCTACATTTATCAGAATCATAAAAAGAAAGGCTTTCATTTGAAGCGTCAACACCTCTGTTTTCTTTTACAGTAAATTTTTTGAAAACCAATCCTGAAAGTAATGCCAATAATAATATGATGACGCATGAAACTATAATCTTGTAAACCTTTTTCTTTTCTATTTTAGAATTTTCTGGCTTTTTGGATTTTTTAGTTTTTGCCATTTTTATTCTTCCACTTCCTCGTCTTCTTCTATTTCCTCCTTTTCTTCTATTTTTTCATCATCTGTTTCATCGTCTCCTGTCTCATCCTTTTTCCCGAATTGTGGAAATAAATGACTTTTATGCCCACACTTTCTGCATTGGTATAGTGGAGAAGTGCCTTCCGGATTTGATATTATACTAATATCGGTTGATCCGCATTTTGGGCAAGTTATTTTTACTTTCATTTGACATATTTCCTATGGCGAATGAATGAAAATTTTATATTTGCTTTCATTTTAATTTTTAAACATCTAAATTAGCTTCTGATTTGACCACGCATGGGCGAAGCAGTGAACGACCGAGACATCAAACGTCGAGGTTGGCCTCCTTTGCGTTTTCCTGTATGAATACTTTCCTTGCCTGCACATCGTCTCCCATAAGCATTGAAAAAACTCTGTCTGCTTCAACAGCATCTTCTATAAAGATTTTTTTAATTTTCCTTACTTTAGGATTCATTGTTGTATCCCAAAGCTGAGTAGAAGACATCTCGCCAAGGCCTTTAAATCGAGTAATTATTGCGCTATCAAGACCATCTGTTTTCTTTAATTCTTCATCAGAATACACGTAAACATCTTTCTGGCCTTTTCTTACTCTATACAAAGGTGGCAAAGCAACAAAAACATTTCCGTTTTCTATTAACTGGTGCATATATCTGAAAAAGAAAGTCAAAAGAAGGGTTTTGATGTGTTCGCCATCGACATCGGCGTCTGTCATGATCACCACTCTCCCATATCTTAAGTTATTTGTATCAAACTGTTCTCCAACGCCTGTTCCAATAGCGGTAATCAAATTTGTAATCTCTTCGCTTGAAAGTGCCTTTGCAGGATTTGCTTTTTCAACGTTGAGAATTTTTCCTTTCAAAGGAAGTATTGCCTGATTTTCTTTGTTTCTTGCCATTTTTGCGCTACCACCGGCACTTTCTCCTTCAACTATGTAAATCTCTGTGTTCTCTGTCTTTTTACTGGAGCAATCAGCAAGCTTTCCCGGCAATCCTCCAAATGAAAAAGCATTCTTTCTTCTTACAAGATCTTTTGCTTTTTTCGCGGCAAGTCTTGCTCTTGCAGATTCTAAGGTCTTAGAAGTAATTTTTTTTGCTATCGTAGGATTTTCTTCAAAAAATTCAAGAAGAGATTGAGTAACGATAGAATCGACAAACCCTTTCATTTCTGAATTTCCAAGCTTTGTCTTAGTCTGCCCTTCAAACTGGGGATTGGGCATCTTAAGGCTTATTATTGAAGTAATTCCTTCACGAACATCATCTCCCTCGAGGGATTCGCCATTTTTTATCATGCCTGTTTTCTTAGCGTAATCATTTATGACACGCGTTAATGCTGTTTTAAAACCGGATACATGGGTTCCCCCTTCAACTGTGTTTATTGTGTTGACAAATCCGAATATGTTTTCCTGATAACCTTCATTATATTGAATAGCAACCTCGATAGTGTTATTTTCACTCTCCTTTTTGAAGTATATTGGTTTGTGGATAACTTCTCTTGATTGATTAAGCCATTTTACAAATTCTATTAAGCCACCAGAAGAAAAAAATTCCTCTTTTTTATTCTTGTTTTCGTCTGTTAAAATTATTTTTAAGCCCGCATTAAGAAAAACTATTTCCCTAAATCTAGTTTCAAGAACTTTGTAATCAAAGTTTACTGTAGAAAATATTTCTGGGTCTGGCCAAAAAGTAATTGTTGTTCCTGTTCCTTCTGACTTGCCAGAAACTTCTAATTTTGTTTTTGGATCTCCTTTTGAATATTCCTGGCTGTATATTTTTCCGTCTCTCTTTACTTCAACTATCAGTTTTTTTGAAAGAGCATTCACAACAGAGACTCCGACACCATGCAATCCTCCTGAAATCACATAAGATTTCTTGTCAAATTTTCCTCCGGCATGAAGTTTTGTTAAGGCAACTTGAACGGCAGGCACTTTGAATGTTGGGTGTGGATCCACAGGAATACCTCTTCCATCGTCCTCCACCGTAACAGAGCCATCTTTGTTGATGTCGACTTTGATTATTTTACAGTATCCTGCAAGCGCCTCGTCAACAGAATTATCTACAACTTCATAAACTAAATGATGCAATCCATCTTTTCCTGTACTACCGATGTACATACTAGGTCTTTTTCTGACCCCCTCTAAGCCCTCTAATACTTTTATTTCTGAAGCGTTATAACTTTCTGCCATTTTTGCTTTTAGATACTATAAGATGCTGCCTGCTCGCGTTATTTTTAGCATCAAAACCGGAGCAGAAAGCTCTATATTTTTACCCTATTATGTTTAAAAAACGACATCTTGCTTTATAAACTTTTCTTGCATTTTATCGTCGACAAAGTCAAAATTTCTTTAAAAAGTGGAAGAAAAAACATACTTTTAAAAAGCCATGATTTATGATATTTTTAATGAAAAAAACAGTAATTGCTAGACCAATTTTAGGGTTTATTTTTTTAGCAACAGCATTCTTTATTTTAAATTTGGGCCAGCAAAATTCAGAAGAAAATTGGGAAAAAGAGGTTCTATACACACATGCGTACACAAAGGCTTTCTGTGATTCAAGTAACCTTTGCCGCGATTTTGTGGTTTTCTGCAAAGACAAAGAAATTGTGGCCTTGAGTTTTATCGGAGCAGCAATTCAGCTTCAAGAAAGCTGGCAAGACTCTAGAACTGAAGAAGAAAGAATTGGAAATTGTTAAGTGACGTCCTCCACACCCTAAAGGTTTTTGCTTCGCAAAAATCCGTCTTCGACGGAGTGTGGCTTCCCACGAAGTCTATTAATCAAAACTATTCTTCCATGATCCAAACTGTTTCATGATGTCTGTCTTGATTCTTCACATAGTTGTTAGCAACTTCAACTTGGATAAAACCAAGTGATGCTCCAAACTTTCCTCTTGCCCAAAGATGTCCTTTAGGATATCTCAACCTTGCTTTTTCATGATACCGAA
>Ga0209542_10011388_pt1 | contig 15775 bp, 13 predicted proteins | sample RifCSPhighO2_01_FD_184028 | JGI IMG/M metagenome (GOLD analysis project Ga0209542, IMG submission 184028) | Soil microbial communities from Rifle, Colorado - Rifle CSP2_plank highO2_0.1 (SPAdes) (version 2) | ecosystem: Environmental > Terrestrial > Deep subsurface > Rock core/Sediment ... | reverse complement strand
GCGGGCCAAGGTTAATACATGATAAGAAATATCCAACAATACGCAATCAAATCCTGAATTACTAAAATAACTGGAAATACTTCCTCGACCACATCCTACTTCCAAACATCGCTTACCTTGATTAAAATGAGGAGAACGCATCAGCTCTTGAAAAACCTCCCAATGTTTTCGAAAAGCTAATTGTATTTGATTACTGGGCTCTCCATAAGTCCAATGAGTATACAAAGCTTCTTCCGTCACTTTCCAATTTGTATCAAATGATTGTTCAACAGTTGTTTCCATCATATTTTTATTGCAGCACTGGCCACTCTCTTGGCGATATCCACTGAGTTTGGTTAATGGCAAAAGATTGAAAATCGATCGATACAGCTTCATTAATCGTCTCTATAATTTCCTCTAATTCTGTAGAGTGATTTACCCCACAAACCATATAATCGATTTCATTGTATTGCTGCACAAATGAAAGAGCCGCTTTAAGAGGTGACAATGACCTAGCTTCTATAAAATGATAATATTGCTGAATATTTTTTTCAATCGGCCAAAAATAACGAGGCAATTGGGTAAGGGGCATTAATAATAACCCCTGCAAAAAAATAGAACGAATATGAATTTCAATGCCTAAGCTTTTAATAAATTTTAACAAGGGTAAAAATCGTTGATCAAATACATTTAAGGGCAATTGCACACAGTCTAATGCATAGGATTCTACGAGCTGTTCTAATTCCTCAGGGTCATATACTGACACGCCAATCTTTTTAATTTTTTGTGCTAATTTTAATTCATAAAACTGCTCATAAAAATAAGGGCCTTTGTCATTTAAAAATAAATCTGGACTATGTGCCAATAACGCATGAAAACAATTCTGCCTCAAAGCCTGTAAACTGTCTTCGCACGTCTGTTTCACCTGTTTATAATTAATAGAAGAGTGGATTTTTCCCACTACCTTAAACGCATGCCCGTCTGGACTAGCTCCAATTAATTGCTCCGCCTCTCCATAAGTGGAAGCAGTATCCAACAAAAGAATGCCTTTTCGTCGTGCTAAATTTAAAATAGCATGCACTTCATTCATGTTGGGCTGTCCGGCTTGATTAGACACCCCATAATTTCTACCAAATTGAACTGTTCCCAAAGCTAAAGCTGGCATAATATTTACTTAAGCAACCACAGGTGAAAAAACTTGCTGATTAAGAATCTTTAATTCTTCTACTGAAAGGAAATGGGTATTCAACAAGGAGTTATATTCAAATCCCTCTGGAACAGGCTTTCCTACTTCACTCAGTCGATTAAGTTTAAAATTGACATCAAAAATAAAACCAATCGTAGGTTGTATCACATAATGATCATCAAATTCTAATGTTAAATGCGAATCATCCGAAGGGCACATAAGTTCGTGAAGTTTTTCGCCAGGGCGAATTCCAACAACATGATAGTGAATATCGCTTCCAAGTGATTTCACTAAATCAATAATGCGAACAGAAGGAATTTTTGGAACAAAAATTTCTCCCCCTTGCATACGTCCAAAATTTTTTAATACAAATTGGACACCTTGCTCTAAGGTAATCAAAAAACGTGTCATACGAGGATCGGTAACGGGCAAAGAATTCGCCCCTTGAGCGATTAATTTTTGAAATAAAGGCAGAACAGAACCTCTCGAGCCTACAACATTTCCATAACGAGTAACAGAAAAACGCGTAGGCCCTAGACCCACAATATTATTTGCAGCTACAAACAATTTATCTGAAGCCAATTTTGTAGCACCATAAAGATTAAGGGGACTAGCTGCTTTATCAGTGGAAAGAGCAATAACTTTTTTAACTCCATTATAAATGGCGGCATGAATAACATTTTCTGCTCCATGTACATTAGTTTTAATACACTCCATAGGATTATATTCAGCCGCTGGAACTTGTTTTAATGCAGCAGCATGCACAACGTAATCCACATCATGTAATGCTTGCTGCAAACGGAGTCTATCTCGAACATCTCCAATAAAATACCGCATACAACGCTCTGAAAACTCTTGAGCCATTTCATACTGCTTTAATTCGTCTCGCGAATAAATAATTAATTTCTGGGGCTTGTATCGAGACAATACCATTTTCACAAATTGGTGGCCAAATGATCCTGTTCCACCTGTAACTAAAATAGATTTATTATCAAACATGGAGGTTCCTTACTATTTTTAGGCACGCTACCGCCCTACGATGACTCGCATCTTTAAAAAAATGTCTGTTAATTTACTTACTCAGCTTTAATACATCTGGCAAATAAATTTTTTTACTATTAATTTCTTTTAATAACGTTGTCAATAGACGTTCAGGCTGGTTTAATTCGGTAATAATATAAGCTGTGTTGGTTGAAAATAACTCTAAATTTTTTCTCACGTCACAGCTCATAAAGTGTGGCTTAGAAAAATGAGGGTCATAAATACCAGCCACTGCCATAGGTATTTCTCTTGCCCATAATAAGAAAATTTCTGCTAATTCTGATGCTCCGCATAAAACAATGGATTGAAATCCATCCCGACGACATTGATTCAAGGTATTAGCACAAGCCAAGCTCGCATGGCGGTAAAATTTCAAAGAGCTTTTTAAATAGCAAGCTGTTAAACGGCTTTTCTCTGAAAATCCTTGTGGCGTTAAATAATACAAATAACGATTAGCTGGAGCTTGCTCTACTTTAATCAATCCCTTATGGATACACCGCTTTAAATAGGCGTTCGTTACCCCTAGTGCTACACCCAACCGTGCAGCTAAGGAACGTTGTGAAATATGAGACTCTCCCTCAATGGAATGCAATAGCTGTAACGTCAATTCTTCTTGTTTCTCATCCGTGTTCATACCATGAACACTTTACTCTAACCAATAAAAACTTCAAGAAGTTTTTATCCTCTTCTATACACGAACAATTTGATCAATGCTGAGACAAATTTGAGTGTACTTATTCGCAATTTCTAGCAATATTTTAACGCGATCTGTACTCAATTGGGTCTCAAAAATAGCATCATAACCTGACAACACACCCTCTGCAATTCGCACCTTTTCTCCTGCCTGAAAGGAAGGTAAACGTTTATTGTCCTGATATTCGCCTCTTGCTTCCCTGGTTTTTAATTCTTCTATGAATGCCCCAGGGATCCGAGCCGGCTGACCTCCAAAACGCACCAATGTGAGGACACCACGAGTACTTCGAATAGGGCCCCAATTATCGTTTTCATCATTTAAATGAATAAATAAATACCGAGGAAAAAGAGGCTCCCGAATGGCTTGATAAATACCTCGCAAACGCTTTTGTCGGATCGCATAAGGTAAAAAAATAGTATAAGCCTGCCGTTCCAAATTAAGCGCTGCTATCGCTTCTTGTTTTGGTTTAGAATAAATAAGATACCACGCTAGAGACACGCTTAATTAACCTGTTCTTTTTCCACTCGACCATAATGATCTTCGTAGCGTTGAATATCATCCTCACCTAAATAATCTCCGGATTGCACTTCAATCACTTCCAAGCTTGTTTTTCCAGGATTTTTCAATCGGTGTTTCATACCTTTTGGAATATAAGTAGATTGATTAACTTCTAATAAGCACGTGGATTCTCCATACGTTACTTCAGCCATCCCACTTACCACTACCCAATGTTCCGAGCGATGTTGATGCGATTGCAACGATAATACAGCGCCAGCTTTTACCGAAATGCGCTTCACTTTAAAATGGTTCCCCTCATCCAACAATTCATAATATCCCCATGGTCGATAGACACGTTGATGGGTTTTTGCCTCTTCCCGTTGAGAGGTTTTGAGTTTCTGGACTAGGGTTTTTAATTCTTGCACCCGAGATCGATCCGCTACTAATATAGCATCCGACGTTTCAATGACTAAATGATTATCCAAACCAATAGCTGTCACTAAGCGATGAGTACTATGTAAATAAGAATTTTTAACGTCATGCATCACGACATCACCCTGCGCAACATTATTATTGGCATCGCGTTTTTCAACTTCGTAAAGAGATTCCCATGATCCTAAATCATTCCACCGACAATTTAATTCACATAGTAGGCCATGTTGCGTTTTTTCCATCACAGCGTAATCAATTGAATTATTCGGTGAGGAATTAAAAGCGGCTTTATTTAAACGAACAAATCCCAAATCTTCTTCGGCATAATGAACTGCCTCTTGCATAGCCCGATAAATATCAGGCGAAAAGACCTTTAAAGCAGATAAATAGGCCTTCGCTTTAAACATAAAAATACCTGTATTCCACACGTATTCCCCACTGTTACAATACTCTTGTGTTTGCGAAAGAGGTGGCTTCTCTATAAATTGATCCATTTGAAAGACAGACGCTTGAAGATTTTTTCCTTTTTTAATATACCCATAACCTGTTTCCGGCCGAGAAGGAGGAATACCAAATGTAATTAAATTCTGATCAGTAGCCAAAGGCAGCATTGTATCCACGGCTTTTAAAAAATCCTCAGGCGGTGATAAATAGTGATCAGCAGGCAATACTAATAAAACAGGATCTTCTTTCAATTTTAAAGAATACCAAGCACAGGCTGCTACAGCAGGAGCCGTACTTTTAGCCGAAGGTTCCAATAAAAAATGTGCTGATACAGTAAGAGCCTGAAGCTGCTCCGCCATTAAAAAACGATGAGTGTCATTGCCAATCACTAATAACGGGTTTTCTTTTAAAAAGGGCTGAACTCGAAGCGCCGTCGCTTGTAATAAAGAATGTTCCCCTAACAATTGTAATAACTGTTTGGGATAAGCCTCCCGCGATAGAGGCCATAGTCTGCTGCCGCTACCACCTGCTAAAATAACAGGAACAATCACACACCACTCCTTTTCGCTTATTTAATCAGGGCCACTACTTTTTGCTTCGGATATCGAAATGAAACCAGAGGAAAATTGCAAGCATTTTTGGAATCCCGAGCTATAACGCTCATCTGAGCCCCTGCTTCAAATCGATCAAACTGATACATTTTTTGGCCTATTTTTCTCATGACATTTTTCACAGAAATCAAGCGAGTAGTCTTACCACCTTGCCCAAATATCGGATTATTTTCACTATAAGTACCATATAGTTTTTGCTTTATTTTCCATGCTATAGCGTTGGCAGGCGTCTTATTGGAGCCATACCATACTACCCCATTACCCGAAGATCTAAATTCATTTTTAATTTTTTCAAGCCATTGCTGCCTAAACTGCTCTCGCTCTGACAAAGGATCTTGAATAAACGAAGAATTTGATGGTTCGGATTTTTTTTGAGCCACAATACTTAAATCATGATCTACATAAAGTACTTTAAAACCATAGTACTCCAACAACGTTACTAGGCTTAGCACTGAAAAATTTCGAACGTGAATAATACCATGACTAATATAAAAAATATTTTCTTTTATTATATTAGGAACGAAAAGAGCTATAATTCCATTCTCTTTTAATAGCTGATAGCAATTTTTAAGCACTTGTTTAATATCATATAGATGTTCAAATACATGATGAGAATGAATAACATCAAAGGGCGCGTTTTGAACCAGAGTATTTTGATCCATTACTTTTTCTGCATCGTTTAAAAAAACATTTAAACCCAGTTCATCCCTGCAATAAAAAGCTCTACGTTCTGAGGCCTCCAATCCAAATAAGTACTCCAAGCCTTCTACCCGAGCTTCTCGTAAAAAATTACCATACCCTACCCCTATATCGAGTAATTTAGGATTAGGCACAGAATACTGCTTAATAAGAGACAAATTTTTAGCGTAGGTTTTTTGGGCGGAATTAAATTTCTTGGGAGAACTGCGTGTTTTATCCCATTGTGAGCGATAATAGTCAGAAAGCCATTCCCGCGGTGGAAGCTTAGTGAATTGCACATACGTGCACTTTGGACAAATATGTTTCTCTAAAATACTCTCATTGGCTTTATTCTTAATGTGGAATAAAGGTTCCATATTCACGGCGCAAACATCACAAATAGCGTTATTTTCAATGACATCCGTAGACGCAATGATTTTATGAATGAGGCCAGTTTTAAAATACTTTAGATCGAGTGTATAATCCTGTAATACCACTGCGTACAACCTCCTATTTAAACAGCTGCAACATCTAATTGTTTAATCGTCTCTATCACGGTTTTCGCAATTCTATCAATCGTCTCTTCTGTCAAATAAGGATGAAAAGGCAAGCTAATCACACGATTAGCTACATTTTCTGCCACAGGATAAGACACCGTATCCAAATGCATCGATCTAAAAATCGGTTGCCAATGAAGCGGCATAGGATAATGAATGGCCGTGGGAATTCCTTCTGCTTGAAGACACTGTTGAAATTGATCGCGATGATTCACTTGGAGCGTATATTGAGCAAATGCACTTTTATTATGAGGTTCAATGTAAGGCGCAATACCATACGCTTGGAATCGTTCAGTATAAGCCTTTGCCACTTGTTGACGTTTTTCAAGTTCCTCCTCAAAGAAAGGCATTTTTATCAACAATATCGCAGCTTGAATCGTATCAAAACGTCCATTCATGCCAATACATTCATGTACATAACGCGTTTTTTGCCCATGATTAAGGATCATGCGCATTTTTTCAGCCAGTGCATCATCATTCGTAAAAGCCGCTCCCCCATCTCCATAACATCCTAATGGTTTAGAAGGGAAAAAACTGGTGGCTGCCATCGTGGTTAATGCACCCGAACGTCGACCACGGTACGTGGCTCCAAAACTTTGCGCCGCATCTTCCAGCACAGGTAACTGATATTTCGCCGCAATGGCATTAATGGCATCCATCTCCGCACACTGCCCATATAAACTCACGGGCAAAATTAATTTGGTTCGAGGGGTAATGGCTGCCTCAAGCAACGCCGGATCCAGGTTAAACGTTTTAGGGTCAACATCCACAAAAACGGGTTTAGCCCCTTGCATAATAATTGTTTCAGCCGTAGCAAAAAAACTAAAAGGGGTAGTAATCACCTCATCCCCGGGCCCAATGTCCAACGCCATCATGGGAATTTGAAGGGCTGTGGTACCACTGCTCATCGTAATACAATGCTTGGCCCCCACATACTGCGCCAACACAGGTTCTAATTCGGTAATTTCAGGGCCATTAATATATTGGCCGTGCTCCAGCACACGGTGAATAGCACTTTGAAACTCAGCCTTAGCCAACTCATAAGGGGTTTGAAGATCAATAAATTTCATAAGTGATTTATGATATAGGAGTTCAAAGGGGAGTCAATGGATTTCACCCGAGAACCTACCCTATACTGGGAAAATCTGGTATAATTTTTCTTTGTGTCTTTTTAAAAATAAACAAAATAATCAAGAAGTTATTATGAAAATGGATTCTTTATTGGCTATTTCTCCTCTGGATGGCCGCTATGCCCGCAAGCTCGACGACCTAAAACCCTTGGCCTCTGAATTTGGCCTGATTAAAGCCCGCCTCCAGGTGGAAATAGCCTGGCTAATGGCGTTGGCTGAAAACCCGGGTCTCCCCGAAATTACCCTCACTGCCCACCTAAAATCCACGTTAGAAGGCATTTTGAAAAATTTTGATCTTACGGCGGCTGAAGAAGTTAAAGCCATTGAAAAAACCACCAATCATGATGTTAAAGCCGTAGAATATTATTTACGTCAGCAATTAGAGCAGCATGGTTTAAAAACGTTCCTGCCTTTTGTGCACTTTGCCCTCACTTCCGAAGATGTTAACAACCTCTCCTATGGCTTACTGTTAAAAGCTGTCCGGGAACAGTGTTTAACGCCCGCTATGGCTTCTATTCTAAAAAAATTAACCGCCATGGCACACGAATACGCGGCCATACCGATGCTTTCCCGCACCCATGGACAACCGGCTACCCCTACCACGTTGGGTAAGGAAATCGCTACTCTAGCAGCTCGATTAAATCGCCAATATCAGCAATGCTTAAATCTGCCTATTTTAGGCAAGCTTAACGGCGCGGTAGGCAATTTCAACGCCCACGTGGTCGCTTATCCCGACCTGGATTGGCTAGCGGTGAGTGATTCCGTAATTCAATCACTCGGCCTAACGCCTAATCACTACACCACACAAATTGAACCCCACGACAACTTGGCGGAGTGGCTGCACACGCTGATGCGGTTTAATACGATTTTAATCGATGCGTGCCGCGATATGTGGGGCTATATCTCCCTTAGCTATTTCACCCAGCAGGCTCAAAAAAACGAAGTGGGCTCCTCCACCATGCCTCACAAAATAAATCCTATTGACTTTGAAAATGCAGAAGGTAATTTAGGGCTGGCCAACGCGCTAGCAGATCACTGTGCGAATAAGCTGCCCATTTCACGATGGCAGCGGGATTTAAGTGATTCCACAGTTCTACGAAATCTAGGAAGCCTTTGGGGTTATAGCCTCATTGCCTATTTTGCGTTTCAACAAGGATTAGGGAAACTTCAGCCGAATACGGCCAAAATGCAGGACGATTTAGAGGGTTCGTGGGAAGTGCTAGCGGAGGCGATACAAACCGTTATGCGTCGCGCAGGACATACGGATGCGTATGAACAATTAAAGTTAATGACACGGGGCGAAAAAATTACAGCGACGACACTTAAACAATTTGTTCACCAACTATCGCTCCCCGAGGACTTAAAAGCTCGCCTGGACGCCTTAACACCCGATCGTTACATCGGGCTAGCTGCACAATTAGCTAAGGAATTTGAATGTTAGAATACAAAATTATTCGCGAAGGCGGCCAAGAAATAGTCATAACACCCATTCACGGAAAAGCCTTATTGTCTATTTCACAACTCAATAAAGGAACTGCTTTTACGGCAGAAGAACGCCAAGCCTTTGGGCTTACCGGAAAACTTCCGTTCCCGGTGGAAACCTTGGAAAAACAAGTAGAACGGGCTCATTTAGAATACCAATCGTTACACACTTCTCTTAGCCAAAATAGTTACCTCAATCGTTTGCTCAATACCAACCAAGTATTGTTTTATAAATTGGTAGAGACGCATTTAGAAGAAATGTTACCCACCATTTACACACCGGTGGTGGGGAATGCCGTTCAAACGTTTAGTCGTCGCTTTACTATCCCCCGCGGTCTCTACATTACCTACGACGATCGCGATCGAATTGAAGAAATTTTAGAGAATCGCACCAATCCGGAAGTCGATTTAGTGGTGGTGAGTGATGGAGAAGGCGTGTTGGGCATTGGAGACCAAGGCATAGGCGGTATGGAAATTCCTGTCGCTAAATTAATGGTCTATACCTTAGCCGGTGGCATCGACCCCAACCGTACTCTGCCTATTATGATTGATGCAGGCACGAACAACCAAGAATTATTAAAGGATCCTCTCTATGTAGGATGTCGCCACCCTCGGATTCACGGCGAAAAATATCGCGAATTAATTGAAAAATTCGTCACGGCTTTAAAGAAAAAAATGCCTCAAGTATTTTTACACTGGGAAGATTTTGGGAAAATTAATGCTTATGAAAATTTACAAACTTACCGCGATGTGATGTGTAGCTTCAATGATGATATTCAAGGCACGGGCGTGGTGGCCTTAGCCGCTCTTTTAGCGGCTTTAAAAAAATCTCATCAGCAATTAAAAGACCAACGCATTGTTATTCTGGGAGCCGGCTCCGCAGGTGTCGGCGTTGCCAACACCATTGCTGAGTATATGCGGCATCTCGGTATTTCAGACATCGATATCAAAAACTGTTTTTATTTGTTAGACAGTAAAGGATTAATGACGGATATTTCAACGCGTGCCTCTTCCTATCAACTATTTTATTTACGATCTCGAGAAGAAGCACGCGCTTGGGGATTTAAGGACACGGAAACCATTACGTTGTTAGATGTGGTGAGTCACGCAAAACCCACCGTACTGATTGGCGCCTCCACCGTGCAAGGGGCTTTTAATGAAAACGTTATCAAAACTATGGCCAAACACGTTAAGCATCCTATTATTTTTCCTCTGTCCAATCCTACTGATAAATCCGAAGCAAAGCCGGAAGACGTAGTGGAATGGACCCATAATCAAGCGTTGATTGCTACAGGCAGCCCTTTCCCTCCCGTCGTTTACCATCAACAACCGATCAACATTAGCCAATGCAATAATTATTTTGCATTTCCTGGCATTGGATTAGGCGTGATTGCCGCAAAAGCTAAACGAGTGACGAATAATATGTTATTAGCGGCATCAAAAGCATTAAGCGAGTTTGTACCGTCTGACTCTCCTCTTTTATTACCACTGACCGAGCAAGCCAATGCCGCCTCTCGTGAAATTGCGATGGCTGTGGTTAAAATGGCGATAGAAGAAGGCGTCGCTCGAGTGGAAAAAGATACGAATGTCGCCACCTTAGTCGACGCCCACCGTTGGAAGCCGCATTACCTGCCATACCGTCGAAATTAATGTTCGCGCGTATCTAAAAATGTAATCTTAGGCCACTGCTCTATCGTAAGCTCAAGATTAACGCGGCTAGGGGCCAAATACGTTAGTTGATCCGCAATATCAATTGCCAAATAACGGCGCATTTGACTTTTAAAATCGTCTAATATTTTTTTATCTTCGCATACCACCCATCGGGCTGCCACAATATTGACTTCTTCGTACACACAATTCACATTATATTCGTGCTGTAATCGATAAGCGACCACATCAAATTGCAACACACCCACTGCACCCACAATCAAATCATTATTGTTTAAGGGACGAAATAGTTGTGTTGCTCCTTCTTCGGATAATTGCATCAATCCTTTTAATAAGGCTTTTTGTTTCAAAGGATCTTTAAGGCGAACCCCTCGAAATAATTCAGGAGCAAAATTGGGAATGCCCGTAAATTTTAAAGCCTCTCCCTCTGTAAAAGTATCGCCAATTTGAATAGTTCCATGATTATGAAGGCCAATAATATCACCGGCATAGGCTTCTTCCGCATGTTCTCGTTCACCGGCCATAAAGGTTAACGCACTTTGAAATGTAACGTATTTGTGGATACGCACTTGATACGCTTTCATTCCTTTTTGATACGCTCCAGAAACAATTCTCAAAAAAGCAATTCGATCGCGGTGATTGGGATCCATGTTTGCTTGGATTTTAAACACAAAGCCAGTGAATTTATTTTCATTTGCCCTCACCTCGCGCGTGTCCGTTTGACGGGGTTGCGGAGAAGGTGCATCTTCTATAAAAGCATCCAATAATTCACGCACACCAAAATTATTGATCGCAGAGCCAAAGAAAACAGGGGTTTGCAGGCCTTGCAAATAAGCCTCTTTATCAAATCTATGGCTCGCGCCTTTTACTAATTCAATTTCTTCTTTTAATTCTTGCCATTGTCTGCCCAATAAAGTTTCTAATTCCGAATTATTTAAACCCTGAATACCCGTAAATTTTGTTTTTTCTGTGTTTTTTCCAGCATCGTATAAATAAATAGTGTCTTCTTCTAAATGATAGACGCCTTTAAAACGCTTGCCCGAACCAATAGGCCAGGTTACCGGTGCACATTGAATGGATAAAACTTGCTCGATTTCATCTAACAATTCAATAGGCTCTCGAGATTCACGATCCATTTTATTAATAAACGTCATAATCGGTGTGGTTCGTAATCGACAGACATCCATTAATTTAATGGTTCGAGGCTCCACACCTTTGGCCGCATCAATCACCATCAACGCTGAATCCACCGCGGTTAACGTACGATAAGTATCTTCAGTAAAATCGGCGTGGCCTGGTGTATCCAGCAAATTAATGACTTTATCCTGATAAATAAATTGCATGGCAGAGGTGGTGACAGAAATACCGCGTTCTTGTTCCAATTTCATCCAATCGGAGGTGGCGTGACGAGCTGCTTTTTTGCCTTTAATGGCGCCTGCTAATTGTATCGCACCGCCATACAATAACAATTTTTCGGTCAGCGTGGTTTTCCCCGCATCGGGGTGAGAAATAATAGCAAAGGTGCGTCGCTTGGCGACTTCTTGAAAAAATTCAACCATTAAGAGGCGTCCGCGACTCGTTCACTGGGGCCACGACAATAGGTTTCTCTTAAAAAGAGAACCACAACCACTGCAATCACTAAACAAATCGGCAACGTTGCCATCGCAATGCGAAAAGCAGCGGCTGAATAATAGGGAATTCCATCTACCATATGTCCATCCCAATGAGCGTCTAAGATTCCTCCAATAATAGGCTGAAAACAAGCACCCAATAATACGGAGGCCATATTAGTAAAGGCAATGGAAACGCCTGCAATTCGTCTAGGATGAAGTTCTCCTCCCACGGCATAAGAAATTGCAACACCCGTATTCGAAATACCATATAAAAATAAACAGGCAAATAATAAAACGATCGGCATCGCAGGCAAATATAAAACGAGAGACATAAATACCAAACTCAATAATGCCGAAATAATCATGAGCGGTTTACGTCGACCCATCCGATCCGAAACCCACCCCCACAACGGTGAACCCAACGCCCAGCCAATAAAAATAAAGCTAATGCCCGTTGCAGCTATTTGTTCTTGAAATCCATACGTGCGAACCAAATAGGATACTCCCCACAATTCTGCGAATGCCGCCGTGGGTGCATACAAAAGCCCTACAAAAATTGCATTAATCCACGTGTATTTGCTTTTGAGAATGGCATACAAACCATCTAAGAAACCCGCTTCGGTGCCTACTATGGGGGAACCGTGGTGATGATAACCTTCCACATTTTTATCGGACACAAAAATAAAAATCAATACACTTAAGGAAAGTAAAATAGAACCAATTAAAATCATCGTATAACGCCATCCGACATGCGCCACCACGACAGAAACAGGTCCTTCCCCTACTGCCGCTCCTAACATTCCTAAACCTTGCGTTAATCCTGCTAACAAACCTAATCGAGAAGGTTTAAACCAAAGCGTTGCTAATTTAAGGGCACCCACAAACGCAAAAGCGGCGCTAAAGCCCATCACAAAACGTGACATTTCCGCTACCCATAAACTTTCACTGACCGCAAACAATAAGCAACTTCCCCCGCACACTACTGCCGCAAACGTTAATAATTTATGGGGACCAAAATAATCCATTAATGTACCCACTGGCACTTGCATACCCACATAGGGATAATAGAAATAAGCGGATAAAGCGCCTAAACTTAATGCACCTACATTAAAGGTACGCATAAGATGAGGCACCATCACACTGGGCGCTACCCGGGCAAAATATTCGGCAAAAAAGAAGGCGGCCCCCAACCCCCAAATCAACCAAGGACGAAATTGTTTCCAGGTCATTGACATATTATTACACTTATAAATTGCATTTTAACGGCTAATTAGCCCGACGCATGAGCATAACACAAATAACACCAAAAAAAAGTGTCGGGATAATGGCTGCTAACAAAGGCGGGATCATCGCTGCTAAGCTTAACCGTCCAACCAATTGATTCAGAGTAAAAAAACCAAATCCTATTAATCCACCCAAAATTAATTTTCCCCAAATATTGACTCGTTGCAGCGAGCTAAACACGAAAGGAATGCCTAAACAAATCATCACTAACGCGGTTAAAGGTTGGTATAGCCGTTGCCAAAAGGTTAATTCAATATGAGAAGCATTAAGACCTAATTCATTTCGATAACGAAAACTCTGAAACAATCCCCACAATGACAACCGGTCATAATCATACGTATCAAGCCCTAATAAATCGGGCTTCACATTTAAGTGGGTTACCACATCTTGTTTCGTCTCTGAAACCACGCGATCTTTTTCAAAATGGGAAATTTTTACATCCATCAAATGCCAAAGACCTTCTTTCCACAGTCCTTCTTTAGCAAATAAAATTTGTGCAATACGACCATCGGACGTCACTTGATAACTCGTGAATCCTTCGAATTCGTGAGAGGATATTAATTGATCGATATGAATCATCATATTATTTTGTTTTAACCAAATGCCCTGAGCCGTGGAAGAATCCACCATCTCTCCTAGCGCTTGATTTTTTAACTGTTGGGCATAATTAGCCAACGAAGGAGCTATCATTTCTCCCACTACCATAATGACCAACACAAAAATGGCCATGGCTTTAGTCACCGTTTTCATTACATCCACTAATGAAAATCCTGTAGCACGAATAATAATCAGTTCATTCGTCATGGCCAAACGCCCAAGCCCCAATAAACTTCCCATTAAACAGGCCGTCGGAAATAATTCATAAATAACGGTGGGTAAATAAAACAGTACGTACAACAGCGCCTTACCAAACCCATAATTGCCGGCACCCATACTCGACATTTCTGTCACAAGGCCCACAAAAATTTCCACTGCCACTAAAATAGCTAACACTAACAAGGTCGCCAAAATAATAGATTTAATTAAATGCCGATCAATTAATGTCATGTTAATGCCCACCGACGATGCCACGTTACTTGGTAGTACATTAATCCTACCGCTAATAATCCCATTAATAAATGAACCCACCAAAGTCCCCAGGTAGCATTCAATTTCCCATCAAAAACCCAAGAATGACCGATAAACACCAAATCCATATAAATTAAATAAATTAATAAGGCCGGAAATAATTTACCAAAAGGACCTTGACGAGGGTGCAGGTAACTCAATGGCACGGCCAAAAGAGCTAATAACAGTAACGATAAAGGCATCGCCATACGCCATTGTAATTCGGACGCCGCTTGCGGATCCGCATAATGATCCCATAACTCCATCGTGCTCATAAATTTTACTTTATCTTTAGGCCGAGTTTCGGTAGAACGGGGAGAAGTGGTAATACCAAATTCCTGAAATTGAATCACTTGGTAATTAGATGTACGAGGGTCACCTGAATACCGATACCCCTTATTAAGCACTAAAAAATCCCCTTGATAGTCCGATTTTTCATTTTCTTCTAACGTTTGAGCCGTCACCACTTCCCATGTTTGAAGAGTATTGTCAGGCGAAAAATGAGGGCGTGCTAAAAAAATATATTTTAATCGATTATGTTTGGCTTTCTTTCCGGCATACACAATAATGCGCTGATCCCTATCAATCAGCTGAAAATGCCCCACAGGTACTTTATCCACCGCTAACGAAGCGGCCGCTTCATTTAATAACTGAATGCGATACCACTGCGTTTTAGGCTCCATCCAAAAAATAAGATAGGACTCCACTACCATCAGCACAATCGATAAAATACCGACCATACCCCACAACCGCCAAGGACTCATACCACAGGCGGACAGCACCGTCATTTCATTGTCGGCATACCAACGGCCTAATACCAATAAAATGCCTAAATATAAACCTAAGGGCAGTAAATAACCCAACAATAAAGGGACTTGAAGAGCCATCACCATCATCACCGTGTGCATGGTAATGGTTCCTGCTGCCGCCGAATGCAAATAGTGTACAAACTGATTGCTCAACATAATGGCCAACAAAACCATCACGATCACCAGACTGGTGGAAAGGACTTCCTTGTAAAGGTATCGAAAAATTATCACTGACAAATGCACCTGTTTATGGAAAAATGCGCCTCGTATAAAAGTAGAGAGTATAATGCAAAAGACCTACGACCCAAAAGAAATAGAATCAAAATGGGGCCCTTTGTGGGAAAAGGCAGGCTACTTTAAGCCAAGCCAGCACGGAAAGCCCTATTGTATCGTCTTACCACCCCCGAATGTCACCGGCACCCTTCATATGGGGCATGGATTTCAGCAAACCTTAATGGATGTCCTGATCCGCTACCACCGAATGCGCGGCTTTAATACTCTCTGGCAACCGGGTACGGATCATGCCGGTATTGCCACCCAAATGGTCGTAGAGCAACGGCTC
>Ga0209542_10011386_pt1 | contig 15775 bp, 16 predicted proteins | sample RifCSPhighO2_01_FD_184028 | JGI IMG/M metagenome (GOLD analysis project Ga0209542, IMG submission 184028) | Soil microbial communities from Rifle, Colorado - Rifle CSP2_plank highO2_0.1 (SPAdes) (version 2) | ecosystem: Environmental > Terrestrial > Deep subsurface > Rock core/Sediment ... | reverse complement strand
GAAGCAGATCCTGATGAAACTCTAGAAATTGGAAAAGAAAAGAGTAAAGAAGAGATGCAGGATTTAGGGGAAAGGTTAAATGAGCTTCAGCAGGTTCTTTACGCAGAAAACCGGCATAAAGTGCTTATTGTTTTCCAGGCAATGGATACCGGAGGAAAAGACGGGACAATAAGAAGCACTTTTCGATATGTAAATCCCCAGGGAGTTAAGGTAACAAACTTTGGCAAGCCAAGCGAAGAAGAGCTGGAGCATGATTATCTGTGGAGAATACATCAGCATACGCCAAAAAAAAGGGAGATTGCTGTATTTAACAGAAGCCATTATGAAGATGTCTTAGTTGTAAGGGTTCATAACCTTGTTCCTCAATCAGTATGGAGCAAAAGATACCAGCAGATAACTAATTTTGAGAGGATGCTTGCCGAGGAAGGCGCAACAATCCTTAAGTTTTACCTTAATATTGACAAAGATGAGCAAAAAAAAAGGCTTCAGGAAAGGCTTGATGTTCCTGAAAAAAGATGGAAATTTAATATAGCTGATTTGGCTGAAAGAAAATTATGGGATAAATATATGAAGGCATATGAAGACGCAATTGCAAAAACAAGCGCTGAATTTGCGCCATGGTATGTTGTTCCAGCCAATAGAAATTGGGTTAGAAATTATATTGTCAGCTCTGTGATTGTCAGCGCTTTAGAATCTCTTAAGATGAATTATCCTTCTCCAATGAAAGGCATTGAAAAAATTGTTATTGATTAAATTTAAATTAAATCTGTTATAAAAATAGAGAGAAAGAAAACTAATCCTTCATTACATTATATTTCTTATTCAGCCAAATAATCAAAGAACTAATGCTATAGCCAAGAAAAGCGCCAAATACAACATCGCTTAGATAATGGATTCCTGAATAAACCCTTAATAAAACTATAATAACAATAAAAATCAGCCAGATCCATTTAAACCTTGGAAATGATTCTTCCAAGAAAGGCAGGGCAGCAAAAGCAACTGTCGCATGTCCAGATGGAAAAGAATAGCCTTCTTTTAATATAATTTCAGTTATTCCTGTAAATGGCCTTGGCCTTTTAACAATAACTTTTAACAGCCATGCAATAAGAGAAGATAATAATAATGAAATCCATATTAAGGGAATGGTTTTGTATTTTTTATAAAGAATAAACATTAATGTGATAACAACGGTAACAAATGCTCCCCACTGGAATGTGCTGTTTAGAATGTTCTTAACTTCAAAATTATTGGGAATAGAACTATCAAAAGCAAGGCTGATTAAAAACAGCAATGCTAAAATCAAGATGATATAGATTCGTTTCATAATCAGTAAGTTTTATAAATGATTATATAAATGTTAGTTATATAAATAAAAAAGAGTTCTTTGAGGTAATATGAACAGATTATCAAGAAATGTTTCAGTAATATTAAGCCCTGAAGAAGGTTATTCATTACTGCAGGTAAGGGATGATGTAGAAGGAAATCCATTGCAATTCTTTGGAGGCTGGATGAAGGGATTTTATCCAGAATATGAAGAATCAGCAAAAGAAGAAAGCGTAGAACAGACTATATATAGAGAAATGATTGATGAACTAGGATTATCATTAAGAGAAATTTTTTTCCTTCCTTTTCCAAATATGGATGATTATACTTTAAGGAGAGATAATGGACAAAATTCTATTGTTTACTTAACAAAAGCAGTAATCAAACCAGAATGGATTGGAAATAAAAAAAAAGTTGAAAGAAATGAAGAGGTACAAGGAAAACTAAATCTAAGAGAAGGAAGTTCTATGGATGTTTTTAAATTAGAAGAATCTTTACTAAAACAAAATCTTTATCCAAATGACAGAAGAATTTTTGGAATATATTTAAGAAATAAAGATGAAATGGAACAATCAGCATTTAAGCTTTCTTTAGAAAATCTTTATTTACCAGATAAAAAGAGATTAGAAAAATTAATTAGAGTATGGGCTTAAATAAATAAATTTTTAAATAAATTCTTAATCTGTTATGATATGGAAAAGATATTGTTTTTATCATTTGCAATAAGCTTCTTTACAACATTACTGGTTATTCCTTACTGGATCAAAAGGGCGAAAAAGGCTAATTTATTAGGAATAGACATGAATAAACATAAGAAAACAGAAGTAGCAGAGATGGGAGGAATAATTGTTATCTTAGGCTTTATTTTTGGAGTGCTATATTATATTGCCTTAAGGACATTCTACTTTAGCTTTGATAAAACAACCTTGCCAATATTAGCTGCAATAACAACAGTTTTAATCATAACATTAGTTGGGGTTATTGATGATTTATTAGGATGGAAAATCGGATTAAGGCAGTACCAAAAGCCGATATTAACATTAATTGCAGCCCTGCCCATAATGGTAATTAATGTCGGCCATACAGAAATGTTATTGCCTATTATTGGTTTAGTTGATTTTGGATTAGTTTATCCATTGATCATAATTCCAATCGGCATTGTTGGTGCTTCCAATGGTTTTAATATGCTTGCTGGATATAATGGATTAGAGTCTGGAATGGGCGTTATTATCTTATCTACGTTAGGATTTGTCGCATGGCAGAACAATCTTGGCTGGGTTTCAATCATAGCTTTTTGCATGGTTTTTTCCTTACTGGCTTTTCTTATTTATAACAAATATCCTTCAAAAATATTTCCAGGAGACTCATTAACATATTCAGTAGGAGCATTAATCGCTATAATAGCTATTCTGGGAAATATGGAGAAGATTGCCTTGATATTATTTATTCCTTATTTTATTGAATTTATTTTAAAAGCGAGGGGAAAGATGCAGAAAGAAAGCTTTGCAAAGCCAGATGAAGATGATTCCTTAACATTAAGATATAATAAAGTATACGGTTTAGAGCATGTAATGGTTTTAATCTGGAATAAGATAAGGGGAAAATGCTTTGAAAGGGATGTTGTTTATTCCTTGTATTTAATTGAAATAATATTGGCAGCAGTAGTTTTGTTCATATAATTTTATAAATAACCTTTTATTCCTTTAACTAATGAAAGTAGCAATTATAGGACTAGGCTATGTTGGGCTTCCATTGGCCTTGTTATTAAAAAAAAAAAGAATTGATGTTATTGGAATAGATATAGATAAAAAAAAAAATGAACTGATTAACCAGCAAATTTCTCCGATAAAAGGCATAATTCTATATGAGAAAATTGAATCAACAGATGATTTCAATAAGATTAATGATAGGGATGTTATTGTTGTCTGCGTTCCTACGCCCATTAATGAGGAAAATAAGCCTGATTTTAATCCTTTGATAAACAGCGCAAAAGAAATTTCAAAATATTTTAAGGAGAACGCATTAATAGTGATTGAGTCAACTGTCTCTCCAGGGGCATGCGAAGAGATTGTAAAGCCAATCCTGGGAAAAAGAAAATATCTTCTTGCGCATTGCCCTGAAAGGATTGATCCTGGAAACAGGAAATTTAATGTTGAGAATATTCCAAGAGTTGTTGGAGGAGTAGATAAAGAATCTTTGGATAAAGCATATTCTTTTTATAAATTGATTATTGATGCGGAAATAACAAAGCTCTCTTCTTTAAAGGCAGCAGAAGCAACTAAGATTATGGAAAATTCTTTTAGGGATATAAATATAGCATTTATGAATGAGATGGCCAAGTCTTTTGATAAGCTTGGAATTGATATTTTAGAGGTTATTAAGGGAGCTTCAACAAAGCCATTTGCATTTCTTCCCCATTATCCTGGCTGCGGGGTTGGAGGCCATTGCATTGCTGTTGACCCGTATTATTTAATTGAAAGGGCAAGGGAAGATGGCTTTAATCATAAATTCCTGCTTTTAGCCAGGGAGATAAACAATTCAATGCCAAAATATACAGTAAGCAAGTTATTGCGGGGATTAAGGGAGATAAATAAAAAAATAGAAGATGTTAAAATAACAGTATTAGGATTGGCGTATAAGGCAAATATTGATGACATAAGAGAAAGCCCGGCATTGAAGATAATTGAAGAATTAAAAAAAATTAATGCAAACTTTATTGCTTATGATCCTTATCTATTGGAAAGGTCAGATGCTAAGAAATTAGATGAGGCATTAAGTTCAGATGTTTTGATAATAGCTACATCCCATAATGAATTTTTAAATATTTATGATAGATTAAAAAATATTAAATTAATAATTGACGGAAGAAACTGCCTGGATAAGGAAAAAATTCCTAAAAATATTATCTATAAGGGTATTGGAAGATGAACATAGCTGTAATTCCTGCTTTTAATGAAGGAAAAACAATAAAAGAAGTAATTGAAAAAACAAAAAAATATATGGACAAGGTTATTGTTGTTGATGACGGAAGTAATGACAATACATTTGATGAAGCTAGAGCAGCAGATATAAGATTAAAGCACTTAGTGAATATTGGCAAGGGATTAGCATTAAAAACAGGATTTGAAGCTGCAATTAATGAAAATGCAGATGTAATACTGACAATTGATTCTGACTTGCAGCATGATCCTGATGAGATTCCGTTATTTTTAGAAAAAATTAAAGACAATGATATTGTGATTGGAGCTCGTTCCTTAAATGAAAAAATGCCTTTAATATTCAGGTTTGGAAACTCATTTATCCATTATGTCTTTAGGTTTTTGTTTAATTTAAAAATAAAAGATACACAATGCGGGTTTAGGGCATTTAAAGCAAAGGCATATCCATTAATAAAATGGCAGGCATTGAATTACGCTGTTGAAACAGAGATGCTGGCTAGAGCAGGCAAAAATAATTTAAAGATAGCTGAAATTCCCATTAAAACAATATATGAAGATAAGTATAAAGGAACAACAATCATAGACGGCGTTAAAATAACGCTTAACATGCTCAAATGGAGGTTATTTAGCTAAAATGGTAGTAGGAGTTCAATTGTTTGGAATTTTATTTGGTATAGCAATGATATATTTTGCATTTCTATATTTTAAAAAAAAAGATTTGACAATAAATGATTTTATTGTTTGGATTATAGTATGGCTTCTGTTTATCCTTGCTGTTTCATTTCCGCAGAGGCTTAATGTCTTAATGGATACGCTGGGAATAATAAGCGCTATGCAGTTCTTTGCAGTAGCAGGAATTGTCTTTCTTTCAGGAATTGTTTTCTATCTATACACTAGAGTAAGGAAGAACCAGAAGCAGTTAGCCAAGATAGTCAAGGAGATTGCTTTGAAGGAAGGAAAGAAATAAAAAGGTATAATTTTATTACTTTTTTTTATCTGCGAAATAAACCATAAATCTAGCAAGTTTTTCTGCGCCTTGAATTGGCATTCCAACATACATGCTTGCTCTTAATCCGCCAATGCTTCTGTGGCCGCCTAAAGTTAATAATCCATTATCAGCTGCTTCTTTCTCGAATTCGCTTTTAAGTTCCTCTGGCAAGATAAAAGGTATGTTAACTTTTGACCTTACATCAGGATGCACAGGACTTTTATAGAAACCATTGCTGTTATCTATAACCTCATAAATTATCCTTGACCTTTGCTCAGCTTGCCTTGCCATTTCTCTAACCCCCCCGTTTTTCTTAATGTAATCTGCAACAAGGCCTGCTGTGTACACTGCCACGGTTGGAGGGGTATTAATTGCAGAGTCATTTTCCGCTAGTTTTGCATAATTTTCTATATCTAAGGTTCCAGGCAAAACACCTTCTAATATTTTTTTTTTTGCTATGACAACAGAGAAACCAGCAAATCCAAAATTTTTTTGAGCGCAGGCATATACTAATCCAAAGTCACTAACATCAAATTCCCTTGTAAATAACTCAGAAGACATATCTGCCACAAGAGGAACATATCCTGTATCAGGAAATTTTTGATATTGTATTCCTCCAATAGTTTCATTGGCTGTGATGTGCGCATAAGCTGGATTTGGAGTAAACTCTTCTATACTTATCTTTCTTAAGCTTACAAGACCATTTTTTTTATCAAGTCCATCTATATCCGCAATTAATCCAACTAGTCCGTCATCCTGAAATTTTTTAGCTGTCTTAAAAGCCATATTAGACCAGTATCCTGTATTAATATAAGCTGCAATATCATCTGCAGACATCAGATTCCTAACAATATTTCCAAACTCAGAGCTTGCTCCGCCAGATGTAAATATTATTTCATAGTCATCAGGAACATTTAACAGCTCTTTAAATGAATCTCTTGTATCAGCAAATATTTCCATATATTCCTTAGCCCTATGGCTTAATTCAGCAACTGACATACCTGTAGTTTTGTAATTAATAATATCTTCTGCCAGCTGTTCAAGAAATGTTGGCATCATTGCCGGGCCTGCGCCAAAATTAAATATATTTGCCGGATCATTCATCGTATCTATCAGAATTTTTAAGCGATATTTAAAGATTTATATGTTATAATAATTATAATAATAATAATAATCTTTTAATCTATTTTGATTTATAAAAGTTTTATAATTTTTTTCTCTAATCGGCTTTTTTTGTTTTTCCTTATAAAATTGGAATTACTAAAATAGGCATATACATCTCTAATCTCTTTCATTGGAAATATATCTCTGGAATATTTAGCATAAGGAAAATAATTATTAATCAGTTCTCTCATTTGGGCTTCTCTTCTTATACTCGCCATTGCACAAATGATAGCCCAAGGATTGTGTATATATTCCATAATAACTATTATCTCTAATCTTTATTTAAATGTTTATATCTTTAAAAAGATAGAGTACACTATAATCTTTTCTTAATAAAATCGCTACAGCTAACCCATTTCTCTTTCTTTATTATTTCCTCAAAGATGCTCCAGCTTTTCTTCAGATTTCTTTTATACAGGCTTTTAACAATGAAGTTAATCTCATCTGTTTTCATCTTTCCGAGAAACTCGCATGGATGAAAGTAAAACATATATCTCTTCCTCAACATCTTGGAAAAAGGGTATAATAACCTGTAATAAGACAATCCATTTGGAAAAGGAGATATTAAGTTGGGAACAGGCAATTCAATTATATCATTAATTTTGTACGGCTTATTCTTAATAAAAAAATTATAATATCTTCCTGGGAAGAAATTAGCAATAGAGGAGTCATATTCAAAACCGTATTTCTTCAATAGATTCCATAAATTCTTATTTGTAATGAAATAAGGAGCTCTAAATCCTTTAACATTAATATTAATTTCTTTAAATGCTTCTTTGCTTTTCTTAATTTCTTCTTCCAGTTCTACTATATTTAATTTATTTAGTCTTTTATGGGAGAATGAATGAGAAGCTATTTCATGTTTTTTGCTTATTTCCTTAATCAGATCTTCATTTTCCTTGACTAATTCTCCTAAAACAAAGAATGTTGCCCTAACTTTATGCTCATCAAAAAAATCCAGTATTTTCGGAATGAATTTTAAATTATCTAAATTAGATGTTTCAAAATCATACTCTAAATCTAAGGTTAAGATTTTCATTCTAGTTCAATTGTTCCAGGCGGCTTTTGAGTTTTATCCCAATAAACCCTGTTTATTCCTTTAACTTCATTAACAATCCTGTTTGTAACTTTTCTTTCAAATTCTTCTGGAAAATAAAAAGAATCTGCAGTCATAAAATCTTTTGTAACAACTGCCCTTAATACACAGGCATATTGATAATTTCCCTCATCTCCCATAACCCCTATTGTCTTATCAGAGGATAATGCCGCAAAAGCCTGGCTAATCTTATAATACAATTCATTATTTTTTAATTCTGAAATAAAGATATTATCTGCTTCTCTAACCAATCTTAATTTTTCTTTGGTTATCTCTCCCTTAATCCTAACAGCCAATCCAGGGCCTGGAAATGGATGCCTATATATAATATCTTTTGGCATTCCTAATTGCTCTGCAACAATCCTTACTTCATCCTTAAACATATACTTAAAAGGCTCAATCAATTTTAAATTCATCTTCTCAGGCAATCCTCCAACATTATGATGCCTTTTTATTTTTGAAGAAACGCCATAAATTGGAATACTTTCAATAAAATCAGGATACAATGTTCCCTGGGCAAGAAAATCTATTTTTCCAATTTTTCTTGCTTCTTCTTCAAAAACATAAATAAATTCATTTCCTATGATTTTTCTTTTTTCGTCAGGATCCTCAACTTTTTTTAATTTTTCCAAGAATCTTTCTGATGCATCTATAGCTATTAAATTAATTCCAAATTGCTGTAAGTAATTAGTAACTTCTTCTGCTTCATTTTTCCTTAATAAGCCGTTATCAACAAAAATTGCGTGATAATTATTGCCAATAGATTTGTTCATTAAGACAGACATTGTTGTTGAATCTACTCCTCCGCTTATTCCTCCAACAACTATCCTGTCTCCTGTTTGCTCTTTTAATTTACAAATAATATTATCAACTAAATCTCTTTTTTTCCAGTCTTTTTCAGCATTGCATATCTTAATAAAATTATTAAGGATTTGCCTTCCATACTCTGTATGATCAACTTCTGGATGAAACTGGACAGCATAAAGATTGTCTTTATGCATTGCAGCAGGATAGCCATATTCAGAAACAGCAATAACTTCAAAACCTTCTGGAACTTTTTCAACAATATCTCCATGGCTCATCCAGACAATGATTTCTTCTTTATCAATTCCTTCAAAAATCTTGTTTTTCTTTAATCTTATTTTGGTTTTTCCATATTCCCTGTTATTAGCTGCCTTAACGCTTCCATTTAAAAAATAAGCCATTGACTGCATTCCAAAGCAAATTCCCAACATTGGAATCTCTAAATCATAAATTCTTTTGTCAGGCAACGGAGAATCTTTATCATAAACGCTAAACTGGCCTCCTGACTGAATCAAGCCAGAGGGGTTATTCTTTAATATATCTTCTAAAGAAGTTTTAAATGGAGCTATCTCTGTATAAACCTCCTGCTCTCTAATCCTTCTAGCTATGTTCTGAGTTAATTGGCTTCCGCAATCTATTATTCTTATCATATTCCTAAGCTTTCCCTAATACTGGGCCCAAACTTCCTCTGCATGATAATCGGCATTTTTTTCCAAAGCTCTATTGCAAACCTGTATTTCTTAGATGCAGGATCTGTCTTTGGAATTTTTTTTAATTTGTACAGATCATAGTAATGATGCAATGGCATTAACTGGCATCCAAATTCCTGCTTAAACCTAAACTGGCCTGATTCTTCCCTTACCCTCCCTAGGTCAAAATACTTAAATCCGTTTTCAATTCCATATTTAATGAAATGCCAGTGAGCCAGTTCATTCGGCCTTAATTCCAGGTTTTTTTTTTCAGAAGCTACTATTATACAATGAATCCTGTCTTTATATACGAAGCCAAGCAAAAAAGAAATTAAGTTAGAATCTTTAAATGCTCCGAAGCATTTTCCTAAATTGAGCTCGAAAAAATTAATAAAAAATTCCTTGTAGAATGGCGGGCTTCCAAACTGCTTCATATTTTTTAGATATAAAATGTAGATCTCTTCTATATTATCTTTATTTAATTCCTTAACTGTGATATTACTTTTCTTTGCTTTTCTTATTGCTTTTCTCTTTTGTTTATCTAATAATTTCCAATTCTCTTCCTTAGTTTTCAATTCCAAAACAAATCTCTTATACTCTTCTGACTTAATCAGATGTTTGCTTAATTCATTATCATAATCCAGTCCTAATCTTATTTCCAGATACTGGTATTTTTTGCTGTAATTATTTTTTATGTGGTCTAATACAGGCTTAATGTAATTTATATCTCCGCTAAAGCTTCCGTATTCCAGAAACGGAACAGAAATAATCCTGTTTCCTATTAATTTGCTCTCAATTATCCCTATGGGCAGCAATGCCTTTATTCCATCGTCAATAACAGCCAAGTATTCAAACTTAACATTTGGAAAGGATTTTTTTAAAAATTCTTTGTATTTAGAAGTATGAAATATTAAATGCTCATTTCCTTTCAAAAAATTGCTCCAGTCTTTTCCTTTTTCCAGATCTATAACTTGCATTTTAGTTTGTTAATAATATATTTTATTTCATTTTTATTCCTGTATAAAGCAAAAATCAAGTGTTCTTTTTCAAATTTGCTGGATAGCTCTCCATTTCCTAAATCCTTAAAAGTCAATAATGGCTGCACATCAATTCTTTCTTTAAGCAATTTTAATCTTAATTTATCTCTATTTTTATCTCTAATAACAAAATATAGCCATGAAGGGTTGGTATTTCTTTCCGGCTTAATAAAATCAACTGTTCCTTTTAACTTTTTCATGCAGTATTCAGCATTTTCCTTTCTTAATCTTAATATTTGAGCATATCTTTTAGCCTGCTGCATCACAATATATTTTCCTAGTTCACTTGCTTTAAAATTTAATTGCTCCTGCCTGATATTTAGCCTGTTTTTTAATATAAAATAAAAAATACTATAAAAGAATCTGTTAAAAAAAATCCAGGAAAATTTTGCCTGCACAAGATTTATTATTGTCTTTCTAAATGGATATTTTTTTTTTTCATTAATATTGAGCTTATTTTTGCTAACAATCAATCCATTTCCATAGCCAATATTCTTTGAAATGCCAAAGGAAAAAAAAGCAAAATCTCCAAAGCTGCCTGCTAATTTTCCCTTGTATTCGCTTCCAAGAGCCTGAGCGCAATCCTCAATCAAGATTATATTATTCTCTTTGCATATATTAACTATCTTGTCCATATCTGGCATAAACCCAAAATTATAAGGAAGAACTAATGCAGCTCTCCCTCTTCGGTAGTTGCTAGCGAACTCGCTTCGCTCGCTCGCATTTACCATCTCCTTAAAATTATTGATATCAATTAAATGCTCAGAATCAATAAATTTAATTTTGCAATTATTTCTTTTTATTGAATCCAAGACAACATGGCATGTAAAGCTGGGAAGATAAACTATTTTTATTTTCTCATTTTTTAAAATCCAGTATAGAGCATTTCTTCCTGAAGATGTCCAGTAATAATTTTCTTCCGGCAAATATTTTCTTAAATATTCAAAATTAGATGTTCTTCTAATTAGATAATTGCAGAACCCAAAAAATACATCTCTAATTTTTGGTGTTGGTTTTTGGTGCGGGATTAACATTTTTAATTTTTTTAGCAGGAACTCCTCCAACTAAGGTATTATCATCAACATCCTTATTAACAACAGCCCCTGCTGCAATAATTGAATTTTCACCGATATTAACTCCCTGGAGTATTACAGCATTTGTTCCTATCCAAGCATTTCTCTTTATTCTAATTGCGGAAACTTTATTATGGTGGCCGTGCACAGCCAGTATAGCTCTAAATGAAATAGTAACATTATCTTCTATTTTAATTAAATGCGGAAGCTGGTCATCAATAAAGCAGTCCATTCCAATAAACACATTTCTTCCAATTTTCATTCCTTGTAATCTGTAAAGAAAGATTCTTCCTAAATTAAAAATGCAGTTTCTGGCTATTAAATTTAGAATCTTATTTATGAAAATCCTTGCAATATTTTTCTTAACTTGTTTTCTATTTAGTACAGGATTCATAAACATCAAGATATTTTTTACTCATATCTTTCCAGTTATATTTTTTTAAGATATTCCTATAATCTTTCCTTGTATTTTTGCTTAATATTTCAATTGCTTTTTCAGCAATTGCTTCTGGATTTTTTGGAGCAACTATTCCGTCAATCTTTTCCTTTTCAAAAATCTCTGAAACTCCTGCTCCTGAAGTGACTATAGTTGGAATATTCATTGCTAAGGCTTCTAAAGCAACTAATCCGAAGCTTTCCTCTATTGTCGGGCTTGGAAGTATAAATAAGTCTGCTAAGCCATAATATTTTATCAGCTCTTTTTCAGAAACAAATCCTTTAAACTCAACAAATCCATCCAGCTTTAAATTATTAACTAATTTTTTCAGGTATTTTTCCTGATCTCCCTGACCGATAATTATCAGCCTAGCTTTTATTTTTTTTTTTGTTAATGATAATGCTCTGATTAAATATTCTAATCCCTTGTATTCCCTTAATGCTCCTGCGTAAAGGATTATTTTGCTTTTTCCCTTATTTTCTATTTTATTTTTAATATTGAATTTATCCAAATCAATTCCATGGGGAATTACATATATTTTATCTTTGTACTTAGTCAATAATCTGCTTTGAGGAATTACTTTTTTGGTATTGGTGATTATTGCAGAGCTGTGCTTTAAAATACTATCAAAGAAAAGATTATTATAAATAAAGCTGAAGATTGATTTAATTCCTTTTAACCTTATTTCATTGCCATGGCAATGCACAACATAAGGAATATTCCTGATTCTGGCAAATAAACTGCCTATATCAATCCATAACGGATGAGGATAATGAAGATGAATTATATCTGGCTTTAATTTTAATAACTTAAACAATAATGAAAATGAAAAAGGAGATTTTAAAATGTTAAATGAGCTAACTTTTTTAACTTTAATTCCTTCTAAAATTCCAGAATCTCTGCCAGAGCTAACAATCATGACTTTATTGCCATATCTAACAAATTCTTTTGACATATAATAAACACAATATTCTATCCCCCCTTTGCTAGGAAGGAAGTAAGCAGGCATCTGCAGTATATTCATATTTACCCCCAACAGCAATAATCCCATAATCTTTTTAAAGATTATCTAAATAGTTAAGATTATGAAGATATCATTTATAACCTCATATTATGGAAGCAATATTGGAGGGGCGGATATATCTACTAAGTTATTAGTAGATGGATTAATAAAAAATGGCATTAATGTTGCTATAATCAATATTAAACCTAGTTTTTTGATATTAAAACGATTTTTATTAAATACCAACCTATATGACATATTTTTAAAAAAATACATCCAAAAAAGGCTAAAAGATACATCTTTGATACATGTGCATGACTTAATGTTATTGCCTGCTTCTGTTGAAGCTGCTAAAAAGTTTAAAATTCCAATTATTGTTACAGTAAGGGATTATAGGTTTATTTCCAGTTTGCCGATTTTAGAGGTTGAGAATGATTTAATCAAGAAAATTAATGAAGAAGAATCTATTGAATTATTAAAAAAAGAAACAAAATTTGCTTATTTTATCTATCCTTTTATAAAAAAAAAACCAGGGAAAATAAGAGAGGCATTAAACAAATGCACTAAAATAATAGCAATAAGCGATTTTTTAAAAAAAAATTTGATTAATAATGATATTAAAAAAGAGATTATAACTATACATAATCCCTGCCCAGATTGGAAGCCAGTTATAAAAAAGCATGAAGGAATAATATTATTTACAGCAGGAAGGTTAGAGCATTATAAGGGATTTCACATTTTGATTAATTCTATGAAAGAGGTTACAGAGAAATATAAAAATATCAAATTAATAATAGCAGGAACTGGAAATTATGAAAAAGAATTAAAGGAATTAACAAATAAATTAAATTTAAATGATTATATTAAGTTTACAGGAAGAATTTCTTATGATAAAATAAAAGAGCATTATTTTGATTCTGATATTATCATATTTCCAAGCATTTGGCCAGAGCCATTAGGGAGATTATCTTTAGAGGCAATTTCCTCAGGAAAGCCGATAATTGCTTCAAATATTGGAGGAATTCCGGAGATTGTTAATGATAAAACAGGAATATTGGTTAAGCCTAATGATAAGGAAGAATTGACAGAAGCAATATTAAAATTAATTAAAAATTCCGGATTGAGATTAAAAATGGGAAAAGAAGCGAATAAATTGTATGATAAGTTTAGCCAGGAAAGATTTATTGAAAAAATAATTAAAGTGTATAATTATTTCATTTAGATATATGCAGGTGAGTCTGCTACATAAAGTGGAGCATTAAGATAATCTGTTATTTTATTAAATTTTTTGTCGTATAATTCATTATATTTAGATATATCTATAACTTCATGATTCATTTTTATTTTAGAAAAGATAAAAAATATTTTTTTATCACTTAATTTTAATGTTCTAACTAAATTAAACTTATTTTCATTAAGGAGAGCAATCATCCCTTGGTTTTCCGGCAATACAATGATATAATCAACATCTTTTATATTCTCGATAAAGAAGTCCTCCATCTTTTTATTGCCAAAAATACCGTATATTTTACGATGAAAATAATATTTGCCATTAACAGGTCCAATTCCAAAGCCATGTATAACCATTACCTTTGTATTTTCAGCAGTATTTGTCCTAAACCAATATCCAAGAGCCTTAACCCCACAATCCCCTAAATTTCCGCCGTAACCTAAAGAACCCCCATCAACTTCTGGGATTCCATATATTTTTGGAAATAATGAAATAAATGTTGTAATAAATAATACAACTAATAATAAAGTTTTAATGTAAGATTTGACTTTTATTTTAGATAATACAAAAAAACTAAACATAATAAAAAAAACAACTGAAGTAAATGCATATACTTTGATATTAACTGTACTTGGATTCAAAAAAAAGAAAAAAGGAAGCGCATATATTAATCCGGCAAATAATAATATTGAACTTTTTTTTAATTTAATAAATGATCTGATTCCAAATATAATCATGATTATTATAAAAAAAAACAAGAAAGGATTTATAATATCCCATAACGATTCGATTACAGGAAATAGATGTATTCCAAAATATTTTGGTTTAGCTAATATATGCCCGATCATACCAGCATTTGTTCCAACGTCTTTTATTCCCATCAATCCTATTATAACAAAAACAGATAGTTGCGTGATTAAAGCCAAGCATGGAAAAAAAAAGAAACGCCAGTTAAATAATCTAAAAAAAGCTTTTTTAAAATTAGTTACAGATTCAAACATTTTTTTATTATAAATTAAGAATATAAAACATAATATCACGATAAATTGCGGAAAAAAATTATCAGTCAGAATAAATAATGCTAAGAATATCGAACTTAATAGCATGAATTTTTTCTTTGAGGTTTCCATATACTTCATAAAAAAAATTAATGCAAATAATTGTATAGTTAAAGAGAACAACATAATATTCGCCAAACTTCTTGACCACCCCACATGCAATGGGAATATAGCGAAGAATGCCGCTGTAATTAGTGAATATTTTTTATTTACAAAAAATCTCATAAAATAGTAAATAAGCGCAATATTAATAACTCCAATTATTATAATGGGAAGTCTCCATACTGTTTCAGTTATTGGAATTTTTAATAAAGAAATTAAGGATATATAAAGAAGTAAAAAAAAATCATAGGTTATACTAATTATACTAACCAGTATTCTTAAAGGATTTCCTATTCCATAATTATTAAAATTAAAAAATGAGTTTATATTAGTTGGGATAGAATCAATAACAAATTGCTGGTGCAGCGCTTCATCATTGCTGCAAAAAGGAAAATCTAAATAATAAACTCTTATTAATAAGCTACATATTAATATAATCAACAAACATAAAATATATATTTTAGAGTTTGTCATAAAATGTAAAAAGTTTATATATCTTTATAAATTAGTTAGGTTAATTTGGCATTAAAAACAAAACAAAACAAAAAATGAATATTAACGAACAAAAAAAGTATTATAAAAATCCACAAATAAAAAGATTTTTTTGGCAGACCAATCACGTCTACTTAAAAAAAAAAGAAAAAGAATTAATAGCTACATTAAGAAATATTATATTAAATAATAATTACTCTAAAATTTTAGAAGTTGGTTGCGGCGAAGGAGCTAATATTTTAAATCTTAATCTTAAAAATGAAATAATAGGGATAGATTATTCCAAGGGAAAAATTAATTTTGCGAAAAAACAAAAAAAAAAAAAAAAAAAAAAATTTTT
>Ga0209542_10011384_pt1 | contig 15776 bp, 12 predicted proteins | sample RifCSPhighO2_01_FD_184028 | JGI IMG/M metagenome (GOLD analysis project Ga0209542, IMG submission 184028) | Soil microbial communities from Rifle, Colorado - Rifle CSP2_plank highO2_0.1 (SPAdes) (version 2) | ecosystem: Environmental > Terrestrial > Deep subsurface > Rock core/Sediment ... | reverse complement strand
CTGGTAACTTAGCTTAAACATGCAGACATTATCTCACATATTAGACGATATTCCTTGACGAGTTGTCCACAATTAGCTGGTCAGGATGATGAGGGGTGTGAGGGGTTACAATAAAAAACACCCCGGGGAGGAGAGAGACAAACAAATGCCTCTTCCTCCCAAGGATGTTCGGACGTTAGCGACTAGCTGGCGTCCTCGTTCTCGATCCAGCGCCGCTGTTTGCGGTGCTGGCCTCGCGGGGTTTTCGGTTCGAAGACCCCGCGGTCCATCGTCGTCTTGTCACTGCCACTGGTGTGGCGAGCTACATCGCCTACCTTGAAGCCGAGGGCTTCGGCCTGCCGACGGCTTTCGGCCTGGCTTGCCTCACTCTCGGCCTTGCGGGCGTCGATCTTGGCCTGGATCGAGGCGCGGACCTCGACCACACGAACGTTCGCCTGGTCGAATGATTGGGCGTCGAGGAGAGCCCAACGCCACCGCTCCTGACCGGTCCGCCGATCGGTGTAGAACTCCTTGACCGGCTTCGTGGTTCGGTGGTCGCGCTTCACGCGCAACCCGGTCGGTTCGGCACCCGGGTGTGGCCCGGGCTTGTACATACACTTGCCCAGGTGGGCGAAGTGCACGGGGAGGTTCAGACCATCCGGACCGTTCGTTACGAACTGTCCGCGATAGATGACCACGCCGGTCTTCCGATCGCGGACGAGCTCGCCCGTCTGGCGATCGATCATCGCCGTGCGAATCGGCGGTTTCGTCGCCGGCTTGCTACAGGAAACGCAGACCAGCGTCTCAAACGCCGGTGCCGAAGGATCGGGTCCGTGGATGACCTCATTCATGTAGGTCGCGTTCAGCGACCCGACAACTTGTGCATGTGCCCTGATCATCTCGGGGAGGAGGGCGAAGCCCTTGCCCACGCCGTAGATGTCCTGGACCCGGAGTCCGTAAGGATCCGAGTTTATGAGCGCCAGATCCTCGGCCTTGTAGGTCGGGACCTTGGGCTTGGCGCCCTCGGCTGTGACTGCCTCGACCTTGTCGTCCGAACCGGCGCGCTCGGCGACTTCCGTGTTGACGGTGATGTCAGCGCTGACGCCTACGGCTGCCATCTGTTCGATCTGCTCGGAGGTCACCTGCGCAACTCCGACACGGTTCCGCCTGCTATCTTTCGGCATACGATTCTCCTTGGCCTCGAAACGGCCATACCCCTGAAACGGGGTGTAAGCTCTTCCGGGGGTGATCCCCATCACCTCCCGCGGAAAAGCGGTAGGATAGGAAAGAGCAATTGAGGAGCCAAGATATCTTCGCGACTCAATTGCTCTTTCCTAAATAATATAAATGTTCTAAATGTATTATACTCTTTTCACTTAAAAAGTCAAGACCCTGCCAAATTTCGGCAGGGTCGATAAAAAAATAAAAACGGCGAGAAAGCTTATACTAGTATCTCTACTCTTTCGGCCTCCCACTTGAAGTTGCTTCGGGGATCAGACACAGGGAGAAGTTGTGTAAAAGAAACGAAGTTTCTGGCTCGCAAAAATCTCCGATTAGCGCCATTCTGTGGTACAACCTTGCTCCAATGGACGCGGGCGTTAACTCGCTCGCCATTCAAGAGTGTCTCAATGGCGCCCAGGCCGTTTGCTTCAGTGAACCAAAGTACAAACCCCTGATTTGGCTGAAGGCTAAGTTCGGTTATCTGTGCTACTACTTTTTCAGTTTCAACGTATGGGGGTACGGAAATACCGGTGTAATTCAAGAACCGGATAAGCGTTGCATTGAGATCATCCCAGGTGAGCAATGTCTCGAATGATGGAGCAAACAATCGCCCGTCTTTCGTAAAAAGTTGACTCGAATATACAAGCTGATGAGTTAAGAAATAATCTTTTCCCTGGGTCATGACTCCTGTTTCCCAAACGTCCAGGTTCAGGTTATAGTTACTATCATTTTTTTCGGTGACAACTAGAGTTTTTACTGAGTTTCTGGGGTATTTGGTGGCGAAGGCGCCGTTTCCCATTTTGACCGAACGAACCGAAACTTCATAAATTCCAACCTCATCCTCTGACCATACCTGGGAGGATGGGTGAATAACCACAATCTTGCTGAAAGCTCCGGTTGCCTCGTCCCTCACCTGCCTGATAAAAAGGCAATTGCTGGGTTTTCCGGCAAGGACTAGCTCAAACTCAATCTCACCTGCCCAAGTTCCGACGTATCCGTCGGCCTGGGGAATTAGTACTTTTTTCTGTCCGTTCTCAATCTTGACGATAGAAATCTCAACGTGCTCGGATCTCATTTGCTCCCACCTTTCTTTTTAGGCCATATTTTAGTAAGGAACGCTCCCGTATTATATCATATTTAAAATACTTTACAAGGGGCAAAGCGTGTTAGTTGCGGAAGAGATGGTAGATGTTGATTAGGCTACTTTATCGAGAGTTAATGTCAGTTTGTGTTCTTTAGTGTCCATACTGACAATGGCCATGTCATATTCTTTGCCCGTCTCTAAAACTTCAGCTGGAGATTTTCCTCCCAATTCGGAAGCCGGGAGAACACCGATTAAGTCCCCCGGGAGTTCGATGAAAGCGCCATTCTGGCGGATTTTTATAACTTTAGCTCTTATCTTTTGGCCAATTTGATATTTCTCGTCAGCCTTTAGCCAGGGATCATCTTTGAGTGCTTTCAATGAAAGGAATACCCGACCGGTTGCCGTGTCAAGATTTATAATCTTTGCTTTTACTTTTTCTCCAACATGCAGAACTTCTTTTGGATTATCAATAAACTTCCAGTCAATCTCCGAGGAATGGATAAGAGCATCCAGAGAGTCATTAAGGCGGACAAAAGCTCCGAAGTCGGTGACTTCAGTTATTTCGCCGTCGATAGTTTCGCCTAATTTAAGTTTAGCTAATTCTTCTTTAGCGGCCGATTCTTTTATCGCTCTTTCAGATACTATTAATTTATTTTCCGCTTCGTTGAAATCAAGTATTTTAACCGTGAATTGCTGGCCTTTGAATTTTTGGAGAGCTTGTACGATTTTAGTTGTATCGCCACCCTCTACTTTTGGATAATGTTCGGATGAAAGCTGAGAGAGGGGCAGAAAGCCTTGAACTCCGTTAACTTCTATTATTAAACCTCCCTTATTTATATTTATAATGGTTGTTAGGACAAGTTCGCCCTTTTCCATTTTTTCTTTGATATCTTCCCAAGCCGTAGTAAGTTGGGCGGCTTTTAGAGATAACTCTCGATAACCTTCGTCATTCTCCAGTTCCAAAAGCATGACCGAAACCCTATCTCCTTTCTTTAGGGCTTTCATACGCTCTGGGTTATCATAAAATTGTCCCGGGTAAACAATGCCTATCCCTACCGGACCCAGATCTATCACCGCATTTGATTTCGATACGTTAATAATCTCACCTTGGAGAATTTGGCCGATTTTGGGTAAGTCAAAACCTTCCTGCATAAGAAGGTCTTTCATTGATTTTATCTGGCTATTTAATATTGGGGACGGATTCATTGCCTAAGAAATATACAGGATAATTGGGGGAAATGCAAATTTTCTAGAAGTTTACCATTTACCCATTACCATTTGCCAATAATTTATCATTTAATCATTGAATTATTCTCTGCAATGCCTGCCTGCCGGCCGGCAGGGATAAATGATCTAATGTTAAATCAATGAGAATCAGAAAATGATAAATGGAAATTAAGTGGTTGTAATTTGGATTTTTTCTTGGTATTATATATGTATGACAATAACCTGGTATGGACATTCTTGTTTTAGGATTGAGGCCCATTCGACAAGCTCAGGGCAAGCCAAAGAAGCAATATCGATTCTCATAGACCCATTTTCCAAAGAAATTGGTCTTCGTCCGCCGAAGATAAAAGACGATTTAGTTCTCGTGACCCATCATCATTTTGACCACGATAATGTCAGCGAAGTTAATCCGGAGGCCTTGGTTATTGATGGTCCGGGAGAATATGAAAAACATGGTATCCAGGTCAGGGGAATAAGTTCATTTCACGATAAGACAAACGGCAAAGAGAGGGGTTTAAATACAATATATTTAATTAAGGCTGAGGATATGACATTGTGTCACTTGGGTGATCTCGGCCAGGATAAGCTGGACGATGGACAGGTTGAGGAGATTGGAGACGTCGATATTTTGATGGTTCCTGTTGGTGGCACTTATACAATTGATGCTAAGGAAGCGGCTGGAATAGTCGGCCAGATAGAACCTAAGATAGTTATTCCGATGCACTATAAAATAAAGGATCTTAAAGTCGAGGTGAGCGGACCCGATAAATTTTTAAAAGAAATCGGGCTTTCTCCCGAGAAGGTCGATAAGTTTAAAATAGCTAAAAAGAATTTACCAGCGGAAGAAATGAAACTGGTAATGTTCGAAAACTAACCAATGACAAATAACTAATGACCATTGACTCCCAACGTCATAAGTCATAAGTCATAAGTCATAAGTCACTTCATTGTCTTTTCTTGATGACATAAAAAAACAGCCCCGCCATATCCGAGAGATAATGTTCGGTTTATGTGTAGTAACGACTATTTCTTTGATCGGATTAGTTTGGTTTCGTTCTTTTGAAGAGGATGTATTCGTTTTACTGAATACCGATCCCGTTAAGCAAGCTAAGTTTTATGCAGAGAGATCCGGTCGTACACCTACGGTGTATGCGGCGGCAACAAATGTGCTTGGTAATTTGAGAGCAACTATGTACGATGCCCTTGGTTTTTTTGATGATTATAATTCAAACGTAGTTAAGGTCGAAGATGAGGAGTATAAGGGTGGGGCCAAACAGTTGCCATTATCGGGCGATAAGTAGATATCTGTAGCAAGTATCATGTAGCAAGGGAAAAGCTTTTTGTCACATGATTTTTTATGGAAAAGGTTAATGTACAAAAAAGAGAGATAGTGGAGGAAATGCAAAAATCCTATATTGAATACGCAATGAGCGTAATTGTTTCGCGTGCATTGCCTGATGTTAGGGACGGACTAAAGCCGGTTCATCGAAGGATACTTTATTCAATGCACGAGATGGGGTTAAGACCGGGTTCAAAATATCAGAAATCAGCTAAGGTTGTAGGTACAACAATGGGATCATTTCATCCGCACGGAGATTCTGCTATATATGATTCTTTAGTTCGAATGGCTCAAGATTTTTCTCTGCGTTACCCACTTGTTGATGGGCAGGGAAATTTTGGCTCAATTGATGCAGATGCGGCTGCGGCCATGAGATATTGTTTAACAGGAGATACAAGAGTAGTTACTGACCAAGGGTTATTTAAAATGAAGGATTTAGCAGAATCCGATGCCCCTGAGCAAGATATTGATATTAAGGTTCTGTCTTTGGGGAAAAAAATAAACAAAGCTGTCAAATGGTTTGACAGCGGGAAGCATAGAATAAAAAAGATAACGAGTGTTAAAGGTTTTTCTATTAAAACTTCCTACAATCATCCTCTGTTGGTTTGGAACAAGGATGCCGCCGGCACTCCGGGTTTTGAGTGGAAATTGGCCGAAAATGTCAAAAGAGGAGATTACCTCGTTTTAGATCGTTCGGCCGAAGTTTGGCCGGAATCAAAAGTAAATTTGGAAAAGTATTATCCGACGATAGAGCGCTCTTCTCGAAAACAAATAAAGATTCTTCCAAAATGCCTGGATCAAAATCTGTCCTTTATTTTGGGGGCGTTAGTTTCGGACGGGTCAATAAAAGATCGTGAAATAGAATTTTGCAACAGCGACCCTGATTGGATATCGGAATTTGAAAGAAGGTGGTGTCTTGTTTTTCCCGATTGCCGTTTGCATAAATTTAAGAAAAAACCGAATTCATACGGTAAGTCCGTTTACTGGACTCTTGAGATCCATTCCAGATATGTGATTCAATTTTTGAAGAACATTGGTCTGCTTCCGGCCAAGTCGGCTTCGAAAACAATTCCGGAACTGGTTTTTAGGTCACCCAAGGACGTAGCCGCATCTTTTCTCCGAGCGTACTTTGAAGGAGATGGCAGTGCCAGCTTCAGTGGTAGAATGAACGAGTTGAGTTGCTGTTCAAGGAGCGAGAATTTGATTTCCGAAATTCAATTGTTTCTTTTGAGGTTTGGCATTGCTTCAGCCAAAAGATTTGACTCCCATCGCTCAATCCATAAGTTATATATTCGCGGCAGGGTAAACTATAGGCTGTTTAAATCTGAAATAGGGTTTATTTCAGAAAGAAAAAATCGGAAAGTGGACGAAATACTGGATCGGACTTCAAAAGATTACTCTCAAACTGATTTCGTGCCATTTTTAAGAGATTATGTTTATACCAAGCTCTCAAGGGTTTATTCCAAAAAAATCTTTGCCCTAAAACACAATTTTGATAGATACGGGTCTATGGAGGTTAATTATTCTCGAGTCCTCGAAGGCGTGGAGGAAGGTTGCAGGGATAATATTAACAAGATTTTTAGTCGTTTGTTGGATTTAAATTATATCTACGATCCTGTGGTGAGGATTGAAGACGGAGGGTTTGATAATGTTTACTCCATCAAAGTGGACAGTGATTGCCACTCTTTTGTCGGTAACGGTTTTATTAATCACAACACCGAGTGTCGGATGGCTAAGATAACCGAAGAATTGTTGTCAGATATAGATAAAGAAACGGTTAACTTCCAGGATAATTATGACGGATCGGTCAAAGAGCCGACAGTATTTCCTTCTCGCTTCCCCAATCTTCTGGTAAATGGTTCGATGGGTATCGCCGTCGGTATGGCAACTAATATCCCGCCCCACAACCTTACCGAAGTAATCGATGCCTCCATGTATCTTATTGATAATAAAGATGCCGATGTTAACGACCTGATTCAATTTGTTAAGGGTCCTGATTTTCCGACAGGCGGTGTTATATACAATGAGCGTGATATAGCGAATGCTTATGCAACCGGAAGAGGACCGGTAATAATGCGCGGTGTAGCTGAGATTGTTGAAGGAAAAAAGGGTTTTCAGATTATTGTTACCGAAATTCCATATCAGGTAAACAAGGCTGAACTTATTATCAAAATAGCCGATCTAGTAAAAGAGAAAAGGATCGAAGGCATAAGAGATATTCGCGACGAGTCAGATAAAGACGGATTAAGGATTGCCATTGATCTCAAGCAGGATACATTTCCCCGCAAGATTCTTAATCAGCTTTTCAAATATACCGAGCTTCAGAAAGCCTTTCATTTTAATATGCTAGGACTTGTTGATGGCATTCAGCCGCAGATATTAGGCCTCAAGTCTCTTTTAGAAAAATTTATAGAGCATCGGACAGAGATAGTTACCCGCAGAACTAAATATGATCTTCAGAAAGCCAAAGATCGGGCTCATATTTTGGAAGGACTCAAAAAGGCTCTTGACCACATAGATGAGATTATAAAACTTATCAGGTCTTCAGCTTCAAGGGACGATGCTTTTAATAACCTGATTAAGAAGTTCAAATTCTCGGATCGGCAAGCAACGGCAATTTTAGAAATGAAACTTCAGGCGTTGGCCGGTCTTGAGCGTAAAAAGATAAATGATGAGCTCAAGGAAAAGAAGGAACTTATTGCTTATTTAGAAAGTCTTCTAGCCAGTCCTAAGAAAATTCTAGACGTTATCCGAGATGAATTAAAGGAGGTTAGGGATAAATATGGTGATGAACGTAGGACCAGGGTTGTCAAATCAGCTCTTAAGGAAATGGGAGAAGAAGAGCTTGTTCCCGAAGAAGACTCTTTATTCATGCTAACTAGAAGCGGTTATATTAAGAGAATGCCGCCTGACGGACTGAAGACTCAGAAAAGGGGAGGCAAGGGTCTTATTGGTATGGAAACAAAAGAAGAAGATGTGGTATCTCAATTTTTTATGGCCAATACCCATGATAGCCTCCTTTTCTTTACCAATTCGGGTAAGGTATTTCAGACAAAAGGCTATGAAGTTCCGGAAACATCACGCCAGTCCAAGGGAAAGGCTATTGTAAATTTTCTTCAGGTTGCTCCGACAGATTTAATTACGGGAGTTATACCAATACCCAAAGATCGAAAGGGAAGCTATTTGTTTATGGTCACTGCTAATGGCGTGGTCAAGAAGATTGACATGGATGACTTTGCTCAGGTCAGGAGAAGCGGAATGGTGGCGATTAAACTCAAGAGCGATGATGAGTTGAAATGGGTTTTGTCGAGTTCGGGTAACGACCAGATTATGCTGGTTACCTCGGACGGCAATGCCATAAGATTCAAAGAAAAAGATGTAAGGCCGATGGGAAGAGGAGCCTCGGGTGTTATGGGCGTCAGGCTTGATAAGGGCAATAAGGTTGTGGGTGCTGATATTGTACCTTCGGGAGTGGAGAAGGGTCTTAGAATACTTGTGGTTATGGAAAACGGATATGGCAAGAGAACTGACCTGAAATTCTATAAGCTTCAAAATCGTGGAGGACGAGGTATTATGACTGCTAAAATTACTTCTAAGACGGGTAAGGCTGTATCCGCTCACGTAACCTCGGAAGAGAATAAGGAGCTTATTGCTGTTTCTCGCAAGGGTCAGGTTATTCGTACTTCTATTGATAGCATTTCAGTTCTTGGCCGCGCAACTCAAGGGGTAAGAATTATGAAATTAGAAAGTGGCGACGGACTTGCTTTAGTTGTAGCGGTATAATTTTTAATTTAGCGAAGCGCTTATGAATCAAGGTTCTGTAAAGTCTTTAATGAACTCTAGGGTGATTTCTATTCTTCCGGAAACACCGATACTTACGGCTATCGACATCATTCTATCCAGTAATTTTAATGGCATACCCGTTACCGATAAAAGCGGAGTTTTAGTCGGGATTCTTACTAAATACGACCTGATAACTAACAGAGCTTCTATTAATGACGATACTAAGGTTGATGCTTTGATGAATATCGATCCTCTTGTTTTGAATGAGGAGGCTTCAGTCGAAGATGCTGCCCGAGCTTTTTCGGAACATCACAAGGTTGACCCGATACCCGTTGTTAACGAGAACCGAATAGTAGTCGGCATTATCAGTCGATATGATATGGTTAAGATGTTTAGAGAACATGGAGTTTCTTTTTCTGATTCCAGCTCACACAAGGTTGCTAATCAGAATAACAGTAATTTTTTGCACTTCATAAAATGGACATTCCTTCTTCTGGTGATTGCGGGTAGCCTCTACTATACATATTTTTGGTTTTTAGGAATATTTACTTTTTAATAAATCTTCTAGGCGCATTAATAGGGGATAACTCTTCTTTTTCCTATTTTTTGTATGTGTTAAAATTTAGAAGTGAATCCCGAACGAAGTAGTAATAACTTTGAACGGGATAATAATGAGATTCTTGCATGGATATGAAAGGCAAATGTTTAGCCTTAAGATCCTGCAGGGGTTACTTCGTACGGGATGAATCAAGTATCAGCTGTGCCGATGTTTCCTTCTAAAAAACCTTTTGGAACAGGCGGTTTTTTAGACCCCGATAGGATTGTTGATGAATTTAATATTCGTGAGGGTATGCAAATTGCAGATTTCGGTTCAGGTGCCGGTTATTTCACTATCTCTATGGGCCAAAAAACCGGGCCCGGCGGAAGGGTTTATGCCCTAGATGTCCAAGAAGATAAGCTTGATGATGTCAGAGTAAAAGCGGGGGTTAAGAATCTAAGAAATATTGAAACAATTAGGGCAGATCTTGAAGTTTCAGGAAGTTCCGGGTTGCTCGATAGTTCTCAGGACCTTGTTTTACTTGCAAATATATTCTTTCAGTCTAATAAAAAGTCGGAGATACTAAAGGAAGCTACTCGCGTTCTTAAAAAAGAGGGGACCGTGATTATTGTTGATTGGAGGAAGGGCACGGGCGGATTTGGACCTCCTGATAGTGCCAGAACAGATGATTCTGAAATGATCTCCTTGGCTCAAAAATCTAATCTAACATTAAAAAATAAACTAGATGCCGGCCAATTTCATTACGGGCTGGTATTTACAAAGGCCAAATAAATCCCCACACCATAACGAGCTTTTAGTTATATTTTTAAAAATTAAAAATATAACTTAGAGTTTGTCATTAATTAAACGGGTATCGGAATACAAGATTATTTTTGATGTTTCAGAATTAATCTTTATATCTAAGCTCGTTTGGTGTGCGGATGAATCTTAGCGGGTTAATGGATACAAAGAAGATTTTTTATGTTTTGGCCGGAGGAATTGCTCTGCTAGTTTTGTTTACGGTGATTATTATATTAAGGAATGTTGGTAGTGGACCGACTCAGGCAACTTTGGAATTTTGGGGCGTTTACGATACAAAACAGGATCTTGCTAAAGTAACTACATCTTCTCAAGTTATAAATCCTGGAATCAAGGTAAATTATAAACAGTTTTCTTATGAAGATTACGAGAAGGCCCTTATTGATGCATTGGCCACCGGCACCGGACCGGATATTATAATGATTCACAATACTTGGCTGGCAAAGCACAGAACTAAACTTACTCCCATGCCGGAGTCTCAAGCGGATATAAATCCCTTTATCACCTCGAAACAATTTCAAGATCAGTTCGTTGATGTCGCCTATAATGATTTAGTATATCAGGAAAAAATTTATGCTCTTCCATTATATGTCGATACGTTGGCTCTTTTTTACAACAAAGATATGTTTAATACGGCCGGTATTCCGCGTCCGCCTAAAGATTGGGAAGAATTTAATCAAGATGTTGAGCTGTTAACTAAATTTGATAATGCAGGCAATATTATTCAGGCCGGTGCAGCTTTAGGAACTGCCCGCAATGTTAATCGCTCAACTGATATTCTGGCCGCTTTAATGATCCAGAGTGGAGTTAAAATGACAAATATAACCAATACGGCAGTTAGTTTTACCCGCTCTGTTGACAGTAAGCGAGTGGGAGAAAATTCTCTCCAGTATTATACTGATTTTGCTAATCCCCTAAAAACAGTTTACGCCTGGAATGATAGCCAGCATTATTCAGTAGATTCTTTTGTTGAGGGTGGGGTGGCAATGATGTTTAATTATTCTCATCAGGTTAATGTTTTAAGGCAGAAATTGGCCCGGTTGAATTTTAATATAGCCCCAATGCCCCAGTTCTCCGAACTGGATTCCAAAAATTACGCTAATTATTGGGCGGTCGGCGTATCAAATGCTTCTAAAAACCAGGAAGCGGCCTGGCGATATCTTTCTTACCTGGCTTCAAGGGACGGAGCATCAATTTATTTAGCTGAAACTTCTAGGCCTTCGGCTAGACGCGATATAATTGAAAATCAGAAGAATGATCCTGCGCTTGGTATATTTGCTTTTCAAGCCCTATCGGCCAAATCATGGTTCCAGATAGATAATAATGCAATTGATAGTATTCTTGCGGATATGATCGATGAGGTTAATTCTAAAAAAGCTACCATTAGGGCGGCATTAAGATCGGCGGAATCGAAAATAAATACTTTAATGTCGAGACAGCCGCAATGAGGGAAGCGGATAGAACGTAGTAAGTACTAAGGAAAGATAGATGACAAAAAAACAAACTAAAATTAAAAGATCGCAGTTTATACTGGTTTTTTTCGTTATTCTACTTTCTACTTTCTACTTTCTACTTTCTACTCCTGCTTTAGCCCATAACCCCGACGATACTGGGTCAACCGGATTCTGGATGCCGGGAGATCCTATTGTGCCGTGTGGCAATGTTCCTGGTTCAGATTTTGTCGGGCCACTAACACCGGAACAATTATCTTGTACTCCATGCGACCTTCTCCATCTCTTGAGACATTTGATTGATCTGGTATTGATATTTATTACTCCAGTTGTGGGTACATTATTTTTTGTTGTTGCTGGGGTGATGATGATGCTAGGAGGGGATAACCCTGGTATGCTTTCTCGGGGTAAAAGCATATTTACCAATACTTTTATAGGTATTGCAATCGTCTTAATGGCTTGGTTGATTACTAATACGATTATTCAAACCCTTGCTAAACCCGGTATTATTGGTGAGGGAGGAAGCTGGTGGACGTTTAGCTGTTCGGTGAATATTGGCGGAGGGGGCGGGACTTGTAACGGTGGATTAAGAGCTGGCCAAACCTGTACTTCCAGCAACGATTGTCCAAATGATCTGGTTTGCGGTGGGCCGGGCGAACCGCTTTGCTCTTATTCACAATGTATAACAACAAGTCCTTAAAAGTGCTATAATAAGTAAATAAAATTATCCCGTTAGAGATACCCTGCCTACCGGCAGGCAGGCCTAACGGGATTGTATCGAAAGTTATAAGTTAAGGTAATGCAGTGATTTCTGCCACCGCACGGTGGCAGGAGGTGCTTGCACTATACTCTAACGGGATGAAAAAAATAAACATTTTAATAATTACTCTGCTTGTTCTTAGTTTTTCTTATGTTTCTGCCCAGACTAAACCGGCGCCGGGTACGGATATTGATTCGTTAAGCTATGTTTTCTACTTGTACTATAGCAATGGCCAGCTTTTTGGTGACCGTGACTATGAAGTCAAATACGATGTTGTTAGTGAGAAATTTACTGATGAAAATGTGGTAGCTCCTTCATATAAGGGTGAAATAGTTAATGCTAAATTTGAAGTTGTTAAAACATTTCAATTTGATCCCCAAAAGGGAAACCCAAGTTTTACGGCGGGTAAGATTACTGTTAGGGGACCGTATGTTCCTAATGGATTCAGGGCCAATTTTTTTGATCCTACAGGTACACCGGTCTTAGCTATTTTTGTCAGTGATAGTTCTATTTGTGATGGAGATGGATTTTGTAATGCTCAGCTAGGTGAGGATAATAAGACTTGTCCGGCAGATTGTCAGACTGTTAGAATCTCTCCCTCACCTAACACTACCCCGCTACCCACAGTAGATGAAGGTTTTAATCTTTTCGGTCTTGATCTGATGCAGATACTTACCTATGTTGTTGGCAGTCTTGGAGTAGGTGTTCTAGCTTGGTTTGGCTGGAAATGGTGGAAAAAGAGAAAAGAAGGTGATTTTCCCTTACCTCCTCCTGTCATGCCTCAACCGCCCTCATCGATTTTAAGATAAATCTTTACACCAAGAATGGTGCCGAAAAATGTCCCAATTATCTAAACCTAGAGAGTTTTTAAAAGATCACCTTAACCGTTATCAGCACTCATTTATTTTCTTTTTTATTTTTGTAATTGCAAGTGCGATAAGCTTGGGGATTTTTATCTTGCCTTTTAGTTCTTCTGCTCAGAGTAATGTAACTCTTACTTCAGTTTCTCCTGCAAACGGTATGAATGGAGACAGTGTTGTTTTGAGGGGATCAAATCTTGACCAATGTTCACCTACTTTTTCATCGGCTTGTAACGTTCAGTTTTTTGATGTTAATGGCAATCGCGATACGGATAGTGGAACGGAAATATCAAATACGGCCGTTAATGCTAATGTTGGTCGCGATTTATGTCCTGGACCTGCTACGATTAGAGTCGGAGAAATAACAGATACATCGAATGCTATAAATTTTAATGTTATTGCCGGACCTCTTACACCGGCTAGATGCTTTCCTGTAACTCCCACGCCGACTCCAAGTCCTACCGTAGGTCCGCAGGCAACGGGAGTCACTGTTAATTTTGATATTCAGCCAAGATCTGTTCCGCCTAGCGGAGGTACGGTAAACATGGCGTTGACGACCGATACTATACGAGATGATTTCAGGCAATTTTGTAATGATCCGAACGCAGATCAATTTGAATGGAGGGTCTATGAAGGAATAAATTCTGGCACACAAGTAAGATCAGGAACCCAACAATTATTTGATACGACAATACAGGACGATGTTATAAGTTTGAATTATAACGTTCCTGCTGGGGGCGGTACATCAGGAGTATCTCAGAGAAATTATTATGCCAGTATCCATTGTCCTAGTGGCGCCCAAGTGACTAAGTCATCGGGTGTTACGGTTAGCTATAGCCAAGCAGTTCTGACCACTGGGGTTACTATCAATAACTTCGATGTTACCCAGAAGATGATACCTTCAACAGCATCTTCTGTTGATTTTGTATTAAGGATAAGTCAGCAAGATCCAAGCTTAAATTGTTCAGGGGGTTTGGATTGGGTGGTTTTTTATGCAGACACCCCAGATGGTTATCCAAATTTGGTTAGGAGTAAAAATATAGATGGTCGAAATACTAATCTGCCATTGTCATCAAATCCTTTTAATCTAGATTTTAGGGAATCGAATTTCCAGCCACTATTAGTAGCGATTCAGTCAGGAACTGCATACTTTCGTGCGGCTTTGGGCTGTAATCTGCCTATTGGTAACGCAATTTATACTAATAATTGGGCTTTATCTAATCCCATATGTGTAGCTATTGCCGGTGGAACTGGAAATTGCTCTGTCCCGGGAGGGCAAGGATTTAGAATTGATGCCTTTGGTCTAAGCCCTAAGCTTATCTGTGTTGTAGGAGACCAGCAACAGTTTCAAATGACTTTCAGGGGTACGATTGATGTTGCTCAATTTAACTTAAAATGCGGGTCTAGTGCAAATAGTTTTGACTGGGGGGTCTATTTAGAAGACTTAGGTATTAATACTAAACAACTTGGAGGAACCCAAACCATAAATCGCACCTCACCAACTTTAACTTTCAACATCTCTCAGCCTATTAGTCTCCCCACCAATGATGCATTTGTAGGCACTATGCAATATTATGGAGGTATTTCTTGTCCAGGAGTATCCATTGCTAATCGTACTAATTCTTCTCCTGTCTCTGTAACTTATGGCTCACGAACTAATAAAAGTTGGGGGTGTGTAGCAGCTAATAATGTCTTTGCCTGTAGCCCATCAAACCTTACTAATTGTTCTGATGCTTCAGCCTGTGCAGGTAGACCATGTGTTGAAATCGGAAATAATTTATGCGGTCAAAGTGCTATCGGGGCAAGTTGTGCTAGTGGAGGTGGGAGTGGTCCTACTACTCCGCCTCAACCTGGCCAGACCAAGACCTATGGTTGGCAGATTATCAATCCATTCGTAACCGGTACCAATAATATTCAAGACGTTATTTTAGCGGTGGTTAACTGGATATTAAACATTGCCGCCGCTTTAATAGTTATCTTAATAATCTATGCCGGAATCAGATTTATGCTTGCTGCCGGAAGGCCGGCCGAGATAACCAGGGCCAAGAAAATACTATTTTGGGCCCTTATGGGTTTTGCCGTGGTCCTTATCGGGAAAGGTTTCATTGCTCTGGTTATAAGCGTTCTTCAGGGGAATATTCCGACATTCCCATAGCATTAATTCATTATAAGAATTATAATGTCTTTATGGTCCCCAACTTATTTAAAAATCCATTCTCGAGTAAAAAGGTATTAAGTATTATTCTAGGAATAGTCCTTTTAGTTTTATTCAAAATTCCTATAGCAAGTGCCGAGTATTGTTATAATGGACCAAATCGTCCGACTATTGGTACTACCGGTGACGTGTTTTGGGGCAACCCGCCGTCTCCTTATCCGGATATTACTTTAAGCGTGGGAATGATTGCCAGAATGTCTCTTGAGGGAACCTTTCCTGGCGACGATCCTTTTCGTGGTGAGGATTGTAACGGAGTAACTATAACTGTTCAGATTTTTCCAGATGGTAATCCGTCTACGGTGGCAGCTGTTGTAAGCGGAAATCTAGTCTCGGGTGTTGGAATAGTTCCGGGTAATCTTGGTAGCTGGCAATGGTATTCTGATTGGCCGCACAATCTTTTCGACGGAAGATACAGATACAAGGTGATTGCGATTAATAGTTTTGCCATTAACGGAGCTACGTCTTCTAATATCTTAATAATAACTGGTATGGGACCTTCA
>Ga0209542_10011383_pt1 | contig 15776 bp, 29 predicted proteins | sample RifCSPhighO2_01_FD_184028 | JGI IMG/M metagenome (GOLD analysis project Ga0209542, IMG submission 184028) | Soil microbial communities from Rifle, Colorado - Rifle CSP2_plank highO2_0.1 (SPAdes) (version 2) | ecosystem: Environmental > Terrestrial > Deep subsurface > Rock core/Sediment ... | reverse complement strand
AACATTTTCGTCTTTTACTAAGTTTTCTAATCCTTGTAAGATATTTTCTCTGCTGTCCTTATCACTTCTGTAAATTTCACTTAAATAAGATACATATTGATTAAATAAGTTATCTTGTGCACCAGAAAGAGTTTTTTCTGCTCCTGCTAAATTTTCTTTAGCTTCTTCGATACCCTTATATTTATCAGCTATCATCAAAAGTGCAATATTGTGAAATTATTTAAATTTTTGTATTGTAACCACTATAGAATGTTTACTGATTTTAGAAAATAATTTAAATGAATTTATTTAAAAATTGATTATCAAAAAGTAGAGGTGTTTTTATATGGCTAAAAAGGTTATGAAGAGTAGTAGTAATATGGCTTGTCCGGGATGTTATATGCCAATGGGACAATGTAAATGTGGCAGTAAATGGTGCTATATTTTAGTTGGTGTTCTAGTATTGGCTTTAGGTTTGTTGATGCTATATCCTGTAGGTTGGTTTACATTTGAACATACAGTTGGATTATTAGTTGTTCTTTTAGGCGCTAAGAAAATCTGGAAAAGTTTTAGTGGTGGCTGTTGCCACTAATTTTTTTAATTGCTATATGGTCCAACATAAATACAATCTGAGGAAATATAAGTTATAATTTTTCTACCTGTATCTATTATTGCTTTTGCATTATCTTTGTAAGTTAAAATGGCTATACTATTTTTTCTGGAAATTTGTGGTGTTGAATTATTAGTTGTAAACATACCTCTTGTCTCTTCAGCTATTTCTTCTAATTTTTTATTTGTAATTGCCATAATTATAAGAAAAAGTATCCTTTTATAATAATTATGAATTATTATCTTTTATATATCCAAATATTTCCTTCTTTTCTAAAATTAATTCCAATTTTTTTTGCTGCCGTTATAAAATTTTGCCAATCATTTATGTAAACTAACCTAGATTTATTCTTTGTTTTAATATAAATGCTATATCTAAATATATGTCTAAATCTTAGGGCTGTAACTGGGTTTAGAATAATAGTTAAGGGTATCAAATAGGGATATAATCTAGCTATTTTGTTTATATCTTTTATCATTCCAAGCCTTATTTCTTGCATATCTTCTTTTGGAAATAAAATGTATCTTATAAAACTGAAAATCTCCATACCTTTAGAACTTATTTTTGGGCCTTTATTCGAAATGAATGGTAAATAAATTATAAGAAATATTAATATTGGTGTTCCAAACATAGGGTACCAGTTTTTTAATCTGTTTAGTTCTCCTTCAATAATATTAAAGATACTAAACCCTACAAATATTATAAGAAGAAAGTATAATGCGCTATATATAATAATTCTTTGTCCTTTTGTTGTGTAAAGTGTATCTTTCCAAATATATTCCATATTTTAACAGCCTTTTAATTATTTATTAATTTATCTTACTTGAGAATTATTAGATATTTTCTTTTCAGGTGTTAATATTACAACATCTTTTTCATTGCCTGCTGCCAATAGCATTCCTTGAGATTCTATTCCTCTTAGTATTATAGGCTGTAAATTAACTATTACAATTATTTGTTTATTCAATAATTCTTCCGGCTTATAATAATTTTTTATGCCTGCTACAATTTGTCTTTCTTCAGAATCTAATGAAACTTTTAGAACATATAATTTATCTGCATTTGGATGAGGATTAACTTCTTTGATTGTTCCGACTCTTAAATCTAGTTTTTGAAAGTCTTCTATGCTTATCATTCTAATTTTTTAAATAAAATTTCTCCTTTGTTTATTTTTGTTCCTTTTAATAAACCGGGTTGACAATCTTTTAAGTTTCCTAATTTTAGGTTTAGTTGATTATTTATTTTTTCGGAGGTTGATGGCATGAAAGGTTGAATTAAAATTGCAATTATTCTTAAAGCATCTGTTAAGTTGTATAAAATTTTGTTTAATTCTTTTTTATCTTCTATTTTCCATGGTTCTTTTTCATTTACATAACGGTTACATTCTTGAATAAACCCAAATATTCCTGCAATAGCATTATTTGGTTCTAAGTCTTCCATGAATTCGTCTAATTTTTTAACATTTAAAATCTTAAATAATTTATCTTCTGTTTTATCTTTTTTAATTTCAGAATCTAGATTTTTTTCTACTAAAGTTAGAGTTCTTGATAATAAGTTTCCTAGTTCATTTGCTAATTCGTTATTTAATCTTGTTTTTAATGAAACCTCTGAGAAATCTCCATCTTGACCAAATGGAATTTCTCTAGCATAAAAATATCTTAATGCATCTACTCCATATTTATTTACTAAAAATATTGGATCTACTACATTACCTAGAGTTTTAGACATCTTTTCCCCATTAATTGTAAAAAAACCATGTGCGAAAATTTTTTTTGGTAGTTTATAATCTGCTGAAATTAACATTGCAGGCCATATAATGCAATGAAATTTAATTATCTCCTTTCCAACTAAATGCAAATCTGCAGGCCAATATTTTTTCGGATGTAAATAGTTTGCCAAAGCATCAAACCAAACATAGACTCTCTGTTTGGAGTCATTAGGATAGGGTATTCCCCACACTAAACTTTGTCTTGAAATACTAATATCTTTTAGACCAGATTTTATAAAATTGATTATTTCATTTCTTCTTGACTCAGGTTGTGCAAAATCTTTATTTTTTTCTAATAATTCTAATAATTCCTTCTCGTATTTACTCAATTTAAAAAAATAATTTTCTTCGTTAATTTCTTTTGGCTCTTTTTTATGATAAGGGCATAGATTATTTACAAGATCATCTTTTGTTTTAAATTCTTCACAACCTTCGCAATATAATCCCTTATAATTACCTAAATATGTGTCTCCTTTTTTTTCTACTTTCTTTATTAATTCTGTAACTAATTTTGCATGTCTTTCTTCTGTGGTCCTTATAAAATCATTATTGCTTATGTTTAAAACTTGCCAAGCTTTTTTCCATTCTTCTGCCATATGATCAGCGAATTTTTCTGTACTTGAAAAAGCTAATTTTTTAGCAGCTTGCACTGTCTTCTGAGAGTTTTCGTCTGTACCTGTTAAAAAAAATACATCTTCTCCCTTTAATCTATGCCATCTTGCTAAAATATCTGCTATTACAGTAGTATAAGCATGACCGATATGACAACGATCATTAATATAGTAAATTGGTGTTGTTATGTAAAATTTTTTCTGCCTTACCATATACCCTATTTAAAGATAAACATATTTAAGATTATCTATGAATAGAAATATTTATTTATTTCTAAATTATTATTTCATTATGTCTGATCAAATTTTAAATGTAATCAAAATTCTGAAGAAAACTTATCCTGGTGCAAAATATTATTTAAATTTTAATAATCCTTTGGAATTAATGGTTGCTGCAATATTAAGTGCTCAAATAAGAGATGAAGTTGTGAATTCTACAACTGAAAAATTATTTAAGAAATATAAAACTGCTAAAGATTATGCTGGCGTAGATTTACAAGAATTAACTGGGGATGTTAAAGCAGTTACATTTGCTGGGAATAAAACTAAGAATATTAAAGAAGCTTGTAAAATTTTAGTTGAAAAATATAATGGAAAGGTTCCTAAAACTATGGAAGAATTAGTTGAGCTTCCAGGAATAGGAAGAAAAACTGCAAACACAATTTTAATTAATGCTTATGGGATTGTAAATGGTATTTCTGTTGATACTCATGTTATTCGTTTAAGCTTTAGATTAGGGTGGACTGAAAGTTCTAATCCTGAAATTATTGAAAAAGATTTAATTCAAATTATTCCTGAAGAAGACTGGGCAAAAATAACCTGGCTTTTGAAAGCACATGGGAGAGCAATTTGTAAAGCGCCCATTCCTTATTGCTCTAAATGTCCTTTGTTTGATTTCTGTCCTAAGAATGGAATTAAGAAAAACTTTTAGGAAAATATAAATAGTCTTAATTTTAATTTAATATTATGTTTGATGCTAGCATTATAACTGGCTTTGCTACTAATATTGTAAGCCTGCCTGTAAAAACTTGGTGGATTGTTTTAATTGTTTTAGGATTATTTATAGTTGTTTATGTTATTAGACAATTTTTTGATATTGTAGTTGATATATGGAAATTGCCCTTTGCTATTTTGTTAGATGCATTAGATACCTTGGCTTATAATAATCCTTATTTTGATGTTTTAGCTTGCGTGGGAAATTTAGTTTTGTTTTGGGCTTTGGCAAAAAGAGGGGATCATATGGGAAAGTTATTTGGGTTAATTGCTGCTGTTGAGACTATAATTGGAATATGGATTTTTCCGAGTTATGCGATCTATACAAATTTAATACCTACAAGTACAATATTAATGGCTTTAGCTGTGTGGTCATCCTAAAATGAATATTTTATTCGTATGTAAATTTAATAGATTCAGAAGTAAAATTGCTGAGGCATTTTTTAATAAATTAAATAATAATTCTAAATACTTTGCTAAGAGTGCAGGTATTATAAAGGGTAGAACAATAACCAATGATATTCTTAAACCTGCTAAAGAATTTGGATTAAAAATAAAATCTCAACCAATTGGATTAAGCGTTGAACTACTTATGTGGGCAGATTTAATTATTATAACTGCTGATGATGTTCCTAAAACTATATTTACAAATAATTTTCAATATAGTAAAAAAGTTAATGTCTGGAAAATTCACGATGTCAATGGCAATAAAATGATTAAAGAAATTATTAAAATTCAAAATCATGTTACTAAACTTATTTATAATTTGGAAAAACCCTAAGGCCATAAAGTTTATTAAGCATAATCTTTATATTCTAATAATGAATAATTTTTTATTAATCTTGTTGATAATTGGTTCAATAGGAGCAATATATTGGGTGTTGAAAGGAGAGAAATTTAATAAGGAGTTAATGAAATGAATTTTATAAAAAAAATTTATGAAGGAAAAGTTGATGAGGATTGTAAATTACAATTTAGAAGATTTAGCAAAGGTGAATTTAATGATAGGGCCTTAGTTGATATGACTAAGGGCAAGACTTTAAAAATAAAAACTAGTTTTGAATATGCAAATGAATTTGTTAAATTTTTGGCTCAAACAATAGAAGGAAAAACTAAAGTTACAGGTGGCATTGTAACTTCGCAAAATTTAGTATTTCCATTTGAAGTAGGAAAAAAACAATTTGCTGGTGTGAAAACATATTTAATTGATAATGAATTTACAAAAGATCAGATATTAAACTTAATGGGACAATATAATGATATTTTATTTTTATTAAGTTTTAAAACTAATTTTGGGGAACTAAAAACTAAAGTAAAAGCTCCTAAAGCTGGAAAACCGGGTAAGAATGATGAAAAACCAAAAGCAGACTTTTGTGTTTTTACTACTAATAATTTGGATTTCGCAAAAGAATTTGCTTTTGATATAAATAATGATTTCAAAAAATTATTTATTAAACATACTTTTTTAGTTAATGAAATTGTTATTTCTGATGAATATAAAAATGATTTTGCCAAAGCCAGATTAAATGCTATAAGAAAAGGTAAAATAATTCGCCACATTGATATGGATAGTAAATTGGAACAGAAAGAGTTTGATTTTGAAGTTTAGAAAGTTTTAAAAATCACTGGTCTTATAATTAATTAATGGATAAAGAAGAACTCCAAAGGGATATTATTGAAATTTTAAGAAATACAGATTTTGCATTGGGTTTAGTAAAGCAGGAATGGAAATTAGATAAACAAACTATTGATAAAATAAAATATGAATTAAGAGATTACTTAATGCGAATCAAAGTTTCAGCTGATAACTCTTTTGAAGAACTAGATTCTTAAAATGATTAGTGAGAAAGTTAGGTTGAACTTTTCCCAATTTGAACTATTTTTTATATTTTCTTTTTTGACTTATTTATTAATTCTTATCAAATTTTTAAGAAAATAATTTAAATGAACTTTATAAAGATAATCAAAATTGTAGAAAATAAATTCTTCAATGTTTAGAAAACTTACTAGAAGAACCCTATGTAAAGGAAGCAAGTTAAAATTACTAGTAAGAAATAGTATCAGAGAGTTAGAGTCAAGTAGCATTAAGTTATCGACATTTTGTCGACAACTGAAATTAATAGATTGAAAAGAAAGCAGTTAAAGAAGAATTGAAAATGAGAAATAAAAAGCGAAATAATATTAAGATACTACATATTGAGTTTTAATTAGATAGATTTAAAAGTTTTTTTCAATGACTTTTCTTATGACTCAAGACAAGCTTCAAGAATTAAAAAGAAAAGCTAATGAATGGAGAACTGACCAAAGCAAGCCTGAAGTTGATTTTATAGAATTTTTTAAAACTCAATTTGGAAGAGATCCTACTGCTAAAGATATTGAAGAATTAGAAAGGGAATTAGATATTTATGAAGTACATAGCAGGGGAATTACAAATGAATCTAATTTAGACAATACTTCTGCAATTAGGGGAAAAATTAAAGAATTGCAGGAAAGTAGAAGAGTTGATTCTTACGATATAAATACTTTAATTGTGGATATGGCTAAAAAAGAAAAAGAAACCAATGCTAATAAAATTGATTATGCTCAATCTTTTAAAAATGCAGTTAAAAAACTAGGTAAGGGATTATTTTATTCTTCTTTGTTGGGAAGTTTTAGTGGAGCTGCTTTTGCTGCAGTTTATTTTTTGGGAACGCCCCTTAAATCTAAAGTAATAGATGATCAACTTGTACAAATACAGCAAATGCAAGATCATTATGAAACTGAATTTATGAATCAATATATATTAAAATTGACTTGGCTTAAAACTAAAGATAAAAAATTAGAACAAGAGTATGATCGAAAAAATAAAGAACTTGAAGCCAGACTTCAAGAATTAGAAACACAAAGAATGACATTAGAGGAAAAATTCTTTGGACCATTTTCTAGTTTAACTAATGTTGAAGGCGGATCTAAATTATCTGATATTGAGAGAAATCTTTATTTGAGAGTTTATTTAGGTGATGAATTTTTAGAATTGAGTAATAAAAATAATACTGTTTATGATAATACTCTGAATGGTGTAAATATTGTTGCTAGGGAAATTAATGACTTACTATTGGTATCTTTTGCTAATTCGAATAAAACTCAGGAAGCCCATTATTATCTTAAGGGTAAGCCTCACAAATCAGTTGTATTTTCTAAAGATGGAATTAAAGTTATAGAGTATTCAACTGGTAAATATACTCTGCTTAGAAACAATGGGACTGTTAGTTATAGTGGAAAACTAGTTGATTCTCAATTGGGGGCTGCTAAAAATATTTTGAATGATTTGGATAGATTAAGAAATAGAGGACCGAATGTTCATCAATGAAAAAAACAATTACTAATTTTGCTAAATCTCAAATTCCTGGGTCTATTTTTATTCAAGAGTGTAAAATTCTTAATCTGGAGGAAAATATTTTAGGTACAAGCATTATGGATAAATTTATACTTGTGTCTTCTTTATTTGTTGAGGTATCAAGTTTTTATTGTTATTATAAAATAGCTGAATCCTTAATGAATAAAGATTACATACAAGCAGTTGCTGTTACCCTTCCTAGTTTTTTTCTTAGATATAATTGTTATAAAAATAATGAAAAACAGATAGAAAGATTGTTGAATTATAAGTGAATTGCTCCGTTAGATTTATAAATATAACCTATATCCATTTTATTACCCTACTGATGCAGAGAGCCGTTGACTTCTAGAGTTATTGACGTAAAACTGGAAACACAAAGGAAAAGCTTTATAATAAACTTAAAAAGCTCAAAATTCACAAATGGCAAATGTAAGAAGACCGAGACATAGTACGAAACAATTTTGGCCTAGAAGAAGGGCTAAAAAAATGCATGCTTTAGTTAAATCTTGGGTTGGTTTACACAATTCTAAATTATTAGGTTTTGCAGGTTATAAGGCAGGGATGACACATATTGTTATTAAAGATAATAGACCACATTCGAATAATAAAGGCGAACAAGTCATTATGCCTGTTACAGTCATTGAATGTCCAGCAATTAAAATATTATCTGTAAGGTTTACAAAAAGTGATCCTTATGGTGAAAAGATAACTACTGAAATTCTAAATCCAAAAATTGACAAATCATTATCACGTGTTTTAAATTTACCAAAAAAAACAAAAGATGTTTCTGAAGTTGAAAAGAAATTATCTGAATTTGAAGATCTTAGGGTTATTGTCTATACACAACCAAAAAAATCTGGATTAGGAAAAAAGACTCCAGATATATTTGAATTAGGCATTGGCGGTAAAGATATTAAAGAGAAATTTGAATTTGTTAAAGGATTATTTGATAAAGAAATTAAAATCAGCGACGTATTTAAATCAGGAATAAAAGTAGATGTTCATTCTGTAACTAAAGGAAAAGGGTTCCAAGGTTCTGTAAAAAGATTTGGTGTAAACTTAAGATCACATAAAAGCGAAAAGAAAAGAAGAGGAGTAGTTTTAGGTCCAGAAAGACCAGGAAAAATTTTATGGGCTGCATTAATGCCAGGTAAAATGGGATTTAATTTGAGAACAGAACATAATAAGGATGTGATGTTAGTAAGTGATAAACCTGAAAATGTAAACCCTAAGGGTGGATTTTTACATTATGGTTTAGTTAAAGGTGATTATATTTTAGTGAAAGGTTCTGTTGGTGGTCCTGTTAAGAGATTAATTACTTTAGTTGAGCCTCAGAGAAAAACTAAAACATTTGGCGGTAATTATGAAATTCAATATGTAAGCATGGAGAGCAAGCAATGAAAGCAGATGTTTATGGATTAGACGGTAAAAAGGCAAAGTCAATAGACTTACCTGAACAGTTTAATGAAAATTATGAACCTACATTAATCAAAAGAGCAATACTTGTTGTTCTTAGCCATGGAAGACAAAAATATGGTGCTATGGTACAAGCAGGTAAAAACTATTCAGCTAAATTATCCAAAAGAAGAAGAGATTATAGGGGATCTTATGGAAAAGGTATATCCAGAACTCCTAGAAAAATTATGTGGAGAAGAGGAAGACAAATGGGATGGGTTGGCGCATTAGCTCCTGGAACTGTTGGCGGTAGAAGGGCACATCCTGCTAAACCTACTAGGGATTGGGATTTAAAAATAAATGTTAAAGAAAGAAAAAAAGCAATTAGAAGTGCTTTGAGTGGAACAGTATTACAAAATAAAATTATGGTTGTAGACAATAAATTAGAGAGTTTAAATAAAACTAAAGAGATTCAATCAACACTTAAAAATTTGGGATTAAGTATAGAAGTAGTTAAAAGACAAAAAGCAGGCAGAGGAAAAACTAGAGGAAGAAGAATTCATTATAAGAAGCAAGCTTTAATTATTGTTGCTAATAAATGTAATTTAATGACTGCTGTAAATAATTTACCTGGTTATGATATAGTTGATGCTAAAAGTGTTAATGCACAATTATTAACTTTAGGTCATGAAGGTGCAAGACAATGTTTATTTACAGAAGCAGCAATTGAAAGAATTGGAAAGGAGAAATTATTTCAATGAAAAGCTCATACTCAATATTAAAATATCCTTTAGCGACGGAAAAAGCATTTAGATTAGTTGAAAAAGAAAATAAATTATTATTTGTAATTGATTTGAAGACTGATAAAAAAATGGTGAAAAAAGCTGTTGAAGAAGCTTTCGATGTTAAAGTTAAAAAAGTAAATACTTATGTAACAAATAAAGGTTTGAAAAAAGCTTATGTACAACTTAACAAGGAAAATTTAGCAATGGATGTTATGACTAAATTAGGATTAATGTAAAATGGGTAAAAGAGTAATTTCACAACGTAGAGGAAGAGCAACTAGAAGATATATTACACCTAGGCACAAATATATTGGACAAGCAAGAACAAAAGTTGAAATTAAGAAAGATATTCATTTAGCTACAATTGTTGCTTTTGAACACAGTCCTGCACATAGTGCCCCTTTAGCCTGTGTTGAATATGACGACGGTGAATTAGGATTAATAATTGCTCCTGAGGGAGTAAGTGTTGGTGATGTAATTTCTATTGGTAAGACTCAGGAAATAAAAACTGGAAATACATTAAGATTAGGAGATATTCCAGATGGAACTTTAATTTATAATATTGAACATGTTTATGGTGATGGTGGAAAATATGTAAGAGCTTCAGGCACCGAGGCAAAAATTGTTACTAAAATGGGCGATAAAGTAAGTGTTTTAATGCCAAGTAAAAGACAAAAATTATTCAATGGAAACTGCAGGGCTACAATAGGGAGAGTAGCTGGTGGTGGAAGAACTGAAAAACCATTTGTAAAAGCTGGAAATAAAATGCATGCTATGAGGGCTAGAGGAAAATTATTCCCTGTTACCTCTGCTGTAGCTATGAATGCTAATGAACATCCTTTTGGATGCGGTAGAGGAAGACACGTTGGTAAACCTAAAAACGCTCCTAAACACGCACCGCCTGGAAGAAAAGTTGGAATTCAATATTCAAGAAGAACAGGAAGGAAGAGATAAATGGCTAAAAAGGATTTAAATTTCAAAGGTAAAACCGAGGAAGATCTTAGAAAGATGGATATAAATGAATTCATGAAATTAATTCCTTCAAGGTCGAGAAGATCATTAAAGAGAGGATTTACAGATCAACAAAAAAAATTATTATTAAAAGTAAAAAAAGCTAATGAAGGTAAATTAAAGAAGCCAATAAAAACACATTGTAGAGACATGGTTATAATTCCAGAAATGCTAGGAAGCAGTTTAATGATTTATACAGGCAAGGAATGGACACCAATTATTGTTAATTATGAAATGTTAGGCAGATATTTAGGCGAGTTTACAATGAACAGGAAAAAAGTTGCACATTCAGCTCCAGGTATTGGTGCTACAAGATCCAGTGCATCTATGTCGGTGAAATAAAAATGAAAGTAGAATCTAATCAAGCGGCATTGAATGCAAAGGATGTAACTATTTCGACTAAAATGTCGGTAGAATTGTGTGGCTACATCAAAAATAAAAAATTAAAAGATGCACAGAAATTTTTGGATAGGTTAGTAAATATGAAATCAGCTTTACCAATAAAAAGATTTAGAAGAGATTTATCCCATAAAAAAGGAATGGGTGCAGGAAGATATCCTATAAAAGTTGGAAAAGAATTTTTAAATTTATTAAATTCTGTGCAAAAAAATGCTGAAAATAAAGGATTGAATACTGATAATTTAATAATTTCATATGCTAAAGCAGATAGGGCAGAAGCAAGACATAGATCAACTAGAAAAGGAAGAACGAGAATGAAAAATACTCATGTAAGTTTAGTTGTTACAGAGTCTAATAATGGAGAAAATAAGAAATGATAGAGAGACAAATTATTGCACAAAAGGCAAAGGAAAGAGTTATCGAATCATTTATATTTTCATATTTAGGAAAGCTTAGTTGCAGTAGAATAAAAATGCAGAGAACTCCATTAGGTGAAAAAATTAGTGTTTATACTTCAAGACCCGGTTTAATCGTTGGTAGAAAAGGTGCAAATATTACTAAATTAACTGAAGAATTAAAAAATAGGTTTAGTATGGAAAATCCACAACTAGAAGTTGTTGAAATTGAAAATCCAAACTTAGACGCTGCTACAGTTGTAAGAACTTTAATTAGTGGTTTTGAAAGATTCGGACCAAAGAGATTCAAGGCTATGGCTTACAAGGCTTTAGACGATACAATGAAATCAGGTGCAAGGGGAATTGAAATTGTTATTTCAGGAAGGGGTGTTCCTGGTGAGAGAGCAAAAAGTTGGAGATTTTTAGCTGGATACTTAAAGAAGTCTGGAGATATAGCTGAGAATTTTATGGACTCTGCCGTTGAAGGATGTAATTTAAGATCTGGAACAATCGGAATAAAAGTTAGCATTTTACATCCAGATGTTTTATTGCCTGATGAAATCACATTTAAAAAACAATCTGAAATTAAAGTTGAGACTCCTGTTGTAGAACAGAAGCCTGAAGTTAAAGAAGAAAAGAAAGAAGAAGTAAAAGAAGAAAAAGCTGAGGAAAAAATTGAGAAGAAAGCTGAGGAAAAAGCTAAACCAAAATCACCTAGAAAGAAGAAAGCTGAGGAAAAAGCTAATGGCGATAATAAAGAATAAAGATTTAAAAAATATGAATGTTCAAGATATGAGCAATAGATTAACTGAATTAAGAAAAGAGTTAATGAGGTTAAATGCTCAGAAAGCTAGAGGAACTCCTCCAGAAAATCCAGGAAAAATTAGATTACTAAAAAGGACGATTGCAAAATTGATAATGTTTAGTGAACAAAAAAGTGGAGGGCAATTGAAAAGAAATGAGTGAAATTTGCGCTAAATGCGGCTTGCCGCAAGATCTTTGTGTTTGCGAAACTATCGCAAGAGAAGAACAAAAAATAACAATCAGCGTCGTTGACAGGCGGTTTGGAAAGCTTGCGACTACAATAGGTGGATTGGATGAAAAAACAATCAATCTTAAGGAACTCGCGAAAAAATTGAAAACAAAACTTGCTTGTGGCGGTACATTGAAAGAAGGGGTAATAGAACTGCAAGGTAATCATGTTGAAAAAGTTAAAGAAGAGCTTGCTAAGCTTGGATTTAATATACATTCAATGATTATCAAATACAATACAAAAAAATGAAAAACAAAATATTCATGGATGGAGAATTGATAGGTTCTTTTGTAGAAATAGTTGGATCTACTAATAAGAGCCTTATTGGTTTAAGCGGCAAAATTATTGATGAAACCTTGAATATAATTGAATTAGAAGATCATAAAAAAATAGCTAAAAATCAAGCAATATTCAGATTGAATAATGGGCTTATAATAGATGGTAAATTGATTGTTGGGAGGCCTGAAGACAGGGCAAAATGAAAATGGTTAGAAATGTAGGTTTAACAGTTAAAGTTCCTGAAGAAGTTTGCGATGACAAACATTGCGCTTTCCATGGTCAGTTAGTAGTTAGAGGAAGACAATTTGTGGGACAGGTTATAAAAGCAAATTCGCAGAAAACAGCAACGATAGAATGGCAAAGATTATATTTTATTCCAAAATACCAAAGATATGAAAGGAGAAATACTAGATTACATGTGCACAATCCAAAATGCATAAATGCAAAGACTGGAGATAAAGTTTTAATAACTGAGTGCAGAAAAATTAGTAAAACTAAAAATTTTGTAATCGTGGATAAACTACAATGAAAGCAGTAAAGGGAAGAATAACTAAAGGAGTACAGCGTGGTAGCTATCTTCAAGCTTGTGATAACTCTGGAGCTAAAGTATTGTACATTATTGCATTCATAAATTTCAAAGGTTCAAAAGGAAGAAATCCTTCTGGTGGTGTTGGAGATCATGTAATTGCCTCTGTAAGATCTGGTTCTCCTGAAATGAGAAAAAAAGTTGTTGGTGCTATAATTGTAAGGCAGAAAAAAGAATACAGAAGAAGTGATGGATTAAGAGTTAAATTCGAAGACAATGCAGCAGTTGTATTAAAAGATGACAAAGGTAATCCTAAAGGCACTTTAGTTAAAGGACCTATTGCTAAAGAAGTTGTTGCTAGATGGCCAGCTGTAGCCAAAATAGCAAAGGCGGTAGTATAAAATGATTGATATAAGTTTTATTAATGCACATATGAGTGAACAGAAAAATTTGGAAGAGTTTTTATCTAATAATACTATTCCTGCCAATTTGGTAGTTGCAAATATGGGTTTTTCAAATTATGGAAATTTCGTTAATCAGTTATTAGTTTTTAGTTGTATGCTAAATGCTGTTGAAGTATTTACTGTTAAAAATAAAGATGTTAATAAAGTTGGAGAATTATTAGCTCAAGTTAAAATGCAAAAAGATGTTGTTTATGGAACATTACTTGAAGCTTATGGGGTTGTCCCTATAAAATCCGAGGGTGTTACTTATTATAATAAACTTCCTGCTGTAAATGGGTATATGCAAGTTTTAGCAAATTATGTAACACAGAGATATGATGCTGGCTTTAAGAGATGTATCTCTATTTTAAAACAAGGAGTAGAAAATGGAATGGAGTAAATCTTGGAAAGCAAGTAAACAGCCTAGAAAGCAAAGAAGTTATGTTTACAATATACCCTTGCATTTAGCAAGAAAATTAATGTCTGTTCATTTAGTAAAAGATCTTAGATCAAAATATCATAAAAGAAATATTCCAGTTAGAAAAGGAGATACTGTAAAAGTTTTATCTGGACAATTTAAAGGTAAAACAGGTAAAGTTGACAAAGTACAATTAAAATTTAAAAGAGTTTTTGTCGATAATGTTTATACTTTGAAAAGAGATGGAAGTAAGAAGTTATATCCACTTCAACCATCAAATTTAATGATCACTGAATTAAATTTAGAAGATAAAATGAGAAAGCAGGCTTTGGAGAAGAAATAAAATGGGAAAAAATCATTTATTAAGAATTGCAGCACCACAGGGTTGGTCTTTCAATAGAAGAAAATCTGTCTGGACAGCTAGACCATTACCTGGACCTCATGCAATAAATAATTGTGTAACTACTAATTTTGTATTAAAAGAACTTTTAGATCATGCTAAAACAACAAAAGAAGTTAAGAAAATTTTGAATGATGGAGATTTTGTGGTTGATAAAAAAGTAAGGAAAGATTATAAATATCCAGTCGGGTTTATGGATATAATTGAAATTCCAAAATTGAAAGAATATTATAGAACGTTATATTTACCTAATGGTAGATTATCTTTAATTTCTATAGAAGAAAAAGATTCAAATAAAAAACTTTTAAAAGTTGTCAGAAAAACTGCTGTGAAAAAAGGAAAAATACAATTGACTTTCCATGATGGAAGAAATATAACGATGGATAACTTTGATGGGAAAGTTGGAGATACTGCTTTATTTGATTTGGAAAAAAATAATGTTATTAAATTTATTTCTTTAGATAAAGGCACTTTAGTATTTTTAAATGGTGGTGGACATATTGGATCCATCGGCAAAGTTAAAGAAATTATCAGAGAAAGTAATCTTGCAAAACCAAAAGTACTTGTGGAAATTGATGGGAAAGATTATATTACTTTTATGGATTATGCTTTTGTTATAGGTAATGATAAACCTGAATTAAATTTAGGAGTTAAACAATGAGTGTAATGAAGGATTTGAAAGTCGAGAAGATCACACTTAATATAGGTGTTGGGTCTCCTGGAGATAAGCTAGACAAAGCTATGAAATTATTGAAAAGTATTACTGGGATGACTCCTGTACAGACTATAACAAAGAAAAGAATTCCTACTTGGGGTTTAAGACCGAATTTACCTGTTGCTACAAAAGTTACAATTAGAGGTAAAAAGGCAGAGCAATTATTGAAAAGATTGTTGGTTGCAATTGACAATAAATTAGATGAAAGAAAATTTGATAATTTTGGGAATTTTTCATTTGGTATACCTGAATATATTGATATACCAGATGTTCCTTATGATGCTGGCATTGGTGTTATAGGTTTAGAGGCTGCTGTTACATTAGAAAGGCCAGGTTTTAGAGTAAAAAGAAGATTTGTTAATGCTAGAAAAATACCATCGAGACACACAATTAAAAAAGAAGATGCAATAAATTTCATGAAATCCAAATTTAATTTAAAGGTAGGTGAAGATTAAAGTGACAACTAAAAATTATACTAAAGTTTTTGTACAATTGAACAGTAAACCTGCTCTAAAGAAAAAATATGAAAAACATAATAGTCCTAAGAAGAGAAGCACAGGTATAGGATTAAGAGGCTGTAAAAATTGTGGTAGATATGGTGCACATATAAGAAGTTACGGTTTACATTTATGTAGAATGT
>Ga0209542_10011382_pt1 | contig 15776 bp, 22 predicted proteins | sample RifCSPhighO2_01_FD_184028 | JGI IMG/M metagenome (GOLD analysis project Ga0209542, IMG submission 184028) | Soil microbial communities from Rifle, Colorado - Rifle CSP2_plank highO2_0.1 (SPAdes) (version 2) | ecosystem: Environmental > Terrestrial > Deep subsurface > Rock core/Sediment ... | reverse complement strand
GTGGGCACTACAGAACCCGCCCTAGCGAGTAAAGTAAAAATACTGAAATGTTCTTAAATCTTTTTTCATTGTAATATGACAAAGCAGTTAGACTTCCTAACTGCTAATCGTTCAGTCTGCGGCTCAAAAAAGCATTGCTATACTAAAATTATATCAGCGAAAAATAGCGAATGTCAACACCAAATTAGCAGTTAGTGGTCTAGTTTGCTAATCAAAAAGACTTACTTCTCCTTCAATGCAACTATCGTCAACGACATTAACAACAAGTTTAGACCCGCTTCTTTTAATCTTTTCAATATCACAAACTTCACTAAGGTTTGCGATTCCTTTTAAAAGATTGTAATCACTATGAGCGGTCGAACGATTACCACCGTCAATTTCAATGAGGTCATCACCAATTCTTGTCACACTGGGCTCTCTGGTTTTTAGAGCATCATTGAAACCCAAGGCCTCGTAACCATACATACCGGCTACGGCGCCACATACAATCAGGATTGGCGTCCCAACAAGCACAAAGGCTACCTTTTTATCAATTTGTTGACTCCCTCTCGGATTTTCTTTTCCCATTAAAACTCCTTCATGTTCAAGGAATAATTATGTAGCAGGGCTGGGGATCGAACCCTCCCAATCTTAGCATTCGACTTTTCAATTCTATCCAAATACGTCTCATGCTGCGATTTATGAGGGGCAGACCCACGGCCTCAGCATCATATCAGCTACAAAAATTCAAAAAGTGGCTGCGGTTGGAATCGAACCAACGACTTAAGCTTTATGAGGGCTTCGCTCTTACCACTGAGCTACGCAGCCCTAATAAATTTTTGTTCTGGTATATCAGGATTTACGTAAACGTAAATAGCTGATATGAGGGCTTCGCTCTCTTATCCTCCGAAGCTTTACGCGAAGGAGGAGACCAACTGCCGCCAAATTACTATTTGGCGGGCCTCGCTCATTAAAAATGAGCGGGAGCTACCCTGCCAATGTAACCGAATTTTAACAAATACCCAAATTTTAGTCTAATAATCATTTTTGCTATCAATAGTGAATTTTGATAGAATAACCCTCTAAGGTTTTCTCTTTTTATCAAAATCTCCTAGAGATTTTGAAGAGGAGAAACCCGATTAAAAATTTAATTTGAATCTGGCTTTTGCCAGTTCAAATTTTTCCTTTAAGGGAAAGAGGAATATTAAGGAGAAAACCGTAGGTTATCTCCTTAAACAATCATCGCGGGGTAGAGAAACGGTATCTCGGGAGGCTCATAATCTCCAGAAGTGGGTTCGACTCCCACCCCCGCTACATTTCGACTCCGCGAAGCGGAGAAGAAATGTCCTGAGTGAGTTCTGAGTATAACGAAGAACGAGTCGAAGGACTAGAATTATTTTCCGCTTCGCTCCGCTCAATGCAAGCACATCGACAGATTTCATAGAAATACAATTTTCTTTTTGTTAGAATTTCTCAAATGTGGTTCGTTTACTTACTTCTTTGTTCAGATAAAAGTTTTTATACAGGCGTTTCAAATAATCCTCAAAAAAGATTCCTGGATCATAAGAATGGCAAAGGTGGCCGCTATACCAGGTCACATAAACCAGTGAAGTTGATTTTTCAAGAACAGCATAGTGGCAAGAAGCAGGCATTAAAACGCGAAAGGCAAATAAAAGGGTGGAGTCGGGCAAAGAAGATTAAAATTCTGGAATTGAAAATATAAACTGCCAACCTAATTCACTTCGGGAGTGGTTGTGGATGTGTATTCCAGGGCGTTTCCCGACTTTGCTAACTGAAAAACTAATTTGGTAAAATCTGTGGGTTGATGTATCTAACTGTTTTTTTGTTATTTTCATTTCTTTTTATTTTGCCTGATTCCACTTATGCTTACCTTGATCCTGGAACTGGTAGCTATATCACTCAATTAATGATCGGATTTATAGCAGGAGGCCTCTATTTACTTAAAGTTTATTGGCAAAAAATAGTCTCGATTTTTCGAATATTATTTAGAAAGCCTAGAATGACTGATGAGAAAAAGAAAACTAATAAGAGAAACTAGCTCATTTCGCGATCCCAGCGGTTTTGTTTTCTACTTGGGCAACACAATTTACCGGCAAGTGAATATCTCGTATAAGAATGATTATCTCTACTTCAAAAACTCAGGCCTTTACAAGAAACTGGTAGTTGAAAAACTACTGATCCCGTTTAGGGAAGTTTCTGACTTCAAATATGAAAATAGTGAAGCTTTTGTCATTTTAAAAACTGAAAATATTCCGTTTATTTCTTACCCTTATGAATGGTGTTTTGAACAGCTGAAGGACGCTGCCCTTTGCACACTACAGATTCAGCGGCTTTGTCTAGAGGCTAGTGTGAGCCTTAAAGATGCCAGCGCCTTCAATATCCAGTTTTTAAAAGGCAGACCGATTATGATCGACATTCTTTCCTTTGAACGTTACAAAGAAGGTTCGCCTTGGGTTGCTTATTTACAGTTTTGTCAGCAATTTTTGGGTCCGCTGCTTTTGATGAGCAAAGTTGACTCTCGGCTAGGTACGCTTTCAGGGATTTATCTTGACGGAATCCCTTTGGATTTTACAAGTCGGCTTTTACCTAAATACACTTTTTTAAATTTTCCAATCCTTGCCCATATTCACCTGCACTCGCACAATCAGACAAAATATGGCAGGAACCCCTCACAAGTTCGGTTAAAGAGAAAAGCCCTGACAAAAAACATGCTTTTGGGAATTATTGACAATCTGGAAAATCTAATTCAAAGCATAAAGTATTCAGACGACCCAACGGAATGGGGAAAATATTCAAATATGATGAATTATACAAAGGCGGCATTTGAAAATAAAAAAAAAATTGTTAAATCATATTTAGTTCGACAAAAACCGAAAAATGTTTGGGACCTTGGCGCAAATACGGGTGAGTTCAGCCGAATAGCTGCCAGTTTGGGAATTGCGACAATTTCTTTAGATTCTGATCATTCTGCAGTCAATAATAATTACCTACAAGTAAAACAAAATGGCGAAATGAATATTTTGCCTTTGCTTATGGATCTTGCCAATCCCACTACGGATTTAGGCTGGGCACATAAGGAAAGAAAGTCACTTCTTTCAAGAGGACCAAGCGATTTGGCTATGGCTTTAGCTCTAGTTCATCATCTTTGCATTAGCAAGAATATTCCTTTTTCGATGATTGCGTCATATTTGGCCAAAATCTGTAAGAGTTTGATAATAGAGTTTGTTCCTAAAGAAGACAGCAAGGTTCAAATTCTGCTTCGAAGCAGAAAAGATATTTTTCCTTGGTATAATCAAGAAACGTTTGAAGTTGAATTTTCGAAGTATTTTCGAATTGTTAAACGTAACCCAATTGGAAACAACTCTCTCCGTATTGTGTACTTAATGGAAAGAAAGAAATGAAGAGACAGGGCTTTTTCTTAAAATACATTAAAGGAAAAATAATCTGGTTGCCTCCAATTCTTTTTTCGATTATTCCTACACTGGCGGTCTATGTGCACAATATAAATCTCATTGGGCCGGAACGCATGCTAGTTCCTATTTTATATTCAATAGCTTTTATGATTTTGAGTGGGCGTGTTGCCTATGCAATATTTAAAAGCGAAGAAAAAGCAAGCGTTTTTACCGCTGTCTGGGTCATCCTCTTCTTTTCTTTCGGCTACATTTTGTTAGTTCTAGGAGAAACTAAATTATCGGGTAGCTTACCGCTAAGTTTAAATAAACTTCTGTTTGGAACGTATGGGATTATTTTGCTCCTAACCATGTGTGGTTTCTTTTTAAGACTAAATTAACCAGGCGATTCATTATCTTTTTTTCTCTAGTTTCTATCACCATTTTAATTATAAATTTAGTTAAAATTGTCCCTTTTGAAATAAACAGATGGATTGATGGCGGAAAACTTCAGCAATATGTTTCCAAAAATTTGGGCCAAATAGAGACTTCCGGTGAGGCCAATTTCAAGCCTAATATATATTACTTTGTTTTCGATCGCTACCCTAGGCAGGATGTTTTAGAAAAATATTTTGATTTTCAAAATAATAGCCACATTGATTATTTAAGATCAAATGGTTTTTGGGTTGGAGACGAGAGTTATGCCAACTATCCGAACACCTTTCTTTCTTTGAGCTCATCACTTAATATGTCCTACCTTCAATTTCTGACTGACATTTTGGGTGATCAACAAGCTGATCAAGCTAATGTTTATCGCCAACTCTTGCAAGATAATCAGCTAGCACGATTTTTAAAATCGCAGGGTTATAAATATGTACTATTTGGGAGTTCTTGGGACCCACTTCAAAAACAAGGTATTGCAGATGAAAACTACAATCTGCTTGCAGATTTTGACGAGTTCCACTTGTACATTTATGAAAGAACATTATTGAATGCTATGAGGGGAATTATTGAAAAGAAACAACTTTTCACTGGAACAGAAAGGTTTAATAAGATAAGTTTAAATTTAGATTACAGGTTGCATCGAATAAATAGGCAGAAAAATCAACCTCAGCCATTGTTTGTTTTTGGACACTTTCTTCTTCCCCACCCTCCATATGTATTTTCTCCAGAATGCGATTCTTACACACTCAGTACATCTTCGCAACAAAATTATGAGAATGGTTATTTAAACGAGATTCAATGTGCCAATATTGTCATGAGATCCTTGATGTCTGAAATCCAATCAGATTCAAGTCGGCCATCGGTAATTATTTTTCAATCTGATGAAGGTCCTTTTCTGCCACTTGAATATTTCAATGGAGATGGAGAGTCAGTACCTGAAAATTTCGATTCCTATTTCATACATGGGGCGATATTAAATGTTGCCTACTTGCCAAGCAAAGAGGATTTTTCAAAACCGATAGATTATGAAAAAATTGGATTTACTCCAAACTTAAGTCCTGTTAATACATTTAGGATCATTCTAAACTACTATTTTGGAACCAATTTACAACTTCTCCCTGATAAAACCTATTATCCGGTTGACAATAAAAATATATACAACTTTAAAGAGGTTATGTTTCCATCAATGTAAAAAAATGGCTCGAAAACACCTAGATATGGCTAAAGTTCAAAAATCCGCGTGGTAGATTATGACCCAATAGTTTCCTCGTTTTCCCCAACGCTTTTACCAATAAAACTCCAAGGCTTGTTTAAAACAAGTAACTTCGCGGAGAATTTAGCTGCGGATATAATTCCGTGCAATTGGGTACGAATCAAAAATCACCTTCCAGTCCTTGAGAACAGCCACAAATTCATCTAAAATCTGGTTTGAAATAGTTAATTTGAGGGCTACCATTCGACGCGCCTTCGCTACGCTCAGGATTGCTCATGGCAAGCACTCAGAGCGCGGCAGATGGTGCTGAGTCTATCGAAGCACACTTCGACTCACTTCGTGGTTCGATTTCACTCACCACCATGGTTCGCTTGAGTGTAAACACTTTAGGCGGAGTGAGTTTTTTATTAAGATATTTTTAAGAATCGCCAAAAAACAACTCTCGCCACTTAACCCAATTAGGCACATATAGTGTTTCTATCTCTTCAACATCGTCCTCTTTTGGGATAATAACAATCGCCTCCCCTTCTTTTACCAACCCCAGTTTATTCCTGATTTCCATTTCTTTAAATTCCTCGCCTTTTTTATATTCAAGCTCCAGCTTTAATTCTTTGTTGTCTTCTAATAGTTTCACAAGCTTTTTTTCTGCATTACCAACTTTTTCACTGGTTCCTCTAAAAGTCACTATTCGCCTAGCGCTATTCACCATCAGAAAAAGTGCGAAAACTACAGCAAAAATGAGAAGCAGGTTACGTTTCACAGGCTCAAGGGATAGAATCCTTCTATAAATTATAGCAGCAGATCAACTCGGCATCCTCCACGAGTCAGAACCGACTTTGGTCATAAAGGATGATGCACTTATGATATTTTGGCTCAACCTAAATTAGCAAGAATACACCTATAGATATATTCTTTAAACCCATTACTCACATAAAGCCAAAATCCCGTAATTGTTGGGTTTTTAGACCAAGAGATACTAACTTATTAGCAACTCATAGCAAGAATTTATAACAATATCATAAAAATCTTGACAAGACCCATAGCGCGAGAGTATACTTACCCTTAACTTTTCAGGTACATCTGCAGTACCTGAGTGTCCTGATACCGTATGGTATCCAGCTGCCAGCCTGCTATCTGACAATAAACCTGCATAATTGTCAAAAACTGTCAATAAATTTTTAATATAGTGAAACATTTAAACGAAGCGCATACCGAATTTGTCGACCATCTAAAAGGCAAAAAACGCGCATCGGCGACAGTGCTCGCGTACGGCAAAGACATAGAACAACTTGTTAAATTTCTTGTCGACGATCTTAAAAAAGCTCAGGTTCACGAAGTTAAGACGGAGGATCTCAGAACATTCCTTTCTAACCTAGAAAAGAGTGGATACACGCAAAAATCTATTTCCAGAAAACTCAATTCAACAAAAACTTTTTTCCGATATCTTAAAATTCAAGAATACATTACCGACGATCCTGCAAGTTTGGTCGATCATCCAAAATTTGAAACAAAACCACCCAGAATTCTTTCCCCTATCGAATACCGAGCTCTAAGGGATGCTGCTCGCGATGACGCAAGAATAGCTGCAATTATAGAAATATTACTGCAAACCGGAATCCGAATCGGCGAACTGGCTAATTTGAGAGTTGACGATATCTATTTTTCCGAAGGTGGCAAAGAAGGAACCCTGTTTATTAGAGCCATGGAAAATAGGGGTGAGAGAACCGTACCAATGAACAAAGCTGCAGAAAACGCACTCAAAAGATACATTCAAATTAGACCAAAAACAACAAACAAAGCGCTTTTCGTGACCAAAACCGGTAAACCCTTACTTGTCAGAAACATTAGAACTGCAATCGACAGATACTACAAAAAAGCCGGGATTGCGGCAGCTAAAGTAAATGATCTCAGGCACACATGGGTCGCCCATCATCTTTCGTCTGGCGCTTCACTTGTTCTAATTTCCAAAATCGCCGGCCACAAACGCCTCTCCACTACCGAGCGCTACCTCCCCTTGGTTGAAATCCCCAAAGGTGAAGAAAAATTAAAGTTAGAGCAATTATAAGTTTTGAAGTTTACACTGAGATTATCGAGGTGAGCAGTTTACACTGAGTTAAACTGGATTTTAATGAACGGCGAAGGCGCAGAAGGTCGACAACCTACACAAGCAGAATCAGATCAATCCTTGCGGGAAACACCACCACCGCAAAGTTCTCCTCCAACAGAGCCGACTCAACCCACCGAAAGCTCACAGTCAACTCCACCCCCACTCGAACAACCTCGATAAATTATTTTTTCCCTTTTTTCTTTACCGAGCCTGGCTTAGGCCTTAACAAACTCGCCCCAACATCCCAAAGTAAAATCAATTCTTCCCTAAACCTTCATCGTGAAGACCAATGGTAAGAATGTAAATATCCCCACTTTCAACAACAAAAGTGAACCGATGTTTCTTATCAATTCGTCCCTCAAAATGATCCTCGCCTCCCATTTTTCTCGTCCTCAGCGAAGGATGTCGGTAATTCGAAGCTAAAAGCAATAACTGTTTATCAACTTTCTTTTGAATTTGTGGTGGGAGCCTGCGGTATGTGGATTCTGCCCGTTTTGTAAAATGGATCTTCACTCTTTTTACTATTTGAGAGAATCCATAAATTTGACAAGTTCTTTTTTGGAACGAACAGTAGTGTAACGACCTGCCTTGATATCATCCATTGCACGCTTGTCTGACCAAGCCCACCACGTATCACTGCCATAAACAGGTTCTAGATCCTCTATCTTTTTCTTGACTTCAGTCAAGTCTTTCTGCATTTTATTTAGAATTGTTAAAATTTGATTCTGTGTTTGCATGATACGTATTTTATCTCAAAGCAGAGACTGAAAACAACCTATTTTTTAGTCCCCTTTCTCTTCCTCAAAAAACTCGCCCCAACATCCCAAAGTAAAATCGCAACCATCGGCCCAATTAGTGCGCGCCAGAACCAAGAAACGTAAAAAATTAATATTATTCCGCCTGTTGCCAGGATTATAAAGAAAATTTTGACTGCTATGTTCATCTCCCTTTCGAAGTGGGAAGCTTGAAACGAGAACGTGGATTTTGAAGTTTGAAGTTGGAATTTCTAGGTCCCGCATCTCACTTCGATATCCAATTTCCCATCTCGCACCTCTCACCTCCAACCCCAATTCTACCACTTGTATCTCCAACCTCAAATTTGCTAATATTTGACCCAACAGGACATTCTGCAAATGCGCAGAGCGTCTTTTTTTAGGTTGAAATGCATAAAGCAAAAATTTTGGCAATCGGTTGCACAGACCTTCGATTTCAGAAAATCGTAGATCAAGATTTGCAAATTAGATCTCACTATGGAGAATTTGACCGTATTTTATGGCCTGGAACATCAAAGGATTTAAGAAACGTTCTAAGTGCCGCACTCACATCATTAAAACTTCATAATCCGGAAGAGGTACTAATCTACGAACACGAAGATTGCGGTGCCTACGGTGATAATAATTCTGAAGCAGCACACAAGTCTAATGCCACAAAATTAAAAAAGGCACTGCTTAAAGAAAAACCCCAGTTGCAAGTTGAAACTTTAATAGCTACCCTTCAAGAAATCAAAGATTTATAATGCGAAGGGAAGATATCATTAAGTATTATCTTTTCAAAAAATATTCAATTAAATATGATAACCAATGGCCGATGTACACGTAGCACTCGCAGCAGAAACCTTATTTAACGTTGGGCCACTGCCCATAACTAATTCTATTCTTACTACTTGGATCGTCACGGCAGTTTTAATTGGATTTGCATATTTTGCAACCAAAAAAGTCTCATTGGTTCCAAACACAATTCAAAACTTGGCGGAAATTATGGTCGACACTTTCAACGATTTAGTTTCCACAATTGCCGGTGACAAAACCAAAGTTTTTTTGCCGATTGTTGCCAGTTTTTTCTTCTTTATTTTATTTGGTAATTATTTAGGACTACTCCCCGGAATCGGCTCGATCGGGTTTTTTGAGTATCATAATGGCAAAGAAGTTTTCGTCCCCTTCTTAAGGTCAATAAATTCCGACCTTAATACAACAGTTGCCCTCGCTTTAGTTTCATTATTTGCAACACATTATCTTGCAATCAAATATCTAGGGGTTAGCGGTTATCTTGGCAAATTCTTCGCACTAAACCCCATTTTCCTTTTTGTAGGACTTCTTGAAATCATAGGCGAAGCTACAAAAATCCTTTCCCTTTCTTTTCGGCTTTTTGGAAATATTTTCGCGGGAGAAGTACTTTTGACAACGGCAACAACCAACTTGTTCGCCTATGTTGTCCCTATCCCCTTCTACTTTCTAGAAATTCTAGTTGGCTTTGTACAAGCCTTAATTTTTGCTATGTTAACATTAGTTTTTATGGTAATCTTAACGCAGAAAAGCGAACACTAGATAAATTTTCAATTTCTAATTTGAAATTTTCAATAAAATCTAAATGTTTTAAAAATTAAATCATTAAAATTGAATAAGCAAAGCTTTTCTTTGAATAAAAATTAAGAATTTAAAATTAAAAATTACTTATAGGAGGTGAATTAAAACTTGGAAATAATTTTAGCCAAAGGTGCAGTAATTGCAATCGGCGGTTTTGGCCCAGCAATTGCCATTGGCCTAATAGGTTTTAAGGCGATGGAAGCCATGGGTAGAAATCCGGACGCGTCTGGAAAAATTTTACCTGCCATGCTTATCGGGATGGCCCTTGCCGAAGCCATTGCTATTTATTCATTAATCTTAGCCTTCACCGGCTAAATGATTTAGTTCGATAAAAATGGAAATTCTGGAAAACTTTGGAATACAACCAACACTGCTTGCCGCGCAAATTGTAAATTTTGCGATTATTTTGTTTCTTTTGAAAAAATTCTTTTACAAACCTATTTTAAAGGTCTTAGGGGATCGCAAACAAAGGATCGAAGAAAGCTTAAAAAACGCTGATCTTATTGAAGAAAGGCTGCAAAAAACCCAAGAGCAATCGAAAAAAATTATTGAGGGCACCCAAAATCAAGCCCAAGTTTTGTTAACCGACGCCAAAAAGGAATCTGGAAGAATAAGTGAGAAAGCAGCGCTTGATGCAAAAAAAGCAGTAGAAAAAGCACTAGCCGATGCTAAAGACCAAATTGAAGCAGAAAGGCAATCTATGCAGAAAAAGTTAGAAAAAGATACTTTGGAGCTAGTTGCAGCTGTAGTCAAAAAAGTACTGGATAGAAACTTAAAGAGTGGAGAAAAACAGGAATTAACAACCTCGGCTGCAAAACAAATTACTAAACAAATTCAATGAAAAATAGAAGAAAACAAGAGAGAATAGCCAAAATACTTTTGAAAAAAAGTTTAACCGAAGATGGTACAATCGATGCCAAAAAAATAAAGTTAATCTTGAGTGAAGTAACTCGCCAAACACCTCCTCAATTCATTAACATTCTAAAAATCTATAAAAAACTAGTCACTAATTCTCTAGCCAGCGAAGAACTTACAGTAGAAACAGCCCAAAAATTGTCAAATCAGAAACAATTTGAGAAAAATATCCTTGCTAAAACAGGAGCCAAAAGAATTAACTACAAAATTAATCCAAATCTTGTATTTGGGACCAAAATTACCCATGGAGATTGGGTCTTTGACGAAACATTGCAAGCAAAGCTAAATAATCTGACTAATTCAGATTATTAAATTTATAATTTATATTCACTCTGCTGAAAACTTCGACATTTATGTCGAAGATGAAAGCAAGAGAATACACACTTCTCCAGCAGAGTTCATGTAAACTTAAAACAAAACCCCAGCTTTTAAGCTGGAGAAGTTTATAATTTGAAATTTTCAATGAAATCTAAATGTTTTAAAAATTAAACATGGGAATAATCGAAGACATCGAGAGACAAATTGACAAAGTTAAACTCACTACAACTCCTAGAAATGTGGGTAAAATTATCGAGGTCGGCGACGGTGTTGTTAGAGTTTCCGGCCTTTCTGATGTTGTATCTTCCGAACTTGTTGCTTTCCCACACAATATAACCGGTCTTGCACTAAATCTGGAAGAAGATTCTGTTGGTATTATTATTTTCGGTGACTGGGTAAAGCTAAAAGAAGGTGATAAGTGCACTACTACCGGAAAAATGTTCGAGGTTCCAGTCGGTCGTGAGTTAATCGGTCGCGTAGTTAATCCCCTGGGTGAAGCACTGGATGGCAAAGGTAAAATTACAACTAAAAAAACGTATCCAGCCGAAAAAATCGCACCTGGTGTAATTTTCAGACAACCGGTAGATACTCCCCTTCAAACGGGACTCAAAGCCATTGATTCTATGATACCAATTGGTAGAGGGCAAAGGGAATTAATCATTGGTGACAGAGGTCTTGGGAAAACCGCCATCTGTTTGGATACAATCATCAATCAAAAAGGTCAAAACGTAACTTGTATTTATGTTGCTATTGGCCAGAAAACTTCCAAAATTGCCCAAGTTGTTGCTACTCTTGAGAAGCATAATGCACTCGCTCACACGATAGTTGTTGCGGCCTCCGCCTCTGACAGCGCAACCCTTCAGTATGTTGCCCCGTACACAGGAGCAGCAATGGGAGAATACTTTATGGATCAGGGTCGCAACGCACTTGTAATCTACGACGATCTCTCCAAACACGCTTGGGCTTATCGACAAGTTTCGCTACTCTTGAGAAGACCTTCCGGCCGCGAAGCTTATCCCGGCGACATTTTCTATCTTCACTCAAGGCTACTTGAGCGGGCTGCCAGAATGGATGACAAACACGGGGGTGGATCCTTGACTGCTCTTCCTATTATTGAAACTCAAGCCGGTGATGTTTCAGCCTATATCCCTACCAATGTTATTTCCATAACCGATGGACAAATCTATTTAGAATCAGAACTCTTTAATTCCGGCATCAGGCCGGCAGTTAACCCGGGACTTTCTGTTTCTCGAGTCGGTGGAGCAGCTCAATCTAAAATGATGAAGCAGGTCGCAGGATCACTTAGACTTGATCTTGCCCAGTACAGAGAACTGGCAACTTTTGCCCAGTTTGGCTCCGACCTTGATGAAGCAACTCAAAAAAGACTCGAGCGCGGCAAAAGAATCGTTGAAATTTTAAAGCAGCCCCAATACCAACCAATGGATGTTAACGCCCAAGTTGTCATTCTTTGGGCAGTTAACAACGGTTATCTAAACAGTGTTGCCATCGAAGATATAGCCAAAGTTGAGGAAAAAATTCTCACTCTACTTACCACTAACAAAAAACTCAAGGATAACTTGGACAAAAATCGGGAAATCACCGCAGAAGTTGAAAAAGAACTCGAAAAAATGCTCAAATCAATAGGTCATCAGGTGATCAGGTCATCAGGTGATCAGGAGAAAAAAGATATAAGATCACAAAACACAAAGAGACAGGCAAAGAAAAAAGGAGGCAGGAAGAAACGATCCAGATAGCCCGACTACCTGATATCCTGACAACCGAACTATGGCTCAAATACGCGAGATCAAAAAACGGATCAAATCAATTCAGAATACCAAAAAAGTCACTCATGCTATGGAACTGGTTGCAGCTGCCAAAATGAGAAAAGCTCAAGCTTCTGCTCTTTCCGGCAGACCCTACTCTCTTACTCTTAATCAAATTATTGATGAAGTTAGACAAAAAACCGATGAAACCACCCACACATTGCTTAAGAAAAAACAAGCTCCAACTCAACTTATCATTTTAATTACTTCGGATCGTGGCTTGGCTGGTGGCCTCAACATTAATTTATTTCGCGAAATTCACAGGCAGTCAGGCGATCAGGCAACCGGGTCATCGGGAAATATAAAAAATCAAAACCTGACAGCCCGAAAACCTGACAGCCCGAAAACCCAATTCATAACTGTTGGCAAAAAAGCTGTTAATTTTGCAACTAAAAGTGGCGCCGGAATAATCGCCAGTTTCCAGTCTGAAGAAAAATCCCAGCTGGATCTTGCCAGAACGCTTTCCAAGCTGGCAACTGACATGTTTATCAACTCTCAAACCAACAAAGTCAGTATCCTTTACCCGCACTTTGAATCAACCACAAACCAATCCCCAAAATGGGTTCAAATTCTGCCCATTGAATTTGAAGAAGATCCAACCATCCAACCATCCAACCATCCAACTATCCAACTATTGTTCGAGCCCAATGCCCGAAAAATTTTAAACGACATTCTTCCTCACTTTGTCCAAACTCAAATATATCAAGTGCTTTTAGAAGCTAAAGCCTCCGAACACAGCGCACGAATGGTTGCCATGAAAAACGCTACTGATGCCGCAGGTGATCTTATCGACGACCTAACTCTAACTTATAACCAGGCACGACAGGAAACTATCACCAATGAATTATTAGATATAGTGACAGCGCAGAAAGGACTCGAATAGCAGGCTGTCTGGTTATCAGGACATCAGGTTATCAGGAATAATATGGGGGACTTTACTAAACTAGAAATCTGGATTAAAGCACATGAACTTACTCTAAAAGTCTATGCCTTAACATCCAAATTGCCAAAAAGTGAGCTTTTTGTTTTAACGTCTCAGTTAAGACGAGCTGCAATTTCTGTAGAATCACTTATCGCTGAAGGGGAATCTAGATATACTATGCCTGACAAACTGAAATTTTTCATCGATTCCCGAGCTTCAGCCGCTGAATGTGAATGCCAACTCCTAATTGTTAAAGACGTTTACGAAAATTTATCGCAAGAAGCAGTGAAGCTAAGAGCTGAGTATAATGCCTTAGGAAAACAAATAAACAGCCTGATAAGTTATAGGAGAAAAAATGGCTAAAACTAAACGCAAAAAACCCGAAAACCTGAAAACCCGAAAACCTGATAGCCTGACCGGCACCGTCGTTCAGATCATCGGTCCGGTAGTTGACGTTGAGTTTACCAGCGGAAACTTGCCCGATATCTACGACGCCCTCGAAATAAAATTACCTACCGACCCACAGACCCGCTTCGCAAGCCCGCTCCGACTCGGAATCGAGGCGAGCGAGGCGAGGCGAGCCCACCATCCTACTGACCTAATACTCGAAGTTCAACAACACCTCGGTGACAATATTGTTAGGACAATCGCTCTTTCTTCTACCGACGGTCTCAAAAGAGGCACCCCAGCCAGAAATACCGGTGCATCAATTTCTGTTCCTGTCGGTAAAGAAACTTTGGGCAGAATCTTCAATGTTAATGGTCAAACAATCGACGGCAAAGGCCAGATTAAGGCTAAAAAAACTTATCCAATCCACCGCGAACCGCCGACATTAAAAGAACAAGAAACAAAGTTAGAAATTTTAGAAACTGGCATCAAAGTTATCGATTTAATTGCCCCATTTTTGAAAGGTGGCAAGATAGGCGTTTTCGGCGGCGCCGGCGTTGGCAAAACCGTCATTATTCAGGAGCTTATTAACAACATAGCAAAAGAACACGGAGGCTATTCTGTTTTTGCCGGAGTCGGTGAAAGAACCCGTGAAGGCAATGATTTATATAGAGAAATGAAAGAAGCCGGGGTTTTAGATAAACTTGCCATGGTTTTTGGCCAGATGAACGAACCCCCGGGAGCCAGATTCCGCGTTGCTCTGGCCGCTCTTTCCATTGCCGAATATTTCCGCGACGAGAAAAACCAAGACGTACTTCTATTTATCGACAACATTTTTCGTTTTGCCCAAGCCGGAAGCGAAGTTTCCGCTCTTTTAGGACGTACACCTTCTGCTGTCGGTTACCAGCCAACACTCGCCTCTGAAATGGGAGAACTTCAGGAAAGAATTACCTCAACCAAAAAAGGTTCGATCACATCTCTTCAGGCAATTTATGTGCCAGCGGACGATTATACGGATCCGGCTCCCGTTGCCACATTTGCCCATTTAGATTCGACAATTTCTCTTGAGCGCTCAATTGCTGAACAGGGTATTTACCCCGCAGTCGATCCGCTATCCTCAACTTCCAGAGCGCTAGACCCGGCCATTGTCGGCGAAAAACACTACACTGTTGCCAGGAACGTGCAGAAAGTTTTGCAAAGATACCGCGAACTTGCAGATATCATCGCCATTTTGGGAGTTGAAGAACTTTCGGATGAAGACAAGATAACCGTTACCCGAGCCCGCAAAATCCAGAAATTCTTATCGCAGCCAATGTTTGTTGCCGAAACTTTTACCGGTAAAAAAGGCGCTTATGTTTCAATTGACAAAACCATCGATTCCTTCGAAAAAATCCTCGAAGGTGATTATGATAGTGTCGACGAGCAAGAATTCTATATGAAAGGAGACATTACGACTGTAAAGAAGTAATGGCGAGTTACTTATGGGGTTTCTCATATTGATCTTATTCATTCTATTCTCATTTGCGCTTTGCTTCTCCCTAGGAAAGTTAGTCTCAAAAAGCTTGCCTCAAATTTTCTCATCAGCACTCATTCCAAGCATAATAATTTATCTTATGGTTGGTGTGATTATTACACTAGTAAACCCGGGTCCCATCGACGATGCGCGAAATGCAATATTTCTTGGAGCTCTTTGGCCATACACAATGGCTGCAATATTTGGCAACGCAGCTTTGGGTTATCCTTTTTTCAATTAACATGATCCATCCGCACATAAACATTCCCGTCACAAATTTGTTCTTGATCTTAAAAATAGATTCTGAATCAAGTTCAGAATGACAGGATAAGATTGGTCTGAGCGTTTTTAAAAATGGTAAACAAAAAAGAAAGATCCTGAA
>Ga0209542_10011381_pt1 | contig 15777 bp, 11 predicted proteins | sample RifCSPhighO2_01_FD_184028 | JGI IMG/M metagenome (GOLD analysis project Ga0209542, IMG submission 184028) | Soil microbial communities from Rifle, Colorado - Rifle CSP2_plank highO2_0.1 (SPAdes) (version 2) | ecosystem: Environmental > Terrestrial > Deep subsurface > Rock core/Sediment ... | reverse complement strand
TGTTCAATCCGGCATCGCGTACCGCTGGTGGATACACACACTGACCAACGGCGCCTGGTCAGACGCCGCGATAGGCTACTTCACGTGTGACAGGACCGCCTCAGCGAACACAAAGACACTCTCGCAGATGGCAGCTGCTCTCGCGTCCCTTCAGGCGTTGCTCAACTCTCTGAAGTAACACTTCGTGCGTGAGGCAAAAAAGCGGCCGCGTCAGACGCGGCCGCTTTTTTGTACGCGCGACGTCTTCTGCAGGAATCATGCGTGATACACTTTTCGTATGCTACTGCGCACCGTTCTCCTCGCATCCGCGCTCACGTTTGCCGCAGTATTGCCGCAGTTCGCAGACGCTGCCACCTGCCCCTCGCTATCTCTCGGAAGCAGAGGTGCGGACGTCGCGACACTTCAGCAGTTTTTGCACAGCTCATACGACGATTTCCCCGCACCGACGGGATATTTCGGCGCAATCACACAAGCGGCAGTGCGGCAGTGGCAGAGCGAGCACGATATCGTGTCTTCGGGCACTCCCGCGACGACCGGCTGGGGGATAGTGGGCCCCAGAACGTCAGCCGCAATGCAGCTCTGCAGTGCGTCACCGACGACTCCTCCCGCAACGTCCGCACCATCCGCTCAGTCCGTATCAAACACCACACGCACGCTCTCTCTGGGCATGCGCGGCGACGATGTCATTGCACTTCAGCAGACACTCATCTCCCGAAATCTTTTGCCGGACACCGCCGCGACCGGCTACTTCGGTCTGCTCACACAAGCTGCGGTGCGGGCATTCCAAACACAGCAGGGAATCGTCTCGTCGGGCACACCCAACACCACCGGCTTCGGCGTAGTGGGGCCGCGGACGAGAGCCGCCCTTTCTTCCGTTGCAGGTTTCGGAGTGACGACGTTTATACCAGAGCAACCGCAGACGCCGACCCAAACGATGGAAAACACTCAAATGCTCGTGCAAACACCCGCGTCATGTACGTTCAACGATCAGGCAGTTGCGAGCGGTGTCTCCGTTACGGCGTATCAGGCGGGTTTCGTCGCGACAGGTCAGACGTGCATACAGGAAATGCGCACATGTGAGGACGGCGTACTCTCTGGCTCGTATCAATACCCTAAGTGTGCGCGGGCTACCGTCACACAATCCTGCGCGAACGGTCTCAACGTTGCTTCGTATCCCTCGTGCGTATGTCCGAGCGGACAGACACAAAGCGAAAATTCCTGCGTCACTGCCACGGTGGCGGTCACAGAGACAGACACCACTCCCAATGTTTCCATACCAACGACCTACCAAGGTGAGAACCTCACGGTCCGTGGCTGGTTCACCGCGCCGTCGGGTCAGGGACCGTTTCCTGCAATCATATTGGCGCACGGCTGCAACGGCGTGAGCCCCACCGTCCCTACGAGCGCTTGGCAGCAGATGAACGATTGGGCGACTCTGTTCCGAGAGTGGGGGTACGCGACGCTTATCGTCGACAGTTTCACTGCGCGCGGTTTTCCCGCCGGAATCTGTCCGCATGGTGAGCAAGTGCCTCCCATTCAGCGCGCCGTCGACCTCTATGCTTCCGCCAAAGTCATCGCCCAGAACCCGCTCGTCAATAAACAAAAAGTTGCGTTCTTCGGCGACTCGCACGGCGCTGGCACCGTTTCGGCCTCATTTGAGACAAGTAATCAAAACATCTCCGCAACAAAAGCGGCACTGACCGCGCTCGGTGGAAAAGTAACGGGGGCCGTGTCGCTCTACCCGGGCTGCGCCATCGCGCTTCGCTCCGGGGTCACTTTCTCCGGCCCTATATTCTTCATCGCGGGCGCCGACGACGATTGGGCGATTCCGACCAAATGCAAAACCCTCACCAGCTATCCGGTTGTGTCCGCGACGCCGGTAACCGTCCCCGGCTACGGCGGGCAGGCGCAGGTCATCGTCTATCCCAATGCCACGCACGCCTTTGACATCGATGCGCCGGATCGCGTGACTGCCAACGGATTCCACCTGCGCTACAACGCAGCCGCGACCACCGACGCCAAGAGTCGCATCCGCACGTTCTTGATCCAGGCGTTCAGCCCGACGTCGTCGAGCACGGGAATCCTCTCACAGCTCGCGAGTGCGTTCGCCGCGCTTGAGCAGGCACTCCGGAACATTCTTCAATCACTACGGTAGTCGAGAACTCGGGAAAAAACCTGGCGACGGGCGGTTATGCACATGACGCGCTACCGTTGTACCGAAACCTGTAATACTATGGATGGTATCTATCACTCGCATGGAGGATTTTAATGCAACACAATTAAATCCGGTTCAGAGTGTCCGCGAAGCCGGTGGGCCGCACCGGCGTTTATGGATTGCCGGAGGAATTGTCGCTGCAGTCGTTATTGCGGCTCTCGGATACGCATGGTTTTCAGGCGCATCGCGCGCAAGTCAAAATGAACGCGAATTCAGCGCCTCCGTTGAGGCGTTCAACCGCAACGACCTCGACGGCGCCGTCGTGTACGCGGACAACATCCTTGCGCGCGACCCCGCGAACGTATCGGCGCTCCTCGTCAAAGCGACCGCGCTCGAACAAAAGGGAAGCCTTATGTTCGAGGAGGAGAAATTCGGCACGCAGGCGATACTTGTCGCACAACAGGCGCTCGCGATCGACCCGAAGAGCGATGAAGCGTGGCGCATCATCGGGTACGCAAACGAGATAATGGAAAAGTATGATGCCGCACACGCCGCATACGAAAAGGCCATCGAGCTTAATCCGAAGAACGCCGCCGCGATAAGCCAGGACGCACACGCGTGGGATTTGCAGGGCAATGCCGTCAAAGCGGAGGCCGAGTACCGCGCCGCACTTTCCATCGACGCCACGTTGGACCAGGCACAGATGGGGCTTGCACGCATTGATACTCAGAACGGAAAGTCAGATGAGGCATTGGCGCTTTTCTCAGCTCTTTCTGTGAATGCAAAGAATGCGAGGCACCGCGCGGAGGGCGCGTATTCGGCGGGAGTACTCGCGGGCGCGAGGGGCGACACCGCCGCATCCCTGAGCTTCATGCGCACGGCGACGACACAAGACCCTTCGTACGCGCTCGGATGGGCCGGTCTCGGAGCGGTGCTGTTTAGCGAGGCATTTGAGACGCCCACGAAGCGTACGCTCGCGGAACGCAACGACCTGATCACTCAGTCATTCACCGCGCTTGAGAGAGCGATTTTAATAAACCCGAACCAGTCGTCCGCGTACCTCCAGCTCGGCGCCGAACTCGCGACAGTCGGCAAGAAGGATGCGGCGTTGAAGATCCTGGGAGAGGCGTCGCGCGTAGTCGCAGACGACATCACATTGACGGCGCCCGAAAAGACCGCGATGTCCGCTAAGATTAATGCGGCAATAAAAGTCATCAAAAAATAAATACTATGACACCACGCACACACGTAAGGCCGCTCGCTGTTGTCGCACTTTTTGCCGTCGCCTTGCTCACGGTAGCGGGTGCCGCACTTATCATGACGATTGGCATGGCTGCGTTCGCCCAAGCTCAAGAATGTATACAGTACGATTGGGATAGAGGAGGCAACTGTGTGGAATTTTCTGCCGATCCCGGCCCCACTGATTGGGCCGGGAAAAGGGGAGGCGGCACCGCTTCAGACGTCACATTGAGCGGCTTAGGTGGTTATTCAGGAACGGTGCACTTCGCCGATGGCGATGTCACATTTACTAACGACAACGGGACGTGGATAAATACGGCCACAGGCTACTCATCGGCCCAGAGCCTCCTGCAGGCGATCGTAGTTGCCGGAAGTGGACACACTACGGTCACGACAGCCACGAATAGCGCGGGGCTTCTTACTGAAGTCGCATGTAACAACGGCGTCACGGCTACAGCGCAATATATCGGGGGTGCGTGCTCGGGCGGCCAGGTCGGCACCTATCCCGACTGCTCGTGTCCGTCGGGGACTGAGCTGGTGGGAGGTTCGTGTCAGGCAGTATGCGTTGCGAATGTCGGTTCAGCGTGTTCGAGCGCACCCAACAGCTGCGGTATGACCAACAACAACGGCACCATATCCTGTAGCGGTTCGTGCGTCGGCGGTTCTCCTCCTCCTGATTCTCAATGTTCGTCTGGAGGCGGTGGGACCAACTGCGTCCAGTCGGCCGGACAGGCCTGTCCGAGCGCGCCCAACAGTTGCGGCATGACGAATAATAACGGTCACATTTCCTGCGACGGCACCTCATGCATCGGTGGCACGCCTCCTTCTAATTCTCAGTGTCAGGTCGAAGACGATTGCGTCGCATCCGCCGGACAAGCCTGCGCGAGCGCACCCAACATCTGCGGCATGACGAATAACAGCGGCCGCATTTCCTGCGACGGCACCTCGTGCGTCGGCAGCACTCCTCCCTCGAATGCTCTGTGTATACAGGACGATACAAACACTTGCCGTGCCGGCGAATCGTTCTACTGTTCCGCCGGCAACCTCCGCGACTCGTGTACCGGCGGTTTGGTGCGCGTCTGTGATTGGGGTTGCAGCGGAGGCAACTGCAACGCATCGCCGAGTCCGACCGTGAGGTCGTTCTCCGTCGCTCCGAGTCTGCTTCGTCGCGACAGTACCGCTTTGGTGAGCTGGGATGCAGAGAATGTGCGGTCATGCACGGTTGACGGCTCAAACGGCGACCACTGGCCGACAACCGCATCCGCCCCAGCACTGAGCGGACAGGAAACATCTTCCCCGATAGTTGCGCGCACCTCCTACACGCTCACATGCAGAGCACTTGCCGGCGCATCGCCTGCGACGATAACAGAAACGAGAATTGTCGACATCAGTCCCGTCTTTAGCGAACCGTAGCGTGTGGCGGGTGATACACTATTCACATGAGTAGAGAGATGTCGCGCATACTTTTCACGGCAATTATTGTGCTCGTGCTCGCGCTCGGTTCCTACGGATACCTCGTCGCTCCGCCACGGGAGTCGACGCAGTCGCGCGAGGCATCAGCACCTATGAAAGCGCCGCCGCTTACGCCGCAAATCACCGCGCAACTCGAAAAGAGCCGCGGTTTTCAAGCGCTTGTCTCATACACCGACCGCGGCTTCGAGCCAGCGACCGTGACGATAAAGAAGGGACAAACGGTCAGGTTTACGAACAACTCCTCGGACGACGTATGGATAGCGGCGTCATCCGCAGGCGGCGGGAAGCTCTACCCTCGGGTGCAGGATGAATGTGGCTCAAGCACATTCGACACCTGCAAAGGGCAGAGGCCGCAGGAGTTTTGGGAGTTTACCTTTGATATCGCCGGCACATGGGGCTATGCGGACAACTTACACAAGGGCAATACGGGTATTGTCGTCGTGAAATAAATGTATGACGGCAGAAAACACACGAGCACGCGTCACACTTGCAGTTGCGGCGTACATGATATGCGCGTTCGCCGTGCTGTTCTTCCCGCGCGCGTCACTGGCGCTTCAGCAACCAACGATGTACGCGCCGTACTGCATGAGCGGGGGGTATCAGGTGCAACTTACGTGGAGTCGGGTATCGGGTGCGTCTAATTACCCGTTGCGGGTGGACGGAGCGGGATATTGTGCAGGTAATGTGAGTGGCCCCGGCAACTGGGGCTGTTATCAGGGAGTGGAATATCTCTACGAAACGGCATACTCGGGCATCGTGCTTTCTATCGTACCGAACACATCGTACACGTGGTGGGTGCATGGGCAAAACGGCGGGGCATGGAGTCCCGCCACCGCGCTGTCATTCTCGTGCTCTCCGCCGCCGCCGAGCTGTACCGCCCAGTACTCCTGCTCGGGCAACTACCAGACATACCAATCCAGGGACTGCTCCACCTCATATATCCAATATTGTTCATACGGTTGCTCCAACGGTTCCTGCAATGCGCCCCCAACCGCTTCCTGCTCCGTTTCTTTTGACACGAATCCCATCACAGCGGGAAGCGGCACATATCTGCGCTGGTCATCAACAAACGCAAACTCCTGGGTATACATCAGTAACATTGGATACGTCGGCGCATCCGGTGCCACGTGGGTCGCGCCGTCTTCCTCGACCGACTACTCCTGCCTCGCATACGGAAGCGGTGGCACCGACGGATGGCATTCCGCTACGCTCAGCGTGAGTGCACCGGCACCAACCGAACCGTCCACAAGCGCGTCGTGTTCTTCCAACGGCGACGTGAACATTTCGTGGGGAAACTCGAGCGGCGCCTCGTACTACGCCTTGCGCGTCAACAATACCAACACCTCCTGCGGTGGGGTGAGCGGGCCCAATAACAACGTCGGTTGCGTGTCGGGGACTGACTACGTCGAAGACAACATCCCGACGTATATTCAAAGTCGTACCGTGACTTCTGTTCCCGGAGGGTCGCCCGTGACCTACTGGGTACACGGTGTGAGCAGCTCGGGCTGGAGCACCGGCACTCAGCGCAGTATTACGTGTACGCCGACACCGCCGCCCGAGCCGACCGGACAAACATATACATGCAGTGCGGACGGCACAAGCGTAACGATGTCGTGGAACGCGGTCGATGCCCCAAACCTTTTCGGATATCCGCTGCGCCTCGACGACACCACAGTGAACGGTTGCAGTATCGGCCCCTACTACCATTCGTGGTATTGCGCTGCGGCAAATAATGCACCTACGGAGCTCGAAATCGACTGGCAGGCGCCGTATCAGAACTACATGATTACTGCGACTTCGCATACCGCTCCCGTCGTGCCGGGTAGGACATATCGATGGTGGGTACACTCCCTGACGCATGTGAGCGGCTCAGTTGATTATTGGTGGAGTAGCACTACGCCGCATACGTTCACTTGCGCGCCGGCACCTGCATGTACACTCACGACAGGTGTCGCCGTTGTCACTGCATCGATCAAGTATGCCTACTGGGGTTCGAATGCGGTGACGTTCGCATGGACGACTCAGAACGCGAACACCTTCTCCATCTATCCCGCGCCGACTACCATGTGGATGACGCCCGTCTCATCAGGCTGGTGGACATACGGTCCCATCAATCAGACGACGACGTTTACCGGCACTGCCACCAATGGCTCCGGCGTCGGAGGAACCTGCACCGCTACTGTAATAGTACCGACCGAGCCGGTCGGTTACAGCCATACTTGCAGTGCCGACGGAACGCAGGCGACGCTCTCATGGGGGACGTCCTCGGGTGCGACAAGTTATGCGCTCCGTGTTGACAACAGAAGCGTAGGTTCTGCCTGCAACGGTATTACCGGAGTCCCGAATAATAAAAATGGGGGTTGTTGGCAACAGTACTGGCCGTATTCGAGTGCGTACGGCTATACCGGAAATCCCGGATACACCGACTATATTGAAGATAATATTCCGCTCAGTACGCACACAAAAACAGTGACCATTTCACCGGCGGGTTCTCCGGTCACGTGGTGGGTGAGCGGTGTCAGTCCGCACAATCCACCGTTCACCGGCTATACCTATGACAGCAACACATATTTGGGCTATGCCTACAGCGACTGGACGTTCACCACATTCACCTGTCCCGTTCCGCCGCCCACCTGCTCCGTCACCTTCGACAGAAATCCGGTAGCGTACGGAAGCGGCGGCACGATACTCCGCTGGTCCGTCGCGGACGGCAGTAAAATTTTCATCAGCGGCGCCGGCTGGATACAGGGCACTTCCGGCTCGTTCTCGGTAAATCCGTCGGTAACGACCGATTACTGGTGCCAAGGCTGGTCCACAGGATACGGCTCGGGCACTGCACAAAGCGCAGTCCTTACGGTCACTCCGCCTCTCGCACCCACGGTCACCATCTCGGCAAATCCTCCGACGATAACCGTCGGAGAGTCTTCCACCGTCACCGCGACGTATGCCGCAGGTACGGGCGACACTCTCACGGCAAACAACATTGATTCCCCGCTCGGGACCGGTCTCGGCGCGAACTCCAACCCAACGGCGAGCAAGAGCATCACGTTTACCCCCAACGGCCCCGGCACATACACCTTCTACGCCCGCGCGACCTCGCAATACTTCACCTCGTGGACCACATACCGAACGGCGACGGTAACCGTAAATCCTTCCAACCCGACCTGCACCTTGTCACTCAATCCGACGACTATCACAAGAGGAGGCTCTTCCACACTCTCGTGGACCTCGACCAACTCGTCGGGCGGCACTATCTCGCCCACAGTGGGCGTGGTCGGGCCGAACGGCTCGACACAGGTGTCACCGACGCAATCCACCACGTATACTGGCGTATTCAACGGATCAGGCAATTCAGCGAGGGAGTGCAACAATGGCACTGGCGTCACCCTCACCGTCAACTGTCCGATTTCGTACAGCTGTTCGGGAGACACAATCGTGCGCACCAATGCCGACTGCAGTACCACCTCGCTCACTCCGTCCTGCACCGCCCCGTCCTTCTGCTCACCCGGCGTCGCGCAGTGTCTCTACCCGCCCATCGCATTCGTTTCGTTCACCGACAGCAGCGGGTTTTACGACGACGGTCACCTGCACGCCCGTCCGCAGCTCGTCCCGAGCAACGACCCCACGAAGCTCTACTGGAAAGTCGAAAACGTTTCGAGCTGTAGCGTGACAGGCACCAACGGCGACAGCTGGAGCGTCGCGGACTCCGGCGCGAGCGGAAGGACCAGCTCTCCCATCACCCAACAGACCACCTTCACACTCACGTGTCAGGGTCTCCCCGGCGCCGACCCCGCGTCCGTCACCGAATCGGTAGTCGTGGATATCGCCCCCATATTTGAGGAGAACTAGCGCGCGGGAAGTCCGCATAACGCCTTAATCTCCCACTGACATATCGAACACCTTCTGGAGCGCGACTTCGGAAGGCGTTTTAATATTGATACCGAGGTGCAGTCGTTCGAGGTTGTAGTACCGGAGGAACTCCTGATACTGGACATTGAGGTCGATCTCGTCTTTGGGTTTGCGCATCTTGAAAAAGAAGAACTCCTCCTCGTCGGTGCGAAAAGAACGCTCGATGATAGCGTTCTCGTTCGGACTCGACTTGTGAATGTGATGGTGTGCGAGCTTCATTTCTTCTCGCACGAACGTGTCGAACCGCTGTTGGAACTCCAGGCCGTTGTCAGTCTGGATGAAGTCGCACTTGAACGGGAATTGCGGTACGAGGAGCTTCACCGCCTCGATTGCAAGCGCCTGGTCGAGGTGCGGAAAGATGACGCCCTGCTTGTACCTCGAATATATATCCATGATCGCGTACAGAAACAGCGTGTGCGGAAGCCCCGAAAGCTCCGGTGTGACGTATTTGACGTCCATCTGGAGCTTTCCGACGGTATCAACGTTCTTTGAGTGCATATGCGTTGTTTCTTGGTACCGAGGTCGGCGGTGCGTACGGCCGGTCTCGATTAATCCTTTCTTTGCGAGGAACCGGTGGACCGTGTTGGTGCCGTGCGGAATGCGGAGCGCGTGCTTAATCTTGAACGCGCACTGCCCGTGCGCACGGCGGTGACCTTCGATTCCGACGCGTTCATCGGGGGACAGCACCGTCTCCCGCCGTCGCTTCGGTGCCGTTGATTTCCGTGCGAGACCTTTCGTGCGGAGATACTTCCAACTATGGATACTCCGCGCCCGCTTTCTCCAGAACATCACGGTACTCGGACTCACTCCGAGCTCGCGTGCTGTCTTTCGTATCTTGCCACTGTTCCTCTTCAGCGCCTCGATGATTCTTTTTGGATCAAGGCGCATACGCAAATACTAGCTCAAATCGTTCGATATGTTGTGGGAGAACACGCCGCATTTGACTTTAAAATTCTTTCGACTATACTGTCTTCATTCGTTCCGCCTCTGGCGGACGCTTTTTTTAAAAGGATTACTAGTACCTGAAACCTAACACCTATAACCTATCTCTTATGTCTCTATTCGACCTCAAATCGCTCAACTCAGCCCTTGAAGAACTCCAGACGGAGCGCGGTATTTCGCGCGAGTCTGTTGTGGACGCCCTTGCGACGGCACTTGCCGCCGCATACCGCCGCGAATACGGCAAGCGCGGCCAGATAATCCGCGCGACCTTTAATCCGACGACCGGCGACATGGAATTCCGCCAGGCGAAAATTGTCGTTGACAACACCTTGGTGCGCGCGGAAGGCGAGGAGCCTACGAGCGACGAGGACCACCGCTCGCGCTTCAATCCCGAGCAGCACATCATGCTCGAAGATGCGCGCCGCATCAAAAAAGACGCTCAACTCGACGAGGAACTTTCCTTCCCGCTCGAGACGCGCGAGGATTTCGGACGCATCGCCGCACAAGCTGCCAAGCAGGTCATCATGCAGAAAATCCGCGAAGCGGAGCGCGTGTCCATCATTTCCGAATACGGACAGCGTGAAGGCGACATCGTTGTGGGCCACGTGCAGCGCTTCGAGCGCGGCAACCTTTTCGTGGACCTCGGCCGCGCGACCGCCATTCTCCCGTACGACGAGCAAATCCCCGGCGAGCGCTACCGGCAGGGCGAGCGCGTGCGCGCACTGCTCCTGCGTGTAGACGAAGGCGTGCGCGGCACATTCATCCGCCTCTCGCGTTCTCACCCGCGCTTCCTCACCAAACTCTTCGAAGCCGAAGTGCCGGAAATGGCGAGCGGTGTCGTGGAAGTGAAGGGCATCGTGCGCGAGCCAGGCAGCCGCGCGAAGATTGCGGTCTTTTCCAACGACGACCACGTGGACCCTGTGGGTGCCTTGGTCGGCCAGCGCGGCGTGCGCGTCGCGGTCGTCACCTCCGAGCTGGGCGGTGAGAAAATCGACGTCGTTGAATGGTCCGCGAAGCCGGAGGATTATGTAAAAGAATCCCTCAAACCTGCGCAGGTCCTTGCCATCGAACTTTTCGAAGACGAGAACCGTGCGGTAGTACAAGTGGCCGAAGACCAGCAATCGCTCGCCATCGGCCGCGGCGGACAAAATGTGCGCCTCGCCGCACGCCTCACGGGCTGGAAGATAGACATCCGCTCTGCTGGAGGCGAACAAGTCGCCGCTTCCGACGTCGTGAAAGCTTCCGAAGTGCAAAACACCGAAGTGGAAGACATAACGCAAAAAGAGAGTGAGTTTGAAGAGACCGAAAAAGAAATGCATGCCGAAGAGACGGTTGCCGACACGGGCGACAAAAACATCGACCCCATCGCCCAAGACCGCGACATCGCATCAGAAAAAGTAGAGGAACAGCAGGAAGCGACCGACGAATCAAAAGAAAAAGACGCCGAATAAGACGTCACGTCCGTGATTCTCCACGACGATTGCAAAATCGACCCTTTTGCACTATGGTTACGGGCAAATTAATCATTTAGTAATGAATTACTCACTATGAGCGAGACGACGTATTTATTGTATGCCTTGGGAGCCGCTGTGTTGGCTCTCGTATACGGCGTGTTCTTGGTTATCAATATATTGAAGCAGCCGGACGGCGAAGGCAAAATGGTGGAGATAGCCGAGGCCATTCAGGCCGGAGCCAAAGCGTACCTCTCGCGTCAGTACCGCACGGTCGCCATTGTCGCGATTATCGTCGTGGCGCTCATGTTCCTCGCCAAGTTTTCCTTACACACCATCGAAGGTTTCGTCTTGGGCGCCGTACTCTCGGCTCTCGCCGGATTCGTCGGCATGAATATTTCCGTCCGTGCCAATGTGCGCACGGCCGAGGCTGCTAAGAAAGGCCTCGCCCCCGCGCTCTCGCTCGCCTTTCAGGGCGGCGCGGTAACGGGATTGTTCGTCGTCGGCTTGGGATTGCTCGCCGTCGCCGGATTCTACTTGGTGACGCATGACCTTCCCGCGCTCGTCGGTCTCGCATTTGGCTCATCACTCATCTCTGTCTTCGCCCGTCTCGGCGGAGGTATTTTCACCAAAGGCGCCGACGTCGGCACCGACATGGTCGGCAAAGTTGAAGCCGGCATTCCCGAAGACGACCCGCGCAACCCCGGCGTCATCGCGGACAACGTAGGCGACAACGTGGGCGACTGCGCCGGCATGGCCGCGGACCTCTTCGAGACGTACGTGGTCTCGGCAGTCGCCGTCATCTTGCTCGGTTCCTACCTCTTCCCCAACTTCGCGAACGCAATTGTGTATCCCCTGCTCATCGGCGGCGCTTCCATCGTCACCACCATCATCGGTACATGGTTCGTCCGCTTGGGCCGCTCGCAGAGCATCATGGGCGCCTTGTACAAAGGACTCGTCATCACGGGCGTCCTTTCCGCGCTCTCCTTCTACCCCATTACCTCGTATGTCATGGGTGACAACGGCCTCTACTCCGTCCTCAACCTGTTCTACTGCGCACTCATCGGTCTCATCGTAACAGCCGCCATCGTACTCATCACCGAGTTCTACACGGCGACAAAATACCGGCACGTACGTGGTATCGCCGCCGCTTCGACGACCGGACACGGCACCAACATCATTCACGGCCTCGCGGTCGGCATGCAGGCCACCGCGCTTCCGGTCCTCGTCATCGTCGTCGCGATTTTGGCCGCCTTTCAATTGGCGGGATTGTACGGCATCGCCCTTGCGGTGATGTCCATGCTTTCCTTGACCGGCATCATCGTCGCGATTGACGCGTTCGGTCCTATTACCGACAACGCGGGCGGCATCGCGGAAATGTCCAAACTGGGCAAATCGGTCCGCGACATCACCGACCCCTTGGATGCGGTCGGCAACACCACCAAGGCCGTGACCAAAGGCTATGCCATCGCCTCGGCAGGTTTGGCCGCGATGGTCCTCTTCGCCGCGTACACACAAGAGCTAAATGCCCGCGGTATTTCGTCGGTGTTTGACCTTTCCGATGCGCGAGTCCTCGTAGGCTTACTGCTCGGCGGACTCCTCCCGTACCTCTTCGCTTCTATCGCGATGAGCGCGGTCGGCGAAGCCGCCAAAGCGGTCGTGGAAGAAGTGCGCCGTCAGTTCAAAGAGATCAAGGGTATTATGGAGGGCACTGCGAAGCCGGATTATTCCCGAGCCGTGGACATCGTGACGAAAGCCGCTCTGCGTCAGATGATAGTGCCGGCACTCATTCCCGTCGCGGTTCCGATTTTGGTCGGTCTGTTGCTTGGACCTGCGGCACTCGGCGGACTTCTGGTGGGCACCATCGTTACCGGTTTGTTCCTCGGCATTTCGATGACGACCGGCGGCGCCGCTTGGGACAACGCCAAGAAGCACATTGAGGAAGGCGCTCACGGCGGCAAGGGCTCCGAGGCGCACAAAGCCGCGGTCACCGGCGACACCGTCGGCGACCCGTACAAGGACACCGCCGGTCCGGCTATCAACCCGATGATAAAAATCATCAACATCGTCGCGCTCTTGCTTGTGCCGTTCTTGGCCTAAAGCGAACAGGCTGTCCCCGCACCGCAGGCGTTTGGCACACGCGGGTGTTAGAATGGAAACATGCCTCCGCAAACCCCCCTCTCTCCCATTCCGAACGAGAACGAAGACCGGCTGCTCCCGCCTGCACGCAAATCCGGTGCGGGCGCATTCGTCGGAATCATCATCATCATCGTGCTCATGGCTGTCGGCGGACTGTATTTCTGGGGTGCACGCTTGAATCAGCAGCAAAATCCCCCGCCCTACATACCGACTGATTCGCCGACCGGCGAATCGACGACAAGCGTTCAGTAGGATGCACCCCGGGAGATAAGACGGTTTGATATCCATAAGCGGCTGGCGGTTTCGCCGCATCGGATTTCCCGACGAACTCGACGTGTTGTATCTCATGGGGTAAACTCCTGCGATGCATGGTTTTAAGGACGTCAAAGTCACGCGCGATGACGCTACGTGGGAAGTCGAGGTAAAAGCGGAAATTCCCGCCGACGTACTTTTGCGGTATCGGGCCGAAGCTCTCAAGGAAATCCAAAAGACCGAGAAGCTCGACGGTTTCCGCCCGGGGAAAGCTCCCGAGGAGCGCATCATTCAGGTGTATGGCGAGCCCGCGATTTTGCGCGAGGCCGCTCAGCACGCGATAGAGCATGAATTGCCGGAGCTTTTCGCTTCTGAAAAACTTCTCATCATAGAATCGCCGCGCGTAACGACCGAGTCCCCCACGGCGGGAAAACCGCTCGTATTCAGTGCGCGCGCGGCGCTCGCTCCCTCGATAGAATTGCCCGACTATAAGAAAGTCGCCAAGAAACATCCTGCCGCGGGCGCGGATGAATTGTCCGTCTCAGACGAAGAGCACAAGCAGGCGTTGACGCATCTGCGACGCGAACGCTCGCGCATCGACAAGATTGAGGCCGGCGCCGACGCGCAGAAAGCCGCGGAAGATTCGCGCACGGCGCAGGAGAAAGACCTGCCCGCGCTCGATGACGCGTTTGTGCAATCGCTCGGATACGAGAACGCGGAGAAATTCTCAGAAGTACTGCGCACAAATATCAAAACGGAAAAAGAGATGCAGGCCGCCGAGAAGCGCCGCGCCATGATACTCGACGAGCTTGTGAAAGATTCAAAGATCAAATACCCCGCGGCCCTGCGCGAGTTTGAGCTCGACGACATGGAGGCACGTATGAAGGGCGACCTTGAGCAGATGGGCACCACGTTTGAGGCGTACCTTGCGCAGACCAAGAAGACGCGCGAGCAAATCCGCACAGAGTGGAAAGACGCCGCCGACAAACGTGCAAAGGTGCGGCTTATTCTGGCGGAAATCGCGCGCAAAGAAAACATCGAGCCCGACCAAAAAGCACTGGACAAAGAAGTGGCGCACGCCAAAGAGCATTACAAACAAGCCGACCCCGATGCGCTACGCGCCCACATCGCGCACGCCATGCGCAACGACGCGACGCTACGGTTGCTCGAAGGCAACACCGAGCCTATCGGCCACACCGAGCACGACCACTAGCTACTAACCGTTGAGAAAGTCGAGATATTCATCGCGCGAAACTCCAAGGGTTTTCAAATTGTTCAGAACGATGCCCGGCGGAAGTTGGGTATCACGGGGAATAATGATCGGGCGTTTGACGCCCTCTTTCCAATACACCCGATGGTCGCCTCGTTCACGTTTGAATACGCAACCGCAAGATAATAGGAACGTTTCAAATTTCTTCCAATGCACTGCCCCGATTTTCCGAGACATGCGTGCCCTTACGCCGCAACGGGAATGCGGACTTGCATCTGTGCGTCTTTTGTCACGGGGGGTTTCCAGCCCGAAGTCTTTGCGCTTCCCTTCTTTTTCCATCCCAATTCGGTCAGGACGTCGAACAACGTACCGGCTTCAATAAGCTCCTCAAGAAAAAGCGGGACGAGCTCCGAAAATCGCTTTTTTGCTTCACTCTCTGTCTTGCCGCTCGTAGAAATATCAAGTGCGGGCGAATAGGCAAGATACCGCGTGCCCTGTTTGCTTATTTGGAAGGATATATCCGCTTTCATCACACCAGACTAACAGGAACCTTCTGATGCTGCAATGAACCCATATCGATTTTTGATTTTCACGGTATTGTCAACATAACCGTGAAAAACTGCTCAAAAACAACGATTTTCACGGTTTTGACGAGTATTCATGCCCCTCCAACTTTTTATACATCCCGAACAAAAACTCCAACCGCTCGGGCTCGGGTTTAAACGGTTAAACTCCTAGAACCATATTGTGATATTCTATATAAGCGTCTCAATCGACTAGCTTCGCCAGCGGTCGTGCCACTGCGGACACTCGGCGAAATGCATTACAAACGGCACAATCAAGGCACACGAGCTAAACGACGCCGCATCTGCTTTGGCTATTGGGTTCCGAAACGCGCACGGTTGAAGGAAAACCGGCGCGCTTCTAATTTTGAAACGGAAAATATTCCCCGGTCCCCTTTCCTGTCCTAAGGTTGAATCAATAGGCGCGACCTATCGCGTGCAATT
>Ga0209542_10011380_pt1 | contig 15777 bp, 15 predicted proteins | sample RifCSPhighO2_01_FD_184028 | JGI IMG/M metagenome (GOLD analysis project Ga0209542, IMG submission 184028) | Soil microbial communities from Rifle, Colorado - Rifle CSP2_plank highO2_0.1 (SPAdes) (version 2) | ecosystem: Environmental > Terrestrial > Deep subsurface > Rock core/Sediment ... | reverse complement strand
AGAATTCCTCGAGGCGCTGAGTCGTCCATTGCCTCTCAATATTGTATAATACCTTCATGATAAAGCTTTGTGCTAAGGAACTTCGGACGACAAAGTCTACAGAAGAAGAATTAAAAAAAATCAAGAAGAATCCGATATATATTATTTTGGATAATGTTTTGGATACCTATAATGTGGGCGCAATTTTTAGGTTGGCCGATGCGGTGGCAGCGGAAAAAGTAATTTTGTGCGGAATTACGGAAACACCTCCGAATACTCGAATCAAGAAAGCATCGATTAATACAACAGAGTGGGTAGACTGGCAGTATTTTGCTGATGCAAAAACTGCAATTGAACATCTAAAATCTAACATTAAAAATTTGAGTGTTGTTGCGATAGAACAGAGCGAAAAAAGTATTCCGTTTGATAAAACCGAATATACTTTTCCTGTTGCGCTAATAGTTAGCAACGAAACATCAGGCGCAACGCAGGAAGTACTGGATGCAGCAGATAAAATTGTGGAGATTCCTATGTGGGGAGTCAACAAATCTCTTAACGTCATGGTCTCTCTGGGAATTGTGCTATATGAGGTGATGAAACATAGTTAGTTATTTAATCTAACTAAGTGGTCATCGATTCAAATTAAATAATTGATTTTTATGACCCTTTAGGATTATTTTCCGGAGGCCATAAGTTTTTTGTTGCTTCCATTATTTGAGGACTCATAAAAGACTTTATAGAAAAGCGAGATTTATTAGTTTCATAATCAGGCTTTTTAACTGTTAGCATATCTGTGATAGCAACATTAGACAGTAACAATCTAACAGCGTTTGCTCTCTCGTCAGGGGATAGTTTTAATTTAGAAAACAAAGGAGCACATTCTTTAATAACATTTTCTGCAAATATATGTATTGCGTTATCTCTCCTACTTTTATCTTTTAATAATTCCTGGCTATATTTATAATGAGTATTACCTAATATAATTTCTGCTCTCGAATCTGGAGGCTCATCGGATTGTATTATAGAATCTTGAGTTTTTGCAATTAAAATTGCTGACCTACCATCCATCCACCAATCATATGCCTGAAGAACATCAAGCTTGCTTGCTAAATTTGCTAATTGATCCATGGATTCATTACTTCTAGTTTTAGAAGCAGCGATATTAACATGCCTCATAGCAAGACCAGATGAACCTAGCGCAAGCATGGCTGCTCCTGTAAATCCAAGAGCTTTACCAAGGAACTGCCTTCTTGTTAATCCTTTAGAAGTTTCCTGGTTTGGTGAAACATTTGTTGCTTGTTGTGCTTCAGTTCTTATATTAGCTTTTGTTATCTGTCCTGCAGTAAATAAAGCAATTCCTAAAACAATAGATCCAAGAGAATATTTTCCTATTTTCTTAGGAGTTTCTTTGCTTATCCAATCATTTACTGCTTCTATAGCTTGATTCTCTTGCGGATCACTAGTTAAAAAATGTAATGGTTTTGCAATATCGACAAAATCTCCTCTAACGAAGTGAATTTGCTCATAGCTAGGGTCAATTGCTTCAGGATGTAAAGTCAAACTATCTTCTAAAATGACTGCGAGAGGATTATCTTGACCGTGTGCTGCACTGCCATCTATTGCAATAAATTTAGGTTTTGATTGTTGAAGTCTCTCAAGTGTTTCACTGTTCCATCCATAGGGCGTATCTACTTCAAAAATAAAAAATGGGTGGGTAGCAGCCTGAATATGTATATTTGAAGAATTATCCTCTTGTTGTTCATTATGAGTTTGTAATTCGCCTTGTTCCATAAACGTATTGTATATAAAATATGATATATAAGTAAATAATAATTTTTTTTGCCTATTATGTTATTATATAGTTTATGAAAATTACAGATAACTATAAAAAACATAAAAATAATAATCCACTGCAAAAATATCTGTTAAATAATTTTTATAAGAGTTTAATAGAGATGCTGAAACAAGTTCAGCATGACAAGGATTATGTAATAAAAACTATTCTTGATGCGGGGTGCGGGGAGGGGTTTACACTTAATAAACTTTATCAGGAAGAGATGGGAGAAGAATTAGAGGGGATAGATGGATCAGAGGAGGCGATATCGATTGGGAAAAAAATACATCCGCATCTTTCGCTAAAGCGGGCAAGTATTTATAAGCTGCCATATAAAGATAGTTCTTTTGATCTGGTTTTATCAACAGAAGTATTGGAGCATTTGGAAGAACCGGAAAAAGCGCTAAAAGAAATTATAAGAGTTTCAAGAAAATATATTTTGCTTTCTGTTCCTAACGAACCCTTTTTTATGTTGTCGAATTTTTTGCGGGGGAAAAATATTACAAGATGGGGGAATGATATAGATCATATAAATCACTGGTCGGCAAGAAGCTTTGAGAAGTTTGTAGAACATGAAAAAGTCAAAATTATAAAAGTTAAAACTCCATTTCCCTGGACGGTAGTTTTAATTGAAAAAATTTAGGTTTTCCCCTTACTTTTTTCTTACTCCAAATTTACTAGAATTTGCATTCGGTGTTTTATCTTATATATAAAAAGAGGTGATGAAAATGATTGGAAATAGACTTTTTATAAATACAGACGATACTAATTATCAAGTAGAAGAGCAAATGGCAAAAACAGTTAGAGATTGTTTGGATTGCCAGAGCATGTGTTTAAAGACAGCGACGTATTGCTTGAGCATGAGTGAAAAATATCCGATTAGAGTTATTCTGGACTGTATTGAAATGTGCCAAGTGAATGTAGATTTTATGCTAAGGGGATCAAAGTTACGAAATAATACTTCCGGATTATGCGGAGAAGCTTGTAAAAAATGTGAAGAGTTTTGCAAACAATTCGACAACGATTTCCAAATGCAGGCTTGCGCGGAAAGCTGTCGAATTGCCTCCGAGTCATGTAAGATCGCTGCTCGTCTTGAGGCGAAAGTATTTTTAAGTTAAAATATTATATATTGACATTATTTTAATTAAGGATATAATGTATTAAGTATGTAAAGCTTTTCGGGACGTACCATCTGGTGCATCCCTCCGCCAAATAAGGGTTTATCCCCGCCTTTGGCGGGGTTTTTTGTCTAAAGCTTTGCAAATACACTTTGCACGTTGAAAACTAAAAAGCATACAGCACTTTATAATAGGAGTATTAATTTACTCCTCGATCAAAAAGTGGTAGGAAGTCAGACGTATGTTGAGTTTTTTGCCCTGTACCATTCGGTACAGGGCTGCAAAAATTTGACTGCGTCAAATTTTTTTGAGAATTTGATCCTGGTTCAGGATGAATGCTGGCGGCGTGCCTTAAGCATGCAAGTCGAACGGTTGAGTCGCAAGACAAGACAGTGGCAGACGGGTGAGTAACGCGTAGGAATCTACCCCTAGGTGGATCATAGCCCTTCGAAAGAGGGGGTAATAGTCCATAATCCAAGCTTAGCTTGGTAAAGGTCTTAACGGGCCGCCAAGGGATGAGCCTGCGTCCTATCAGCTAGTTGGTGGGGTAAAAGCCTACCAAGGCAATGACGGGTAGCTGGACTGAGAGGTCGGTCAGCCACAACTGCACTGAGACACGGGCAGTACACCTACGGGTGGCAGCAACTAGGAATATTGGGCAATGGGCGAAAGCCTGACCCAGCGACGCCGCGTGGAGGAAGAAGGCTCTCGGGTTGTAAACTCCTTTTGCTAAGCTCTTCACGGCTTAGAGAATAAGCCCCTACTAACTACGTGCCAGAAGTCTCGGTAATACGTAGGGGGCAAGCATTATCCGGATTTATTGGGCGTAAAGTGTGCGTAGGCGGTTTTATAAGTCTTGGCTTAAAGCCTGCAGCTTAACTGCAGTATGGGCTAAGATACTATTTAACTTGAGGATTGGCAGTGATACTGGAACAGCTAGTGTAGCAGTGAAATGCGTTGATATTAGCTGGAACACCAAAGGCGAAGGCAGGTATCTCGGCTCTTCCTGACGCTGAGGCACGAAAGCTAGGGTAGCGAAACAGATTAGAGACCTGTGTAGTCCTAGCCGTAAACGATGTCCGCTAGCTCTTAGATGTTGAATCTGGGGGCGTAAGCTAACGCGTTAAGCGGACCGCCTGGGGAGTACGGCCGCAAGGCTAAAACTCAAAGGAATTGACGGGGACCCGCACAACCGGTGGAGCGTGTGGTTCAATTCGAGACAAAACGAAAAACCTCACCAGGGCTTGACATGGTACCGTTTATCTTTCTAGAAATAGAGAGAAATCCGCAAGGATGGTATCACAGGTGCTGCATGGCTGTCGTCAGCTCGTGCCGTGAGGTGTTCCCTTAAGTGGGGAAACGAGCGCAACCCCCATCCAATGTTAAATATTCATTGGAGACGGTCCCGCGTTTTACGCGGGAAGGAAGGAGGGGAAGACGTCAAGTCAGCACGGCCCTTATGCCCTGGGCTACACACACACTACAATGGCGAAGAACAACGGGTGGCAAGCACGCAAGTGTGAGCAAATCCCTAAAATTTCGCCTCAGTTCAGATTGGGGGCTGAAACCCGCTCCCATGAAGTTGGAATCGGTAGTAATCGCGGATCAGCAAGCCGCGGTGAATACGTTCTCGGGTCTTGTACACACAATAAATGCGCGCCAAGCAGTTTACTAAGCAAAGTGGTTAAAATCCACTTTAATAGCTAAAAAAAATTGGCAGGGACAATACTGGCGACAGATGTCCTGGAGGGCCTGAAGCAAAAGGCAGCCTAAATATTAAAAACAGGTGTTCGATCTCTATGGTGTGTCAGAGAGAAGAACAATAAAGACCTGATTTAGGATGTCTGGAATTGTTTAGTAAATGACCTTGGGAGATCTTTTCTTGACAGTTGGATAATGTTACATCTATGATCGACATATAGATGAACTTGAAGAAAAGAAGTCAGCTGATCCATAGTACCTCGATTAACGAGGGAAGGGAGAAACCTGAAACTTTATCTGCAGATTATATAGTTGGTTTAACTGACGGGGAAGGTTGCTTCTATGTTGAAGCAAGAACTCCAATTGGGGCTCACAAAACTCCACGTGTGGAGTTACACTTCTTTATCAAGTTAAGAGAAGACGAACTTTTCTTACTAAAGAAAGTTAAAAAATTCTTTGGATGTGGTGGTATATATCGTCAGAAAGAATATCGTGCAAACCAAAGAAACTGTTATAGATTTGGAATAACAGCCCAGGAAGATTTGCATAAAAAGATAATACCTTTCTTTGATACATATATATTGCAAAGCCAAAAGTTGAAGAATTATTTAATATTTCGTGAAATCGCTTTAATGGTTAAAATTAAAGCACATAAAAGTAAAGAAGGTTTTGAAAAAATTCAATTATTAAAATCTCAGATGAACAGGGCTCGCTAGATGCGGGAAATCCGCTTGTCTAGTGGGGATTCGAAACATCCAAGTTATCGAAATCCGCCCGTCAAGGCAGCAAAGTCGGTAGTTATCGAACACTCGCTCAAAGCACAGAATGCTTTGAGAATACTACCAATAACCCAATAAGCAAATAACCCAATCAATTTAAAATACTTTAATGCATAATAGATAATTTAAATTTGTTTATTTTTCATTGAAATATTGATTGGTAGTATTTGTTTATTTGTAATATTGGTTTATTTTCAAAAAACTTTTTGTTTTTTGAGCGGGTGGAGATAGAGATCGGCGATGAAGCTTAAGTCGTAACAAGGTATCCTTAGCCGAAGCTGAGGATGGATCACCTCCTTTCTAAAAAAAACACAAAACAGCTTTATGTTGGTTTGTGTTTGAGTAAGATTGAGAGAAGACACGGCAACCTTAGAAGCTAGCAACTAGCAATTAGTATTTAGCAACTAGGGGAGACATGTAAACACCAAGTGGATGATAGACACTTGTTTCTCGAACCAATCGAGGAAAAACTTCTGTTACTCGTTTTTGCATTTGCAAAACGAGGTTGGTTTTCCTACCACTTTTTGATTGATAAAGTCGAAAAAGCCACCCATTCGACAAGCTCAGGGTGGTTTTTTTGTGGTTAGTGAAATTAAAAATAAGTTTCTCTTTGCTTTAGCCTCGAATTTTGGTATACTTAGCATTGGAAGTGAGAAGTGGGAAATGGGAGCGTAGATCAATGAAGTAAGAATTGGCGCGGTGGTGAAGTAGCTAACACAGATGTCTGCAGAACATCCATTCGCGGGTGCAAGTCCCGCTCGCGCCTCAAGAAATTTTGGATTTGGTATAATATGGAGTACGAAAAAGAAAAATCTTATCACGAAACAGATACTGGTTTCTCGGAAAAAGAGATGGATTTGGATATAGAGGTCAGGGCAGGTGAGTGGCAGAATTTAAAAAAGTTTAAAACATTTCAAAGACGTTCTCGCCAGGGGAAAATTATTGCAACTTACCAGGCTGTTTCCAACAGACTAAATCAATTAGTTGGGATGTATTATAAGTTCGTCGGGGTTAATCCCAGAGAAGGAGAAAAGATGCTAAAAGAACTCCGAAAGTTAAGACTTATGCAGGAAATATTATTAAATTGCTTAGTCTGGGAACCGAAGGGAGAATTAAAAAAAGACATGGTGCCAAAGGAAGTTTGGGAGCTCATAGAATAGGGTGCGTGGCTCAGTGGTAGAGCGCGTCTCTGATAAAGACGAGGTCCCTGGTTCGATCCCAGGCGCACCCACAAGCTTCTCTGACCTGCCCGCCATCGCTGCGCTCAGGCGCTGCAAGGCGGGTAAAGAAGAGGTGGATGGTCCGACTCCATCGCTACCCACCAGGCTTGAGAGATTCTCCAAGATATTCATCGGAGATCCATCCTGTTTTATCGTATTGAAATCCTGTTTTACTATAACTTTCATCTGATTGATTATTAATGCTAACCCGCCAGAACGTTTTTTGCTGGGATTTTCCGAAAAAGTCATTGTCTACTATGACAGGACCTTCTATTATCTTTACATAGTCTCTATTAAAAACTGAAGGAAAATTAGGGTCAGGCTGACTATCGATTGCTGGTTTTAGCAATATCCCGGGTCTTTGGGTATCTTCATCTTTAATAAGTACGGTATTTCCGATTGCATATTTTCTTTCTAATTCTTCTCCGTTTTCGGTGAATTCGCGTCCGCTCCATACAGTTTTCATAAAATCATACATAACTTTGACAGTTTCATAGGCGGCGGGGTCGGATCTTTGTAATTTGTAAAGTTTTGCCCTCATATCACTTCCTTCAAGAAAAAATTGTTTAAATCTTTGTGCATATTCTTCAACTAGATCTGGACCAGAGTCCTTTACTACCAAAAAAGCATTTCTTACATCTTTTATACCTGCACCATTTCGCGCTAATGCCGTATTAACTACTTCTTCAAATCTTTGCTGACTTATATATCTAATGCGTGTGTTATCTTGATCAGCGTGGTAAGCATCAGAAAGAAAATGACCATATTCATGGACGATGGAATCGGTTGATGAGTTATTAGTGATTTCTACAGAGAACGCTTTGTCACCCGAATTGTGACCAAAATACCACGCTGCTCCCGGATCGCCTTTTTTATAGCGGATATACGTTATTTTTTGAGGGAAGGGCAAACCGGTTTCCTGGGATGCGCGAAGTAATCTTGCAAGATTATCTATATGCTCGGTTGGCAAAAATGTAAAAGCATCCTGCTCAACAACAATTGGAGGATTTTTATCATACAACCAAAAAAGGTTTTGTATGGTTTTCTGATCATTCTCCTGTAGATAATCAACATCCCTTAATCTCTGTTTTAGAGAATATGCTGCATATTTTGCGGGATCGGCTTTTGCCGATTGACTTTCTTGTTCTTGAATACTCTGTTTTTGAAACTCATATGATTTTCCTCTTAATTCAAGAGTCAAGATTGAAGATGCGAGCTGGAAATGTATAGGATTTTGAAGTTCAAAATAACGTCCCCGAAGACTTATTTGTTGGTTATCACCGGAAATCTGTACAGAGCCCAGCCCGATTGTTTTTGCAAGATATGCGCCATCTATAACGTTTTGCCATGCCAGCCGGTTCATTTTATCTGCGGCAAATGTACCTAATCTTGTCTCGTCAATTGTTAACGGTTTTTGAATTACTTCCTCAAGCTGCGTTTTTGCATTTAAATATCGATCTATAAGTTGGCGAGAAAGTTCTCGTGTTTTTGGAACTACTAACACGTCTTTTGATGGCTCAAAATAGGGAACAAGTGTGGGCGAAGGGGAAGCATTGGATGGTTCAGGCTGTCTGGTTTGTATAAGATACAGTGCTCCGGCTCCTGCCAAGCCTGCCGCTAAATATTTGCTAATCTCTTTAACTCTTGACATAAACAGTCGTATTATAAAAAAATTTGTTTAACCTTACAAGATACAAAATTTATAGTTTTAAAATCTTTAATGAAGAAACATTTTTATTGAGGTATTTCTGTTGCTTGAGGAAGAGTTGTAGAGCTTTCTGCAAAAATAATCGTCGCATCACTTGTTGTTTTAAGAACAGATTTAGATAATCCTTCTGCCGTTGCTAAGCTTTTCGGAAGAAACTTAATTACAGTTTGCTTGGCAACGCTCACATTTGCCGTAAATTTTAATGTCGCAACTGTTCCTGCTCCTTTTTTAGCTGTTCCTGTTGGGGGAATAACTATGGCATAAGATACTTTCCCGTTGGTAGCATCTATTTTGTTAATTAAAACAGAGGAGTTATCGAAAAAACCGGCCGGCGTTAATTGGATACTTGTTAAAACTAATGGATCATAAGAAAGTTCTAGTTGCACGCCTGTTAACGCGTCTCCTCCGGAATCCACATTTACATCAATAGTGCCAGATGACGAAGAAATACTGACAGGATTTGGAGAAAAGGCAAGAGCTGTATGTCCGGGTGTTTCGGTGGGTCTTGCTGCAACAGGTGTTTGCTGTTCTATTTTTTTGCCGCCAGGAGTTGAAACGGCAAAATAAACAAGCGTACCCGTTATTAAAACTAAAACCGCTAATAATCCAAAAGTTTGTTTAGTCATACTACTATTGTAGACTGAAATTTTTTATCTTGTCAATACCTAGACTAAATTGAAAGTTGAAAATGGAAAGTTGAAAGTTCCCGAAAGATCACGAATCAAATAATTCTCAATTTTCAAATCTCAACTTTCAACTCCGTCAGTCGCCGTATTGAACCTTAAAACTTTCAAACAACCATCTGTAATCTGTTAGGTCGGCTGCCGTATCGGTTTTTCCATCGTCGTTTAAGTCAACCGCATCGGGATCTTTGCAAACATTTTTATCTTTTGCTCTATCTCCAAAACAGGAAACATATGCATTATAGTCCAGAATATTAAGAGCATTATCGGTATTAATATCGCCTACGATAAGAGTAACACTTGGATCGACCTTCGGCATTCTGTTTGTCTCCCCAGCTTCTACATGAACTATGCCTGGGGGTATTAGTTTTCGAAGATACCCAATTGGTTTAATTACTTGAATTTTCACCGCGTAATCGCCGGTTTTTAGAGTGTCTCCCATGTCTACAAGAGCCTTAAAAAAGCCTGTTGAATCCTCATAGGTGACTGTTCCTATTTTTGTTAAGATGGGGCCGCTGCTATTATTATCAAATACTTCTATTTTTACTTGTCTATCTTTGTTCTTCGGATTTGTGTTTCCTTTTACTAACGGACCTATTGCCTGTAGAACCGTAACGAGTTCAAATCTGGTGTGTTTTCCTGTTCCGCCATCTCCCGTTGGAGTAGGAGTAATAGAACCTGTTGGCGTAATAGATGTCCTTGGTGTTGGAGTCGTTGATGTTCTGGGAGTGGGAGTTGTTCCGCATCCCTTTGGATCTTTGCACCCACCAGGTGGAGGAGCGCTAATACTTGAGCTGTCGAAAATAACATATTTAATTGGAGACTGGGGGCTTGCAACATTTCCTTCGCTATCGGGAGACGTAACAATTCCATCTATTGTTATTTGTTCTTCTCTGTTATATCCTCCCGGCGGGGTTCCGGCTATAAGAGTAATTGACATTATATGAATTTTACCACCCACAGCGCCGTTTGGATTTACTTTGGAAAAATGAATTGTTTTTGCCAAATTGCCATTACGCTGATTAGGCAAAGGAACTAATTCTTCTCCAAAAGAAGCAGCTCCTGCTCCTTCCGTAACATCCTGAAGAGACATATATCCGCCCCAAGTAACCGTAATATCGAATCCGTTAACTTTTGTTGACGTGGCATCTATATATAAATCCAAAGAAGTTGACTGTTCGGGATTAAGATTAAGGTTTTTAGTTAGATCAATTGGAGTAGTTGTTCCGGATGCCTGAAAATAAACACTCGCCGTTCCAGACTGTGTTTTATACTCCGCGCGTTGTCTTATTTCCTGTTGGTTTTGCGCAACAAAAACGGTTATAGGAATTGCCGCAACAACTATTAAAAGCCCGATTATTTTTGCAAATTTCTGCTGATTCATATTTAAATCTCCTGTTCTATCTATTACTCATACTACTGTAAGCTCTATACCAGGCATTAAAGTCCAAAATATCAATGCCGGCTGGTTCTACGATATCGGGACAAACTTTTCCATCTGTATGCACCGATGGACATCCTGTATCGCCAGATCCGCCAAACCGGTCTCTCCAAGCATTATAGTCTATAAGATTTATGGCTCCATCGCCATTTATATCTCCCTTACTTCTTGTAATAGAGGTTGATCCAATTCTGAAACTTAGCATTTGTGAACCATAGTTATTCCCGCGATTTACTAATTCTACAGTTACATCCCAATAATTAAGTCCGCTTGGTATGTCACTTTTTGAAAATGTATATTCGTTATTAGCAGCATTACCAGCTACAGTTTTGTCATAAGTATATGTTTGTAGGGGAATTTTTCCAGACAAGCCATTAATCCGCGAGACTGTTACTTTTCTTTGTCCGGTTATTGATAAAGAATCTGCAATTTTTACTTTAAAGTTAACTGGATTTGTTTTTGTAGAATCTATTTCCGGCAGAAAACCGGAAAAAGTTACATTGCCGGTTATACTTTGAGAAGGCTCTATTTTGAATTGAGTCCATAATGAATAAATTGGACTTCCCGTTCCAAGCGTAAGTTTAAGTCTCCATGAATAAGTACCATCTGCGAGTGTTCCATTGTGAGTATATGAATAAGGATAAACATTGTAAAAAAGATTAGAACGATTGTATGTCCTAGTTGCTTCAGACGTAGGGATTATAGTGTTACTGGGCTCTTGTTTTTTTAGTTCCAATTTGATCATTCTATACGTAGTTGATTGATTTTTGTCATTAATCCCTGTGTAAAAAATTACAGGATTACTAACAATAGCATTACTTGCCGGAGAAGGCCCTCCGAAAGTAAAATCATCCGTAGATGTTCCTTTAGGTACAACTTTAAAATCAATTTGTGCAATTCTGTTTGTTGTAGTATTAGAATTAATATCTTTTGTGACTGGATTTGGTGAAATAATGTCGTATTTAGATGGGTCAATACTTACAGTAAGAGTGTACGTTCCTTCGGAAAGACCAGAAATAGAATATTCTCCATTTAAGCCAGTTGGGGCTGAAAGAGGAGCGGCAGGACTTCCTTCTTTTTTAATCTGGACACCTGTTCCTACCGCCATATCAGAGCTTGGGTCAAATTGATTATTATTATTTTTATCGTAATAGACGAAGCCTTTAATAGTGAAGCTAGTAGCTACGACAGGTTTAATGCCCCAGCTTACATCGACATTGCTATTAGATAGAACAACTCCGGTGCGGGGATTTGGTGCCGCATTTGTTGTTAGCTCAAATCCTTGGGGTAAAGTCATCGCAACAGTATAAGTTCCGGGAGTTAAATTTTGAAAATAATACTCGCCATTGGTTAATGTTTCTTTTGTTTGCGTAGCAGTTCCACTAAGATTAACTACGACGCTTCCTTTACCTGCATCGGTCGAATCCTTTGTCCCATTTCCATTCGTGTCTACCCAAACAGTGCCGTGGATTTCATACCTTTGTGGCGTTTCTATAGGTATGCCGTCTACACGAGCTTTGGATGTTGCTCCGATTTTAACTTCAACGTACCAAGTATGTGTTCCTTGCGGAAGTGATCTTTCGCCTGATTCTCCATCTATTTCTTTGTTTGTAGGAATCGCGCTAAAAGGATATGTCCAAGTTTGCTCTTCTTTGTAATCTGTGGCACTTGTATGACTGACAAATAGAGTAACTGTTCGGTCGCCGGTATCGGTGCTATTATCTATAATTTTTGCATGGAAAATTGCTCCATTGGCAGTTGCGGTTGCCCTAAGATCCTGAATTGTTATATCTGTTCCCGTTGCTCTTTGGCGGGTTTCTTGTTGCTGTTGGGAAACAAATACAGTTAGAGGGACTGCTGCCATTATTATTAAAAGAACAAGAAGACTAAATGTTCGAGAGTGGGAGGAAGAGGATACCAACTGCCACGTTCCTTTAAAAAAACCAGACATACCACCGGAAGAATTTTCCATATTTATTCTAGCTTATAAAAACGCCTATTGCTTGTCAATGGGGAATTCAGTTAGTGACAGTTCACGCTTCTGATATGAATTTGTCATTCTGGAGGCTGAAGGCCGATAGAATCTCTTGGATGAGATGCTATCGCTACACTCCAGCATGACACTTTGTGTTAGAACTGTGAACAGTTACTTCAGTTAGATAATTCAGTCAGATAACAGGAGTTGGAGTTGGAGAGGGGGAAACGACAGGAATTTCCGCGGCATGTTGCCTTGTGTCTTTTTGCTCCTGCAAAGACATTACCGTTAAAGGAATCATCGTCACAATTGCTACAAGTGCGATAAAACCAAATGTTTTTGATTGGATTAATGAACGGATCATTACTTTATATTTATATTATTTTAGACATCTTGTCAAGAGAAATCCACGAAACAACACAGAACAATACGCAGAACTACGCTGAAAAGATAAATGGAAAATGATAGATGGCAAGTGGAAAATAAGTTTGCTATACTTGCTGTATGGTTTTGTCGGATAAGGACATTAAAAAAGCGCTTAACAGCGGCAGGATTAAAATAGATCCAACACTTGATCTTGAGACCCAACTCGGATCCTGTTCTATAGATTTAAGACTTGGTAATAATTTTCGAGTTTTTGAACACAGCAAAAATCCGTATATAGATCCTTCCAAAAAAGACTACAGTAACGAGATAACAAGACCCGTAGAATTAAAAGACGGTGATCAATTTATAATGCAACCGGGAGATTTTGTTTTGGCAGTAACTTTAGAAAAAATTACAATCGCATCGGATTTATTGGGGAGATTAGAAGGCAGATCGTCGTTAGGTCGCTTAGGAATTGTTGTTCACTCAACAGCCTCTATTTTTGATCCGGGATGGGATGGAAATGCTGTTTTGGAACTTGGTAATTTAGGAAGGATCGCGGTTGCGCTGTACCCTGGAATGAGAATTTGCGCAATGACATTTGAAGAATTATCGACTCCGTCGGAAACGCCATATTCCAAAAAGAAAGAGGCAAAATATGTTTTCCAAAAAAATCCGGTAACCTAAGTGGTTTAAGTAACTTAAGTGACTTATGAAATATAGAATAGAATTTGACATAGACTTATTAAGAAATCCCTATAAAGGTTTGTATATTGCTTTCGAAGGAATCGACGGCAGCGGAAAATCAACACAGCTTGCGCGTCTTGAAGAATATTTAAAAAACAAGGGAAAAGAAGTTGTAGTTACTTCGGAACCAAGAAAAAAAGGAAGTAATGTTGGGATTTTAATTCATCAGGTTTTAAAATCAAAAATTAAAATTCCGTCAGCATCTCTTCAGCATCTTTATACCGCAGATAGGATTATTAATCACAAAGAGATTGTCGAACCGGCGTTAAAAAGCGGAAAAATAGTTCTGTCTCATAGGTGTTTATGGTCTAATGTGCCGTACGGACTTTTAGATAGAGGAATTACAAATTTTAACTCGGTTGACACAAAATTAATTAATATTACGCAAGGTCTTATGTCTATGTATCATCAATTTATTATTCCCGACATAACTTTTTATTTAAAGGTTTCCGTTGAAACCGCAATGAAGCGCATTTCTAATTTAAGAAAAGAAAAAGAAATATATGAAAAAAAGGAAAAACTCGCCCAAATAAAATCCGCGTACGAGTGGCAGATAAAACAATTCCCAAACGAATTCACCGTTATAGACGGCGAAAAAAGCGAAGAAAAAATAGCAAAAGAAATACAAGGATATATAAATAAAAAACTGAAAATATAATATGCAATACGAAATATCTTTTAAAACCGATTTTCGGTGCAATCCTTATAAGGGAAAATTTATTGTTATTGAAGGGGTTGATGGAAGCGGGAAGACAACGCAAGCGCTTAATTTAGTAAATAGGTTAAAGGGATTAGGACATAAAGTTGTTTATACAAAAGAGCCAACAGACGAGTCGACCGGTCAATTTATAAGAGAGAATGTGCTTTCCGGAAAAGTTAAAATTCCAAACATTGCCATACAATATTTAATAGCAGCTGATAGGGCAGTGCATCATGAAAAAATAGAAAATTATTTAAAGGAGGGATATACAGTTGTTTCAGACAGATATTTCTGGTCGGCAGTTGCTTATGGCTTGGGAGATAAAGGATCTGATTTTGATAAGAATGGACAGTTACTTTTAGCGTCATTATCAATATTATCTATGTACCACCGGTTCATTATTCCTGATTTAACATTTTATTTACAAGTTTTAGTAGATACAGCCATTCAGAGAATTCAACATAAAAAAGCTCGGATTGAAATATATGAAAAAAGAGAAAAACTTGATAAAATAGCTAGAGGATACGAGTGGCTTGTCAAAGAATTTCCAAAAGAATTTGTGGTGATTGACGGGGAAAGAGGGGTTGAGGAAGTGGGGGAAGAAATAGTTTCAAGATTGTCAGCATGACAGGAATAATATTATGGTACTAGGACCTAAAAAACTTTTGCAACTTGTTAAAACAAAAAAACTTGTCGAGAATTTGAGCGATCGGGAACTTACAAATCCCGAAGGAGCCGGTTTTGATTTGCGGCTAGGGGAGGTTTATAAAATATCTGGCAAAGCATTTTTGGGAGTAACGGAAAGGCATACGGCTGACATTGAAATTGTTGCAAAATACAAAGAGGGGAAAACGAGTTCTATTACAATCAAGCCTGGAGATTTTTTCTTAACCAAAACAATAGAATCTGTTAACATGCCGGAAAATTTAACTGCCTCAATAACTCCCAGATCTACAACTTACAGAAGCGGGCTTATGATACGAACAGGAAACGTTCCGCCGGGCTATTGCGGGGGATTAACATTTGGTTTATTTAATGCCGGACCGATTGATGTAACCATAGAAATGGGAGCCAGGTTTGTTCATATTCAATTTAGCATCGTTGCCGGAAAGGGAAATATGTATCGGGGTCAGTGGCAAGGGGGGCGGGTAAGCACTAGCCGCAAAGAGCGGCAAGTGTAGCGCGCAATAAACAAATAACCCAATAAACAAATACTACCAATCAATAGATTAAATTTGACAATGAATAATGGAACAAAAGTATGGGATATTCATGAAAGAATTTACCAGTTTATAATTAGAGTAATAAATTTTATTAAGAAACTTCCAAAAACTCCAGAAAATGTCATTTTGATTAATCAAATAACAAAATCTGCGACATCAATGGGAGCGAATGATCAGGAAGCAGATGGAACTGATAGTAAAAAAGATTTTATAGCTAAATATTGTATAGTTCGTAAGGAAGGAAAAGAAACAAATTATTGGTTAAGAGTAATAAACGATACAAACTTATCTTTCGATTTGAGT
>Ga0209542_10011379_pt1 | contig 15778 bp, 18 predicted proteins | sample RifCSPhighO2_01_FD_184028 | JGI IMG/M metagenome (GOLD analysis project Ga0209542, IMG submission 184028) | Soil microbial communities from Rifle, Colorado - Rifle CSP2_plank highO2_0.1 (SPAdes) (version 2) | ecosystem: Environmental > Terrestrial > Deep subsurface > Rock core/Sediment ... | reverse complement strand
CCGGTTCAGTTTTCCCTATTACTTCACGGTTCTCGTTATCCCGGATGAACGGCACCCCGACCGTGTCGCGGCCACGATCGAGATCGGCGAACACGGCGTGCGGGAAGCCGACCCCGATTGGCGAGTACCCTTCTTTCTGGCGATCGCATATCACCTGTACACCGACGACCGCGTGAGCGCGGCGCGGAACTACGATATCGCGGCGCGAAGCCCCGGGATCCCCTTCTACGCGAAACGGTTCTCCGAAAACTTCGGTATTGCGCAGAACGCGCGCGCCGAGACCATCGCGGCGTGGCGTATTATCGCCGCAAGCGCGGAGGAAGCGGGCGACCAAGCGACGAAAGAACGCGCGGAGGTCTATATCGAACGGCTCACTATTTTTGACCTACTTGAAGAAGCGGCCCGCATATATCGGCACGCATTCGGAAAATTCCCGGAATATCCCCACGACCTCGTTGCCGCAGGAATACTATCCAAAATTCCGCGCGACCCGCTTGGATTTGAGTTCACGCTCGGCGGTGATGGCAGTGCGGGGATTGTTAAATAGGTGATACAATGGATGCATGGATAATAACTCAAACAATCTTGTCGCCTTTATCGAATCCGCGCGCGCGAAGAACGCCTCGGACGACTCGATCGCGAAAGTGCTGAAAGAAGAGGGGTGGAGCGATAAAGAAATAACGCAGGCATTCGGCTCGGTGTACGAACGGCTCACGGGGAAGAAAATCCCGAGTCGCATGGGAAGCGGCACTCGCGCAGAGTCCGCGAAGGACGCTTTTATTTACCTTTTGTCATTCTCGACGCTCGGCTCGTGGACATTCGCCTTGGGGTCGGCGCTTTTCACATTCATCGACCAGGCGTTTCCCGATAAGGTATTCGGCTATGGATATGTTCCGGCGAGTTATTCGATTGCCACGGAAATGGCAACGATGATTGTTACCTTCCCGATCTACTTCTTCGTCATGCGTTATATCGTGGGTGACCTGGAATTCCATCCCGAAAAGTTCAATTCGGCGGTTAGGCGCTGGCTCACCTACCTCGCGCTCCTCATCGCCGTAGCGGTGGCGATCGGCGACCTCGTCACATTCCTCACCTACCTTCTCCGCGGAGAACTCACGAGCCGCTTCGTATTGAAGGTCATCACTGTGCTCTGTATCTCGGGCGGCGTCCTCGGATACTACTTAACGTGGGCTAAGAAACGAAACGCGTGATCGTTTTACTCCATGACCAAAGACCGACTTACCAATATATTCTTGATCATCGCGGGTGTTGCCGTCCTCACGGTCGTTGTTTTCGGATTCTTCAAGATAGGTTCACCGATGCACCAGCGGGACTTGGAATCCGATAACCGGAGAGTAAGCGACATCTCTACGCTCTCGCAGGAAATTTACTCGTTCGTAAATCCAGCGCCGCGGCCCGGCCAAACCATCGCCGCACCGCGTTCGCTTCCCGCGTCGCTTGACGAACTTCCGCAGGTCTATTCGCCCAACCCCAACGACCCCGTTTCCGGAGAACCATACGAATACATGCTGCGCGAAGGAACCGTCTACGAACTGTGCGCAACATTCGCGACCGAGGCCAAAGAAAACGCCAGCGAACCCCGGGGCTACTACGGACCAAGAACATTCAACACGCATCCCATCGGCCGTTTCTGTTTTACCCTCGATGCGTCAAAATCCTTATATGAAACGTCAGTCCCGTACAAAGCGCCAATCCCGTACGACGCGTCGGTGCCGATACCCGCAAAACCGATTTACTAGAATCCACCGTTTGGATTTCCCGGTAGTTCTCTGCTGTCTTTTTCTCCATCAGCGGAAGATTTATATTTGAAAGCGACTCTCGAAAACGAAAAAATAGCGCCATTGTGCGTGCGACATTACAAAACATGTGATATGCGATTTGTGTTTACACGTCAATGCAACGATCGTCGCATTAGCGTGTAAGTTCTTTGAGGCTGCCGGTTTTTGTTACGGCCAGTATTTCAACGTAAGGCAACAAACCCATAAATTTAATATCTCCTATAAATTCTTGCGGCAGTTTAAATTTCCCCACCCAGACGCTTTTTTGCAGCATTGTAAACCCCATGCTCTTAACGGCTCCGCGCAGCCACCACCTTTTCCGTCTGTACTTTTCTGGAATATCGAACGCGATTATTTTTATTTCGGAATCGTTTTCTTTTTCATATTTGTTTCTGGGGCGAGTTTCAGAAAAATACTTTTTTAAAATGTCGATTTTCTTTTCCCCTTTTGCCGTCCGCAGCCATCGATTTTTGTTTCCAGTCTGTTTTCCGGCGATGAAGCCGTCTCTTTTTAGGCGATAGAGAAGATCGTAAAATTCTCTTTGTTCCCTGGATCTTTGTTTTACACCCGCCCTTTCCTGTTCTATTTCTCGTGTCCGTTTTTGCAAGCGCCCATAAGATGACCCATATGGGCTCGTGAGAATAGCTTCGATGACCTCCGCCGTGGACATAGCGACCTCGCCCAGCGCGTCGAGAACTTCAAATGCTAGCCGCTCCATTCGCATTGGTGTATTTTATAGCAGATGAGCGCTACACGTCAATACAACGATCGACGCATTGACGTGTAGATGGGAATTCGGCTCTTGCATTTTCGAAAAAGTGAGGTATACTGGGCTTAGTAAATTCCCAGCTCTTTGTGGTTTTAAAATCCATCTCAAAATACCTTTTGGGTGGATTCTTATAGGTCGAATGTTTTAATAATTAAAGATCTAAATCCACCATGAAAAAAATAATCTTGGGAACAGTGCTCGTGGTCGCTCTCGGGTTCGCATTCGGTACCGACGCGCACGCCGCCGGCACGGATGTGCTCACGCCAACCAATGCCTCACTTTTGAAGCAATCGCTTGACGTCGTGGACACCTTCATGAACCAGCTAGGGGTCCGAGTAAGCGCGAAGGACCCGGCAGTGCTTAATGCCACGCCGCAGGTGAACGCGGTTTTGAACAGCGTAAGCGCTTCGCTCCGCGGCATAAACTCAACGCTCGCGGCGCTTGACGCAAACGCCCGTGCACTGGCGCAAAGCGAAAGCCCCGCACAACAACAAGTTGTATACGGGGCGAGTCCGGCGCAGGCGGCAGAACCAACGCGGGTGATCGCAGGATCCGCGCCGAGCGAAACCGTAAGCCGGGTTGTCGTGGAAACCGCGCCTGCCTCCCCCGCTCCAGTGAACCCAGAGGTGGCGGTGGTCGCGACCCACTTCAATCTAAAAAACCTCGTGTGGCCCGCAATCGCTATCCTCGTGATCTTCGGCGCCGTCTGGTCTTTGCGCGCACGGAAAACGCAGGACGATAAAGAAGCAATCGAATTGGGCTCGCTCGACCACGCATGGGACCCGGTCGTGTAGACCCGTGTCCTCCCAAAAAGAAAATCCGCCCTCCAGCAGTTGCCGGATGGGCGGATTTTCTTTTTGTGGTAGAATAAAACCATGAGCAGAGTCGATGTCGAAATAGGCGGTCCCGCCGACGATTTCACGAAAAAGACCCGTGAAGAGATCGCGCTCGCATATCATTACTACGGAGACCGCGTGCGGAAGCTTTTCCTTTTGGGCGCCCTCATTATGGTCGCGGGCCTGCCCTTCCTCTACGACGTGATCCCCCTGCCCGTTCCTTTTTCGATCCTCGCGATCTTCATCCTCCTCGCCGCCGCCGGACTCACGAACCCCCAGCAAGTGCTGACCTCGGCCGTGAACGTCGCCCTTGCGGTACTCGCAACCGGCGCTTTCGAATACTACGCGGTGTATGCATCGCAAAACTTCGGGGTCTGGAGCTTATTCTTCTGGGCAAACGAAGCGCTTGCCGTAAATTTCCTCTTCGCCTCGTACTACGGCATCAAAACCTTGCGTGGCGCCTTAGTGCTCGAAAACGGGAAGGGTGAAAAGAAATAATATGAGTAACGTACAGATTCCCGAACCGAAATTATCGCAATTCTTGTTTTCGGACAGCCGCGTCTCCTGGCTGTGGCTCGCGGTACGCGTCTATGTGGGCTACGACTGGCTCATGGCGGGATGGGGCAAGTTCGTGAATCCCGCGTGGGTCGGGTCGGATGCCGGAACTTCGATCGCCAAATTTTTCCAGGGTGCCGTAGAAAAAACGGCTGGCGCGCACCCAGCCGTGTCCGCCTGGTATGGGTGGTTCCTCACGCACGTCGCCATTCCCAACGCCACCTTCTTTTCATACCTCATCACATTCGGCGAGATCGCTGTCGGCGTAGGGCTCATCCTCGGCGCATTCACGGGACTGGCCGCGTTTTTCGGAGCGTTCATGAACTTCAATTTTCTTTTTGCGGGCACGATAAGCTTGAATCCCGTTCTCCTTTTTATACAACTTTTCCTCATTCTCGCGTGGCGGAACGCCGGGTGGTGGGGGCTTGACCGCTTCCTCCTCCCGCGCCTCGGCGTCCCGTGGCAACCGGGCACTGCATTTAAAAAGAAAAACTAAAAACGACCCGAGGGGTCGTTTTCTTTTTGTGGTGGAGATGGGCGGAATCGAACCGCCGTCTAAAGAGAGACCGATGCGCCGTCTACGAGCGTAGTACTGATTAGATCAGACGAATGTTTCGCTAGGTTTTTGTCCCACACGTCACGAAACGAACAGTATGAGCTTAGCCCCCTTGTATAAGACCGGGATTAACTCAAGGAGCCCGAGTTAGCCGATCCTCTAGCTACGCAAAAGCGAAAGCCGGAGCCGTAACCTTATGGTTGGCAGTTATGAATTTTGCAACGGTTACGTCGTTGCCATCGGCTCGCAAGCAGCACGAACTCTCCTTATCAAAGCCGATCATCCCCCTATGGCGGATTGTGCCTCGATTTTCGTGAAAAATCAAATGAGCAACGCTGAATTGTTATAATTAGATGACAAGAAAAGGTCGGCTTATTTCGAAAAATATCATTCTATGGACGGAAACATGCAATCGGGCAACGTCTGCAAGTGCCCCCACCACAAGGTGCCGCCAATCCTCATTATTGCCGCAGGCGCTGTGGCGCTCGCGGGAAACATGGGGTGGCTTGCCATGGCCACCGCAAACTGGCTGTGGCCCGGGCTCATCATCGCGCTCGGCGCGATGAAACTCACGGAGGGCAAGTGTAAGTGCTGCTAGTAGAAGCGGAGTAGCGCGGATCATCTTGGACCGTAGAAGCGGATATTCGCGGAAGAAATCCTCGTTTACGAGGATTTCTTATTTAATTGACGCCGCACAGAATCTCTCTTACTATCAGTTATGAGTAATACGCCTTCCGCGTCATTCCGCGTGGGGCGGCGAATACGGAAAACGATGTTATAGTGCCCGCCGTGCAAGCCGCCCCGTTTCCGCGTCGTTCCGCTTCTATAGAGGAAGCACGCAACATCAATCAGCCAAGAAATTTGATCAAACCACGCATCAATAGTTTAATAACCGCGCCCGAACTTCGGGTGATCGACGACACCGGGAAAAATCTTGGCGTCTTGCCGCGCGATGAAGCGCTGAAGCTCGCGAAGCCCGAACTCGGCCTCGACCTCATTGAAATCGTGCCGACAGCGAAGCCGCCCATCGCGCGCGTCATGAGCTACGACAAATACCGCTACGAAAAGGAGAAACAGGAGAAAAAGGAGCGGCAGGCGCAGAAAGGCGGCGGCGTAAAACACGTGCAGATCAGCGCGCGGGCGGCGATGAACGACCTCATGATAAAAATCCGCCAGCTCGAGGAATTCTTCAAAGAAGGCCATGTCGTTGAGATCCAGATGCGTCTCCGGGGCAGAGAAAAATATAACAAGGACTGGGCGCGACTGAAAATGAACGAATTTCTGAAGCTCATTCCTGTTGAATTTAAGACCTTGAGCGAACCAAGATTCGGGGGGCAGGGGATGTTCATGCAGATTGCGAAGAAACAATAGTGGCATGAGTCCCGTTAGAAGCCGCGATCGCTTTACAAAAAACAGGATATCGTGTAAAAAGGAATAATGCTTGTTTTGTGTCTTAATTCATTGGGCAAATCGCCGATCGCGATCTGCTTCTAATGGGATGAAAAAAAGCTTATCAAAACGAATACGGATCACCCGAAACGGAAAAATAGTCCGTCGCTCCATGGGGATGGATCATTTTCGTACCCGGATGACGCAAAAAACCATCCGCGGCAAGAGCAAGTCGCGGGGGCTTGATTACCCGATGAAGAAAATAATCAATTATTAAATGTATCATGTGTCATGTATCACGTATCAAGTTCACGCTTGACACCTGACGCCTGACACCTGACACCTAATCCATGTCGCGAGTCAAACGAGGGGTTAATGCCCATAAAAAACGCGAGCGATTGCTCAAATACACGAAGGGATTCCGGTGGGGCCGGAAGTCGAAAGAACGCGCCGCCAAGGAGGCCCTGCTCCACGCCTGGACGCACGCCTTCCAGGGACGGAAGAATAAGAAGCGCGTGTTCCGAAAACTCTGGAACGTGAAGATCAACGCCGCCGTCCGCGAGGAGGGCATGAACTACAGCCGCCTCATCGCCGCGCTCAAGACCAAAAAAGTGGGCCTCGACCGCAAAATCCTCGCCGACCTTGCCGAATATGAACCGGCGGTGTTTAAAAAGATAGTTGAATTTGTTAAGTAAAAACGGCCACCTGGCCGTTTTTACTTCGCTTACATAAAAAAAGTGCGGGGCGAGAACTGAGTTCTCGCCCCCTGGCGCTGGCGCAGAATCGCGCCGGCCGGCCGAATCAGACAACGCTATAAAAGGAAGCACGGAAACGAGGTGGCCCCATGGATCCCTCCTTATGCAATTTGACTGCTTGACCCCCCAATTATAGCAAACGCCGGGAATCCGTCAAGTCCGATGCGCGTGCCGATGTTCTCCCGCGTGATGCCGCCTGCTCCGCGCCTGCCCGCCGACATGATGGGCGCGGAGAAAATCGTCGGCCTGCTTCAGCACTTTTTTCGTACCCCCGTATTTTTTCCCGACAACACTCATGGCATCGTGGTAGGAAAACCACCCAAATCCGCTGTGCTCGCGCGGCTCGATGCGAACATCCGCCTTGTGGGTTTCGGCAAGAAAGAGAACCACGGTGTCGTAGATCCCCTGATTGCCGATCTTAAAGTAATACCGTTCGTATGAGCGAAAGTTCGGCACGATTCGCAGCTCCGACTTTTTGATGCCCGTTTCCTCTTCAAGCTCGCGGAGCGCAGCGTCCATCGTTCCCTCCCCCGGCTCGAAATGGCCCTTCGGAAAGTTCCAGTAATTGCCCCGCCGATAAAGGAGCAAAAATTTTACCCCTTCGCTCGTGCGCCGGTACACCACAAATCCGGCCACCACCTGCTTTTTGGTAGGCAGTTTTTCGTGTTGATTCTGGTTGGGATGCCGTTGGGGTGCGGTCATCCCGTTATTGTACCATGTATTTTCTGCGGAGTTTATGAGTATTCCCAATCGTCGGAAAAGAAAAAGCCCGTGCATAAAGTTCATGCACGGGCTGAATGCCAAGGGTCCGAAAGTCCAACGTGGACTAAGGACCCAAGATTTCCAGTTATTGGGACCTGCGGACGAAAGCAAAACGATAGCTGCGATCCCACCTGCCGCCGAACCAGTCGAGGCCCAGGCCACGCCCCGCGCCGCCCGCGCAGAGCACCACGACGCTGAGAAAGCCGTCCGAGACCTGAGGTTCGTGGAGGAAAACGATCGTGTTCTTCCGTTGTTCTTCGGAATGTTGTTCTCCAAAGAGGAGAGCGTCTTCGTACATAGGACGCTCGAGTCCGCGCTTCGTTGCCTCCGCGAGGACTTGCTCTGAGGTCGGATCGAAATCGAATTCAAGGAGCTCGATTTCAATCTTCCCTTCGGGGCGGAGACGCATCGGGAACTTTTCCTTTGTGATATTCGGATTCACCCAGTCATAGTGGCCAGCGGCGACCACTTGTTCGGTCGTGCGGTTGCCGCCGACGCGGAGCGTAAACAGAATACGCCGCATCGTTTCGGCAAGCACATCCGCCACCTTCTTGACCAAGCTGTCCGGCGCCTCGCCATCCTTCACGAGTTCGTGGATCTGCTCGTCAGCAACTCCGAGCTTCCGAAGTGCTTTTTCAAGCTTGCTCACAAAACTCCCGATCCAACCTGCACCGCTCACAATCGCGGATGGTTTCTTAGACATGATTCTCCCCTTGCCAACTCGCCCCTCGCTCCGACGTTTGTACTGTCGAAGTCCCAGACAAGTAAGCTTACTTCCGCAAAATCAACGATTCTCAAGATACGGTTCAATTATAGCACACTTAAAGCACTGGTGTCAATAACCCGAAAAACACCTTATTTTATCTACCTTCCTAGCCATTTTTGAGGAACTCCAACACCTCCGCAACACACTACCTCACCCCACTATGCTATAGCATAGTGTTGAAGAGGGGTGCTGTAGCCGTATTATGGTACAGCACTATGGTATGTAGATGGTGCCGTATTTTGTTCGCATTGGTCTACCTTTTCGTTTCCGCTCGGATGATCTGACAATACTGTATGTTCTTTTCTTTCGTTCCTTCTTACTCCGTTCTAAATAACTTCTATATGCCTTTTCACTCACGGCTTTCTTGATGCTGCTAATCGTTTGCGGTGAAATCCACAGCTCTTCTCCAATCTCTTTATAGCTTTTACCAGATGCAATACGATCTACAGCCGCCGCCCGCATTACTATATCGTGACGTTCGTGGGAAGTAATAATCAACTGAAGTAATTCTTCGGATTCAACTATTTTTTTCCAATAAACAGCTTCCCACTCTTTGCGAGAGGGATAATCATTTATCGAGGGCATTTTCGCCAATTCTTTTTTACTCATAGAATAATAATACCACACCACTATGCTATAGCATAGTGGCTGTGCGGTATGGCTTAGATGTATTAATTAAAGCGCTTTGAGGCGTACTATTCCTTCTTTTTGAGAAACCCCAACATTTTCTCAACCGGCCAAGCATTGATGATGTCGTTCTTCGTGGCCCATCCCCTTCGCGCCTGGGCGATGCCGTATTCGAGGAAGGGGAAATGCGCCTTCGAATGGGCATCCGAATCAATGGACATTTTGACGCCCGCCTCGACGCACTTCCGGATATATTCGTCTTTGAGGTCCGACCGGTCGGGATAGGCATCGATTTCGAGTATGGTCCCCGTTTTCTTCGCGATTTTTATAATTTCTTCCATGTCTATCTGGTACGGCTCGCGGCGGTTCAAAATGCGGCCCGTAGGGTGAAAGAAAATATCCACGTGCGGGTTTTCCATCGCGCGCCGTACGCGCTCGGTCTGCTCCCGTTCGGTGAGATTAAAAAACGAGTGAACCGACACGCCCACGACATCGAGCTTCGAGAGGGTCGAATCGGGCAAATCGAGCGAGCCGTCTTTTAAAATATCGCACTCGGTGCCCTTCAATACTTGAAGCTTGAAACTTGAAACTTGAAACTTTTTATTCACCGCATCTATCTCCTTCCATTGTTCAACGATGCGCTTCTCGTCGAGACCGTGCGTCATCGCAAGACGCTTCGTGTGATCGGTAATCACGATATATTTCAGTCCCTGCGCCGCGGCGGCTTTTGCCATCGTCTCGATAGAGTCAGAACCATCCGTCCAGCTCGTTTGCACCTGCAGATCGCCCATGAGGTCGCCGTATCCTATAAGCTTCGGCAGTTCATGTTTGCGCGCCGCTTCTAGTTCTCCCGTATTCTCCCGCATTTCGGGCTCGATATAGTCCATCCCAAGCGCCCCGTAAATTTCCTCTTCGGTTTTCCCCGCAATTATAATTTCCTTCTGCGTAATTCCGCGTTCATTTCCGCGTTTTTCCGCGTTTTTCACGCCTTTGGCGGAAAAAAGTCCATACTCGTTGAGTTTCAGGCCCTTCCCCACCGCAATCTGCCGCAAGGCCACATTGTGGTCCTTTGAGCCCGTAAAGTAGTTCAAGGCCGCACCATAGGATTCGGAAGGCACGACACGCACATCCACATTGAGCCCCGTCGTGAGCTTCACCGAGGATTTCGTCTCGCCATGTGCCATCACTTGCACAACCTCGGGCATCGCGACAAACGCATCCATAATTGGCTTCGCGTGTTCTGATGTAATAAGGATATCTACGTCGCCAATCGTCTCCTTCCTTCTCCGCACGGAGCCGGCAACGGTGAGGCGCTCGACGCCCCGCACGGCGCGAAGCCGCGTCTCGATCGCGCGTACCTGCGGCATCACAGTACCAAGCACGAACCGTCCGCCCGATTTTTTCGAAAATTCGATGCCTTTCAATATCTTCTCTTCGCTCTTTGTGCCAAACCCCTCGAGCTTCGCGACCTTCCCCGCACGCGCGACCCGCTCAAGGTCGCCGATATTTCTCACGTGCAACTTTTGGTAAAGCTTCTGCACCGATTTCGGGCCAAGCCCCTCAATGGCACCCAAAGATGCCAAATCAACCGGTGTTTTCTTCTTGAGCTCTTCGTGATACTTTGAACGACCCGTTTTTATAAGTTCCTCGATGCGCTCGGCGATACCCTTCCCCACGCCCGGAATTTCCTCAAGCGCTTTTATGCCGCCGCGTTTATAAATATCCGCCACCTCTTCTTCGAGTCCTCCAATCACCTCAGCGACCTTCTCGTACGCGCGTGGCTTAAACGGCACCTCCTGCATTTCGAGGTACTCGGCAATCTCTTTCAAGGTTTGCGCGATGGATTGGTTTGAGACCATGTAAAATAAATTCTAATTTCTAATATCTAAATTCTAAACAAGCACTAAGTTCTAATCGTCGAAACACGGAGTTGTTTTGTGTTTATGATTTTTGGTACTAGGATTTGTTTAGTATTTAGAGTTTGGTGCTTAGAGTTTTAACTCCTACGGCAACGGCATCGCGGGCGGAAGTTTTTTCTTCTTGAAATCATCAAGAAGTGGATAAAGCAGGAGAAGCAAGCCGCAGGCCGCAGGCCGCAAGATTAAACATCGCCATAGTAACAAATGTCCACCGAAAACCGACCACATCGGCAAGGATACCGCCTACAACCCCTCCAATTGCCGTAGAAACCGTAAGTCCCCATACGCTGAACAAACTCCATTCAAAACCCTCGGAACCCCTGTCGATATGGTGGGAAAACATAGAATAGTAGGCCGCCATGAAGAACGCGATACCCGTGCCACTCAGCATTGAAAGTACGTAGAGGTGCCATGGCGCCGTGGCAAAGATAAGCCCTATTGGATAAAAAACATGCGGAACGGTGCCAGCGGCCAAAAAATAAAAATCGTCTTTTTCACCGGCTTGCTTATCGATTCTCCTCGCAAGCGGTATTTGAATAATCGATTTTGTGATAGCGACGATGGCAAGCGTAAAACCAACCGTTTTTATAGTCGCTCCAGAAATAGTGCCGACTACGAAGACTGCGAAAAACGGCGCAAGTAGTCCGTCTGCAATATTGGCGACAAAAAGCAGAAGGAGGAGGACTTGAATCGCCCTATTCACGGAGATATTTACTTTAATGTGGACATTTTTCATCTCATCGGAACCAACTTATTTCAGTCGACCGACACAAAATCTACGACCTCGCCCCTTAATACAACTTTCACGCGGCTCCCTTTGCGTACTCTTTTCTCAAGTATCGCCTGTGCTAAAGGCGCCCTGAGTTTTTCGTCCACCACGCGCCGCAAGGGCCGCGCACCGAACGCCGGATCATATCCCCACTTCGCAAATTGTGTGATAACCGCCGGGTCGAATTCGAGCGTGAGTCCCTTGCCACGCACCATGTCCACGATATCCTGAAGATTCAAGATTACGATCTTCTCGAGGTCTTTGAGCGCGAGATTTTTGAAGATCACGATACGCGAAAAGCGGTTTAAAAGTTCCGGCTTGAATACGTCCGTAAGTTTTTTCTTTAAGTACCCCTCGATCTGTGACATCGTCTGCCCCTGGTTCAAGGCATCATTGATGATGTCTGAGTGAGCGTTTGAGGTCGCGATGATAATCGTGTTCTGAAAATCCACCGTGCGCGAAAGATTGTCGGTAAGACGCCCATCGTCAAATACCTGAAGGAAAAGGTTCAAAATATCCGGGTACGCTTTTTCGAATTCATCGAGAAGGATCAAACTATACGGCTTCTGGAGGATGGCATCGGTCAAAGCCCCGCTTGTCGTGCCGTCCGGCGACCCGATAAAGCGGTAGAAGCTTTGTTTGTCCTGATATTCCGTCATGTCGAACCGCACCATCTGTTTTTCCGAACCGAATTGGACCTTGGAAAGCAATTTCGCGAGTTCCGTTTTTCCGACCCCTGTCGGCCCCACAAAGAGGAAGCTTGCGATGGGGCCCCCGGGCCGCGCAAGCCCGCTTCGGTATTCCCGCAGGGCGTCCGCGACTGCTTTCACGGCCTCTTCTTGGTCCACAAGGCGCTCGTGGATCACCTGCTCCAGGTTGAGCAGTTTCTTCGCCTCCTCGTCCCCCGCTTCGTGCATGGGGATGTTTATCTTCGACTCGGCAACGGCGATGATGCGGTCCGGCCCGATCGTTTTCTCGCCCCGCTGTTCGGCATCCACGATGGCGCTTTTCAAAAGCTCCTCGGCGCTCGAAGGAAGAAATTTGTTCCTGAAGTACTTTTTTGCGAGCGTGACGGCCTTCTTTACGGCGCCGAAGCTGATCGTCACCCGAAACTTTGTTTCCAAAATCAAGCTCTCGTAGCTTAAAATCCGCTCGGCCTGTTCTTCGGTCACTTCGTTCACGCGGATCGTCTCGAACGCCCCCGCAAAGTCGCTCCGCGGCTCGATGTATTGCTTATAGTCGCGCGGAAACGTGGCGCCGACCACCGGGAATGAGTTGCTCATGAGAACCGGCATCAAGGCATCCGCCGCCGAAAGGTATGCCGTCCCGCCCGTGCGCACGAGGTTGTGGATATTGGGAATGTAGACAATGATGTTGCCCGCAACCATGATCTCGTCCACGATCCGCTTCAGGCGTTTCGTGAGCTCCTCCTGCGGAGCGCCTGCCACGAGGTTTTCAAGTTCGAGCGCAACAAGACGCTTATCAAAGAGCGCCGCAGGAACTTCATCTTTCTCGAGGCAGAGCGCAAGGTACGTCACGATGGACTCTTTTCCGATGCCGGCATCACCGACCAAGATCGCATTCGGGTTTATGGGCCGCGCGAGCACCTCGACCAAGCGGTCGAACTCGGCTTCATGGCCGACCAAAAATCCCACTTCCTCAACGCGCGCAAGGTCCGTAAGATCTGTCGCGTACTTGTCGAGCGTGGGTGTGGGGCGCGAGGTCCACGCACGGTTCATGATGCGGTGTCGGATCCTCGGCGCATGGAGCACGAACCCCGCAACCGTGTTCGGGAGCCGCCGCGTCCGCTTGCTCAACTCCCCGAATATCATCGCCTTCTCAAGGTCTTTTTCTTCGACAGAGAAAAGGGTGAAGAGGCGGCTCACTCCCTCTTCGCGCACCCCCGGCATAGCGACAAAAAGATCGTTCACTTCGACGAATAAATGTCCCGCGTTGAACGCTTGCGGAAGCGCGCGCAGCACCAGCGCCTCCGCTTTCGCCACCAGATCCTTTTTGGTTCCCGGTTCCGTGCTTCCCGAAAGCAACTCTTCCGCTTTTTGCCTGAATTCGTCCGGCTTCACATCGAGCCGCTCAAGACCCCGCTTCACGTCGGAAAAGTGGAGTAGCTCGCGCGTCATTTCAAGGTAGAAGCTCCGTTTGGTGATCACGGACCGGTCAAACGCGCGCTCAATCACGGAAAACGCCCCCGGACGAATATACTGGGCAACGTTTACTTTTCCGAGCTTTGGAAATTCATCAAGCGGTCGGTCGGCCTGACCGCGATGCATCACGCGGTCAACAAAAAAAATAAAAAGAAAACCGCCAATCGCCCGAAGCCACGGGAGACCAGTGAGTAAAAACGTAGCACCCGCCATGATAAATAGAACGTAGGAAACATTTGCCGCAATGCGCACGAAAAGCCGTCCCGGCAAAGTCATCGAGAGCCGCGGGTCGCGGACGTAGAGTTCGTATCCTTTAGTATTGAACTGCCGCATAGAGGATAAGGAAGGGGGGGATGAGAAGCCAAAGGAGGTACACCAGGAGAAACACGATCGCGCAGAGCACGTACATGAGGATCCCCGTTGCAATGCGCCCCGAGCGAAAGATGACGCCGAGCACGCGCCCCACGGGTGAGTAATCCTTGTAAAGCGGCTGGAAAAGAAATTTTAGGGTGATGCGTACCGCGAACTGCCGGTCAAGGTTCTCGAGCGCCGCGATAAATGCGCGTCCAAAATTACGCGAACCATCCCAATACCAGTGGTGAAAAAAGTCGCCAAGGCGGTAGAAGAAGCGATGGAGGAGATAAATGATAGCGAAATTCATGTGCTACGAAATACGAATTTTTACGAATATACGAATTACTTAAATTATAACAAGGAAACAAAAAAGCCGCAGGGGGAGTCCGTGCGGCCCGATTGAAAAAGTTCATTCGACTTTGACGACCCGGAGGGACTGATCGAGTGCCATCTTGACGCCGTCCTGATAGCGTCTGGCACAATCACGATTCGCCTTTATGTAGAGACGATGAGGTTGCCTCAATCCACCGTGGCCTTCGTTGTCGCCAGGAGTAGGGAGGGCGATGAAGTGATCTCCCGCTTTCAGCTCTCCGAAATGCAAGGTTTCGAAATGCTCGGTCGGCATTTTCATCCAGTCCGACTTAAGCATCTTAGCCCTGTGCCAAACACGGATCGCGCCCACCATTCCTGGAGTAAGAGAAGATTCCTTGGTTTTTTTATCACTCATCGTTCTTCCTCCTCGAAAACGGATCGAAAACGGAACTGATGACAGGATAACAAACGCGCCCCAGAATGTCAACAACTAAAACAACTTCGGTGGCGATTTCTTTTTTGGTTTTTCATAGTCGAACCCCACCCATACGTCTGTTGCCAAAAAAGCAACAACTGTTGCTTTTTTAACAACAGAGAAGTATGACCTTTCATTAAAATAGCTTCGGCGGCGCTTTTCTGGTGGTGAGTCGCGCCTGCCCTGCCTGCCCGCCATAGCTTTGCGAAGGCTGGGAGCTTGCTTGCGGTGAGCCCGTCGAATCCGTCGAACGGGTCGAACCATTCTTTGTTGACTTTTTGTCAACAACGCTCGGTGGCACAGTCGTGGCGGAAGGAACAACGGTTGCTTCGGCAGTGAACTCCCCCGAAACGATCTTCGGCAACTTTTTAAAACTCTCACGGAACATGCCCATCATCTCGTTCCCGCGGAGCGCGGCGGCGGGATGGAGTATCGGCACGACAAGGCGCCCGCCTTCGCTTGCCTCGGCAAGCTTCGGCGAGGCAAGCCCGCCAACGCGGAACGCTCGCCCCTGATCGCGCGTGATCTTCGCTTCGGGCAAAAAGTAGTTCATGGCAAACCGACCGAGCGGCACAATAATGCGCGGATTGATAATTTCTATCTGGCGCGTGAGATACGGTTTGTATGCCTCAATTTCTTCGGGCAACGGATCGCGGTTCTCGGGCGGGCGACGCTTCACGATATTTGTGATATACACGTCTTCCCGTTTCCAGCCGATGCTTTTAATGCAATCATCGAGAAGCTGACCCCCGCGTCCCACGAACGGGCGCTTGAGGCGGTCTTCGTTCACTCCCGGTGCCTCGCCGATGAACATCACATCGCAGTCAGCGTTCCCTTCCCCAAAAACCAAATTCGCCGGCTGGAGCGGAAGCGATGTATCCGCCGCCATCTCGGATTCGAGCTTCGCGAGTTCTTCTTTTTTGTTCATTTAAAGATATTATACCCCGCCTGTTTTGTTTGCCCGTTTTTACTG
>Ga0209542_10011378_pt1 | contig 15778 bp, 19 predicted proteins | sample RifCSPhighO2_01_FD_184028 | JGI IMG/M metagenome (GOLD analysis project Ga0209542, IMG submission 184028) | Soil microbial communities from Rifle, Colorado - Rifle CSP2_plank highO2_0.1 (SPAdes) (version 2) | ecosystem: Environmental > Terrestrial > Deep subsurface > Rock core/Sediment ... | reverse complement strand
CCTTACAACATTCTTAATACCATTTGCAGCTGGCGGATTTATTTACATTGCCGGCTCTGATTTAATACCTGAACTGCATAAAGAAGTAAGCTTAAAAAGTTCCATATTGCAGCTTGTCTTGTTCATTCTTGGCATTTTAGTCATGATGGCTTTGCTTTTGCTGGAATAGGCAGGTTTTTAAAAACATTTATTGTTTTATAATTATGTTAATAGGACTTGTTGGAAAACCTAGCGTGGGAAAATCAACTTTCTTCAAAGCCATGACTCTTGCAGAAGTTGAAATAGCTAATTATCCGTTTACCACAATAGCTCCAAATAAAGGGGCAGGGCATGCAAGATTGGAATGCGTTGACAAAGAGTTTAAGGTTCAATGCAACCCAAGCAAGGGATTTTGCATGAATCATTACAGGTTTGTTCCTGTTGAGCTTATGGATGTGGCCGGACTGATAGAAGGAAGCTACCAGGGTCTTGGAAAAGGCAATGAATTTCTTAATGATATAAGAGAAGCTGATGCTTTAATCCATGTTGTTGATATTTCTGGAAGCACAAATGAAAAAGGAGAGCCTGTAAATCCCCTAAGCCATGATCCAACTAAAGACATTAAATTCCTGGAATATGAACTTGACATGTGGTACTTGGGAATATTAAAAAAAGGTTGGGGCAAATTTACAAGAACTATAAAACAGGAAAATCAGGATATTAAAAAAGCAATTGCAAAACAATTGTCTGGATTGAAAGTCAATGAGCTAATGGTGCAGCATTCTATAAATGAGCTAAACTTAATCCATCATCCAATGGAATGGTCTGAAGATGATTTGTTTAATCTTGCAAGAGAATTAAGAAAATTAACAAAGCCAACAGTAATAGCTGCAAATAAAATAGATGTTCCTGGAAGCAAATTAAATTTGGAAAAAGCAAGAGAAAAATACAAAGAATATAAAATAATCCCATGTTCTGCTGATGCGGAAATTGCATTGAAGGAAGCTGCAAAAAACAAATTAATTGAATATGTTCCAGGCGACAAAGACTTCAAAGTCATTAATGATAGCAAGTTAAATGACAGACAAAGAAAAGCCTTGGAGTTTATAAGAAAAAATGTTCTTGAAGAATACGGAAGCACTGGAGTGCAGGAAGTCCTTGACAAGGCTGTATTTGACCTGCTTGGCTACATTGCCATATTCCCTGGCGGATTAAATAAACTTGAGGATTCAAAAGGCAGAATTTTGCCAGACTGCTTCCTTATGAAAAAAGATTCAACTGCATTGGATTTTGCTTTTGCGCTGCATACTGACATTGGAGATAATTTCATCAAAGCAATTGACGTTAAAACAAAAAGAGTTGTTGGAAAAGACCATAAGTTAAAGCACAGAGATGTTGTTGAGATCGCTGTCAAAAAGTAATTAATTCCTTAATTTTTAGAATCCATTGTTTTAACACTTTCTTTATCATTAAGATATTCTACTAAATCTTCAAACCCAGGCATTAAATCCAAAATGTTTTTATTAATTGGATTTCCATCTTTATCCAAGTTTGGTCTGTTCTTTGCTACCTGGGCGGCTTTAGAATATATGCTTGTTGTGTCGCTCTCGCCAATTTTATATTCAAAAGACAGGCGACCAATTTCTTCTCCATAAATAGAATTAAATTCCTTCATTATAGCACTTCTTTTAATAGGGTTTGTTTCTTTAACTAAGTAGGATGTAGTGATATCATACATAACTTTTAATTTCAATTCTGTTAATTTTTTTGCAATACTTGCAGTTTTTTCCGTATAACCATCTATACTAAAAATCTTCTGGTGTATATCCGCAACGATAGCCTCAAATAAATCTGAACCATAATTAGCCGGATGTTCACTAAGATTTTCAATAAGTATATTTGGTATTAATATAAAATTCTCTGAGATACTAACTGGTTCTCCAGAGCTATTAGGTATTAGTATCATATTATTTGCGATATGAACCTGTTCTCCGGACGTTGTATAAAATTTATATTCAAAATAAGGAACTACCCCAGAAACAACGGGTAGATTGAAATCCTTATTATCCGGTTCCGGTATTAAACCATATTTAACATATCCTAAGTCTTGTAAAAGGATAATGTATTCTCCAAGATACTTGTCACTTTTAGTTATAATCTCTATTAAATTTGTCAATGCTTCCTGGCTTAATTTTTGATCAGTAGAAAGTTTTATATTACTAGTAGCTATGACCAATTTATTTTTAGGTTCTAAATTAATTTTCTGAAAACTGTCCACGCTTATAGTTCCAAATATAAAAAATGCAATTAATATGATAAATATGAGCTTTTTCATTGTCTTGAAGCCTCAACTAGGTTATAACTTTCTCTTGCTTTTAAAGCTTCAATAAAAATTTTATATTTTTTTGGATCAAAATCTGCAGCTTGAATATCCTTTAGTTCTTGCGTTAATTTTAACCCAACACCGTAACTTATTTTCTGTTGATATAAAAATTTTAATATTTTATACAAATCTTCGTCCTTTGCAATTCTTTCTACCCCATAAAGCTCAACAAAATAGTTTATACCAAGATTATATACATAAACTTCTTCTACATTTAGGTATAATGGATTTACAGAATTTGTATAAAGCTGTCCTACTGGCTGCCCATATCCAATTACAGTTGAATAATCAAATAAGTTGAATTCTTCGATTGATATAACATTATTTGAATTAATCCAAACATGCAAAAGTTCATGGGTCAAAAAAGTTTCTTTGAATAAGTCTTTATTCTGAATAATAAATTCTTGTCCAAAATTTATATTCCAGCATTCCTCACTAACCTCGACTAGATAAGTTAAATCTTCTGGTATATCATATCTTTCAAGTTCTTTTCTAAAAAGCGTCTGTGCACACGCATCTATTTTTGATGTTGTTAAAGAGATATATATAGTACCAGTAATATTATTCTTTATATTTTTATAAAAATTAATGTCCTGCATAAAATTAACAAGTTCCTCATCGCCAACCTTATAAGCAACTATCTTTAAAGTTGGATCTTTGCTAAAAACGCCGAAACCAACAATTTCATTGCTTGATTCTTTACTATTGTTGCTAAAAAATAAGATTCCAATAATAAGAAATGCTATCAGAACAATGAATATGTTATTCTTGTGTAACATTAACTTTCAAGTAATTTTTATAATATTTATATCTTTCTAAGTTGTTTAGAACGCAAAATAAGGCAAAACATTTGATATGATAGTAAATGAACTAATAAATTTGTATATAAAAGTAAATAGAAAGTATAAAAACATTTAAATATTACGAGCCTTTTCATAGTATTATGGAACTTGTATTGTATAAAAAGCCGAAAAATCCAATAATAATCGAGGGCTTTCCTGGTTTTGGCTTTGTGGGTGCCATATCATCGCAATTTCTTGTTGAGCATTTAAATGCCAAGCCAATAGGCTTTATCTATTCAAATGAAATCTCTCCTTTAGTGGCTATACACAAAAATGAATTAGTAAGGCCATTAACAATATATTACAGCGAGAAGCATAACATAGTAATTTTAAATGCCTTAACGCCTGTAAACGGGTTTGAATGGAAAATAGCAAAAATAATAGAAGACCTTTACAAAACTTTGAAGGCAAAGGAAGTAATATGCTTGGAAGGTGTCAACGCACTAGTGCCTAATAACCAGAGCCAGGCTTATTACCAGACAACAAACACCAAATCCCAGAAAAAGCTTGATAAGCTTGGACTAAAACAATTGGGAGAAGGCGTAATTCTCGGCGTTACAGGGGCTGTGGTATTAAAAAATATGCCTGTTTCATGCATTTTCGCAGAAGCTCAGATGGGTCTTCCTGATTCAAGGGCAGCTGCTAAAGTAATTGAAGTTCTAGACGGCTATCTTGGCCTAAAAGTTGACTACAAGCCATTGCTGAAAAAAGCGCAGGAAATGGAAGGCAAAATTAAAGACATAATAGGAAAAACAAGAGAAGCTCAAGATATGAAGGACAAGAAAGAATTAGATTACTTTGGATAAGTTTTTATAATTAATTTCTAAGTAAAATTCATGATATGTTTGGGTTTAGAAAGCACAGCGCACACATTTGGATGTTCTATAGTAAATGATAAAGGAAAAATTCTTAGCGACTCAAGAAGCATGTTTACTTCAGAAGAAGGTGGGATGATTCCGAATAAGGTTGCTGAATTTCACAAGGCAAACAAGGAAGCTGTTGTGCAGCAGGCATTAGACGAGGCTAATTTAGACTTTAATAATATTGATATTATTGCTTTCAGCCAGGGGCCTGGAATGCCATTAAGCCTGGCTGTCGGCAAAGATTATGCAAAAGAGCTTGCAGGAAAGTACAGCAAGCCATTGATCCCTGTAAATCATTTAATAGGGCACTTGGAAATTGGGAAGCTACTGACTAAAGCAAAAGATCCTGTTTTTATTCTTGCCACAGGCGCTAATACGCAGATAATAGCTTATGAATCTGGAAAATACAGGCTTTTTGGGGAAACTTTAGATATTGGCATCGGCAATGCCCTAGATAAGTTTGGAAGAGCTGTAAACTTGGGCTTTCCAGCAGGGCCTAAAATAGAACAGCTGGCTAAAAAAGGAAATTACATTGAACTCCCTTATACTGTAAAGGGAATGGACTTGGCTTTTTCAGGCATAGTTACTGAATGCATCAATAAATTTAAGAAAAATGCTAAGAAAGAAGACTTGTGCTTTTCACTTCAGGAAACAGCATTTGCCATGCTTACAGAAGTAACTGAAAGAGCTCTGGCCCACACTAACAAGAGAGAAGCTTTGCTTATTGGGGGCGTGGCAGCAAACCAAAGATTAAGCGAAATGCTAAGCATCATGTGCAGGGAAAGAAAGGCAAAGTTCTTTGCAGTGCCTTTAAAATATTCCGGAGATCAGGCAGCTATGATAGCATGGACTGGAATTCTTCAGTATGAATCAGAAAGAGAACATTATGACAAGTTAGACATTAGTAAAATAGATATAAAGCCTAACTGGCGTTCAGATGAAGTGGAAGTAACCTGGATTTAATATGGATGAACAAAAAATATTTAATACTATAAAAGAACTTTATGTCAAACTGCCAAAGTTTGAAGATGGCAGGATAGATTATTCAAATTCTAGTGTTGCTCCAGTTGTTACAATTTTTATCAAATATAAAAACAAGATATTGCTTTTAAAAAGAAGCGATAAAGTTATGAATTATAAAGAAAAGTGGAACACGATTGCCGGATACTTGGATGAATTAAAACCAGTTAAAGACAAAATCCTGGAAGAAGTTAGTGAAGAATTAGGCATTAATGAAAATGGCATATTGTCAATTAAACTTGGAGAATCTTATAAATTTACAGATAATAAAATAAACAAAACATGGATTATATGCCCTGTGCTAATATTATTAAAAGAAAAGATAAATATCAAATTAGACTGGGAGCATACTGAATATAAATGGATTGAACCGGATGAAGTCAAAAATTTTGATACAGTGCCAAATTTAGAAGAAAGCCTGTTTAAAATATTAAACTAAGTTCTTTTCTTTTGCTTCTTTTAACAAAGTGTTAAATACATTTAAAATAAATTCATCATGAAGCATTAAATCCCTTTTCTGTTTTTCAACTTCTTTAAGAGTTATATTATACTCTTTCCAAGATTTTCCGTCAGTTGTTAAATTCTGCAGCAATGGCTGTAATTTATCAAAAGATTTTACAAACTTAGACTCTTTAGTTTTGCAGTCAGAATATTCTAAGTATAAATCAATGAATTCTTTTTTCAGATCTTCTGGCAAAATAGAAAATAGCTTTTTAGCTGATTCCAGCTCGCGTTCTTTCTTGCCCTCTCTTCCTTTGCTGTCAAAAGCTGATACATCTCCGGTATAAATTTCTGCCAAATCATGTATTAAAGACATCTTTAGCATCTTTAAAGAATCTAAATCTTTAGGCAAATCCTTTTCAAAAACAATGAAAAACATTGCCATATGCCAAACATGCTCCGGGTCTGTTTCCTTTCTTCCAGACTCGAGATGAATAAACCTTTCAATTGTTTTGAATTTTTCAATCTCTTTTAAGAATTCTATCTGCTTATTGAGTTTTTCCATAATTCAGACAAGATTAAAAATATATAAAAAGCTATCCTAAATTTTAATTCTTTTCGGAGCTGCAATATGCAAGAAATCCTTGTCTTCCCTCATGCTTGACAAAGCAGAGCTTAAAACATCTTTGTTTATCTGAAGCTTAAACGGCTTTTTGTGCTCCAAAACAATGTTGTCTGCCTGCAGGTTGTCATTCAATCTTGGCTTTGTTGTATTATTAATGTTGAATCTTAAAGGCACTGGAACTTTTTCAATATAGTCTTCTGAATTTTTCCTGTCAACTTGGGGCAATTCTTTTCTTTCCATGAAGCTGGCTTCTTTTATCTGATTAAGCTTGTTCATGTTGTCCTGCTGCTGGCTTACCAGCTGCCTTAGCTTAAACTCAGCATTCTTTTTTCGCTGCATTTCTTTTCCAGCATAGCGCATTGCCAAAACAAATTTTCTCAGAAAAATGACATTGCTTGCGTTATAGTCCGCTTCTTTCGGCTTCTTCGTAACTTCCCTTACTACTTTTCTAAGCTTTTTATTGGCGTTCTTTTTAGCTTTTAAATTGTCATCTATTAAAAATTCAATTGACATGGTTAAAACATTGACTTGCTGTTTTCCTGATCAAAGCCCTGAGTTGGAAATTCTGACTTTCCCCTTACATACTTTTCCAATAATAACAAGCCTCTCGCTATTGTCTTGTTCTGCTCAAGCAAAGACTCCAGTTTAGTTGTAAGCATTTTTATCCTTTCATCATCTCCGACATCGCTGATATGCTTGCTTGCCTCTGAAAATAAATTCAGCATATCGTCCATCTTGCCTGTTAATTTGTCAACAGACTCTTTCACAGAAAACAGGATTTCCTTATGGTAAGTTTCCATAGTCCTGTTGTTATCTTCCATTTTTTTGACTAAATCCTGGACAGAATGAATTAAATCAACATTATTCTTTTGCAAAGAAATGCTGTTTTTAGCTAACTGTTGTATTAAAGCATGGTCTGAATTAGCAGCCATTATACCACCTCTCTTGTTAAAAATATTATAAAAAGCTTATATAAAAAGTTATTGATTTATTTATCCGACTTAAGCAATTCGTATACTTCATCTAAAGGTGCTACTTTGTCAAGCTCTACCGCAACCTGCAATATATTTAACATTTCAAATATATCACTATCACTAACCAATAAACCCTGAACCTTTTTTACACGGCTAGTATCAAAAATATCATCATATCTATCAATACCATCGTTATCAAAAATGCATTTTACTAGCGTTGATAAGGTTTTTCTGCTTAGTCCACGATAAACATGAATATGAATGTCTGCACCAAGATCAACAAATGATTTAAAATCATGATCTTTATAGCCCTTTAGATTAAAATATGCCTTGGCAAATGATTCAAGCACATCTCTAGGAAGCTCTCCCAGATTATAATCTAGTCCGCTTCGTTTTGCTATGAATGTTTCTATGCCTTCCCTAGCTTTAGCATAATCAAGAACCATATTTACATCATACCTTGCATTTGGCTGTAGTCAGGCTGGCTTGGTTTATTGCCGGAGCCAGAAGCTATAACATCATCTATCCTTAAGATTAATTCTGCAACTTCAGAAGCTGATTTTATGGCCTGAGTCTTGATTTTCAATGGCTCTATAACTCCAGCTTCCCATGCATCAACTACTTTTCCTGTAAATGCATCAATGCCTGCCCATTTATTGGTCTCATGCATGTTTTTCATTTCAGTTATCATGTCAATAGGATCTAATCCTGCATTTTCAGAAAGCGTTCTTGGAATTACCTCAACAGCATCTGCAAAAGCCAATACAGCCAACTGCTCTCTTCCAGAAAGTGAATTTGCAAAGTTCCTCAATGATTTTGAAACTTCCATTTCAGAAGCGCCTGCCCCAGCAACAACCTTGCCGTTTTTTATTGCAGCTGCAATGTCTCCAAGAGCATCCTTCATGGCTCTCTCAACCTCAGCGACAACATGGTTTGTTCCGCCTCTGATTAATATTGTAACAGCTTTTGGATTCTTGCAGTCTTTGATGTAAGTCATGTCTTCATCTCCAACTTTTATTTCCTCAACCAATCCTGCTGAACCTAAATCATTTGGATTTAAATCATCCAAGTTTGAAACTATTCTTGCGTTTGTCGCCAATGCCAGCTTATCCATGTCATCTTCCTTTACTCTTCTTACAGAATAAATGCCGGCTTTAGCAAGGAAATGCTGAGCCAAATCATCAATGCCTTTTTGGCATATGACAACATTAGCTCCAGATTTTATTATTTTATTGACCATATTCCTAATAATAGACTCTTCTTGATCTAAGAAAGCCTGCAACTGGCTAGGGTCTGTAATCTGTATTTTTGCTTCTGTTTCTGTATTCTTTATTTCTATTGCAGAATCAATCAAAGCTATTTTAGCATTTTTAATATTATTGGGCATTGCAGAATGAACCTTTTCCTTGTCCAGAACAAGACCCTGAACTAGCTCAGAATCTTCTATGCCATCCCCTACTTTTTTCTCAAGCTTAATGTTGCCAAGATTTACAATATTTCCATCAGAAACCTGCTTTATTGCCATGACAGCTAATTTTGCCAGTTTTTCCTTGGCAGACTCAGCGCCTTTTCCAGTCATGGCTGTTATTGCAATTCTTTCCAGTAATTCATCATCATTTATAGAAATATTTTCAGCTATTTCATTTAAGGTTTTATTGGCATGTTCTGCAGCCAGTCTAAAGCCTTTTGTTATGACAGTTGGATGAATATTCTTTTCCAGCAAAGCCTCTGCATTCTTCAGCAATTCTCCTGTCAAAACAACAGCTGTAGTGGTTCCATCCCCAACCTCGTTTTCCTGGGTTTTTGCAACCTCAACAATCATCTTTGCCGCAGGATGCTCTATCTGCATTTCCTGAAGTATTGTAACGCCGTCATTTGTGACAACAACATCCCCTAAAGAATCAACAAGCATTTTATCCATTCCTTTAGGGCCGAGAGTTGTTCTTACTGTTTCAGCAACAGCCTTGGCAGCCATTATATTGTTTCTTTGGGCATCTCTGCCAATAGTTCTGTGGCTTCCTTCTGGAAGAATGAAAATAGGCTGAACTGTCTGGTTATTTGTCATTTTACTCCTTAGCATATAATATAAAGCAAAAAATTTATAAAACTATAGATTAATTTTAACAGCATAGGTAAGCTACCTAACTTACCCTTTTTTAGGGAGGAAAGTCCGTCCACCGTAGCAGTGGATAATGCTGTTTAAATGGGTTGCTTGCTTTAAAAGCAAGGTCTGGAAACAGACGGCAACCATAAAGAAACGACACGGCTTAGTATTGTAGAAGATGTGGCTTGCGAAGAATCCAGCGATGGATTTGAGATAACCAGCTGAATAGATGCTAAGAGACGTTGAAACGAAGGACCTGGCCTGGTGCAAGTCTTGAAAGACGCTTAGTAGAATGTTAGGACAAACCATTAATGACCTCCTTTTGGAGTGAAGGTTTGACAAAAGACGGCTTATAGCTTACCTATACCTTTCTTTTTAAGAATTATATTATAGGACAACTCCTGCCAAAACCCTTTTAAAGCAATATTAACTTTGTTCTATATGCTGTCTCAAAAATCAAAGCCCAATACTAGTAATGAAATTAAAGCTATTTTAAATCCTATTATAAGCAAATGGTTTTTTAACAGATTCAAGGAATTTTCCCTGCCCCAATTATATGGCGTGATGGAAGTCCACAACCATAACAATGTACTAATCTCTGCTCCAACCGGAAGCACTAAAACTCTAACTTCATTTCTGTCAGTCTTGAATGAATTAGTCAACTTGTCAGAAAAAAATGAGCTGGAAGACAAGGTATACTGCATTTATATAAGCCCTTTGAAAGCATTGAACAATGATATTGGAGTAAATCTGATTGAGCCATTAAAAGATATGGAAAAACAAGCTGAAAAAGAACTGGGCATCAGAGTTGGAGTAAGAACAGGCGATACAACGCAGAAAGAAAGAGCTGCTATGCTTAAAAAAAGCCCGCATATCTTGATAACAACGCCTGAAAGCCTGGCTATAATTCTTAATTCCCCTAAATTCCTTGAAAAATTAAACAATTTAAAATGGGTTATTGTGGATGAGATTCATGCATTGGCTGACAGCAAAAGAGGAACTCACTTGTCTTTGACACTGGAAAGGCTGCAGTATTCAACTAAAAGCGATTTTGCCAGGATAGGATTAAGCGCAACAATAAGTCCCTTGGAAGAAATAGCAAAATATCTTGTAGGGTATAATAAAGATGAATTAAGAGACTGCAAAATAGTTGATGTTCAATTCCTGAAGAAGATGGACTTGAAAGTATTGAGTCCTGCTCCTGATTTGATAAATATTACACATGAAAAACTTCATAGCAAGATGTATGAGCTGATTGACAGCCTGATACAGGACCATAAAACAACTTTAATATTCACAAACACAAGAAGCGCAACTGAAAGAGTTGTGAATTATCTGAAGGATAAGTTTCCTGGGAATTACACTGAAAACATTGGAGCCCATCATGGAAGCTTAAGCAAGGCTCACAGGCAGAATCTGGAAAAAAGATTAAGAGAAGGAAAATTAAAAGTCGTGGTATGCTCAACTTCTCTGGAATTGGGAATAGACATTGGTTTCATTGATTTGGTAATATTGCTCGGCAGTCCAAAGAGCGTGGCAAGAGGCTTGCAAAGAATTGGAAGATCAGGCCATAAGCTGCACGAGGAAGCTAAAGGCAGAATAATTGTCTTGGACAGAGATGATTTGATAGAAAACGGGGTTTTATTGAAATCTGCCATAGAAAAGAAAATAGACAATATCCACATTCCAAAAAATGCCTTGGATGTTCTTTCCCAGCATATTTACGGCATTGCCATATCTGACAGAATAAACATTGAAAGCTTATTTTCCTTAATCAAGCAAAGCTACTGCTATCATGATATGGATGAAGAGGATTTCATGGAAGTAATAAGATATTTAGCAGGAAGCTATTCAAGCCTGGAAGACCGGCATGTATACGCCAAGATATGGTATGATGAGCAGACTGGAGAGATAGGCAAGAAAGGCAAATTAGCAAGAGTAATTTATATGACAAACATCGGAACTATTCCGGACGAGTCATCTGTAAGAGTAAAGATAAAAGAAGAGGTTATTGGGTTTGTTGATGAGGGATTCCTGGAAAGATTAAAGCCGGGAGATGTTTTCGTTCTTGGCGGCCAGAAGTATGAATTCATGTTCAGCAGGGGGATGACAGCCCAGGTAAAAACAGCAATAGACAGGCCTCCAACAATTCCCTCATGGTTTTCTGAAATGCTTCCATTAAGCTTTGAACTGGCATTGGAAATCGGAAAATTCAGAAGGCTTATGGAAGACAAGTTCAAGCATGACATGAAAGAAGAGGAAATACTGCAGTTCATTAATGACTACCTATATGTTGACAGCAATGCTGGAAGAGCAATTTACAATTACTTCAAGGAGCAATATTTGTATGCTGAAATCCCAAATGACAAGAAGATTCTTGTGGAGTATTATTCAGAAGACAACACATCTTATGTTGTATTTCACAGCTTGTTCGGCAGAAGAGTGAATGACGTGCTGTCAAGGGCATTCACATACGCTGTTTCAAGCCTTCAGCATAAAGACGTTGAGTTCGGAATAAATGACAATGGGTTCTACCTTAAGGGCGAAAAAATTAACATTGCAAGAGCATTAAGCACAATTAAAAGCTATAACTTAAGGGAAACAATGAACATTGCAATAGACAAGACAGAAGTCATGAAAAGAAGATTCAGGCACTGCGCCACAAGAGCCTTGATGATATTAAGAAGCTACAAGGGACATGTCAAGAACGTTGGAAGGCAGCAGGTTAATTCCATGCTTTTGCTCAGTGCTGTCAAAAAGATAAGCGAGAATTTTTCAATATTAAAAGAGGCAAGAAGAGAAGTATTGGAAGACTTAATGGACATAGAAAGCGCATCAAAAATACTTGAAGAGATAGAAAAAGGCAACATAAAAATCAAGGAAATATCAACTAATCTGCCGAGCCCGTTTGCGTTTAATATAGTATTACAAGGTTATATAGACGTCATGAAAATTGAAGACAAGCAGGAATTTTTAAGAAGAATGCATCACATGGTTCTTGCTAAAATCGGAAAGAAGCATATCATCTAAAAGTTTATAAACAAAAAGGACAAGCAGAATCATGGCATTAAACATAATAATTGCTATTGTCATAATACTGGCAATATTCTTCATTTTGTATAAGATAACTAAGAAAGTATGGAAGACTTTATTGTTTGGCTTCATAATCATAATAATATTAATATTAATTTTTGGATTCATAGTTTACAAGGACTTCAAAGACATTAATGACAATATTGGAAAGAGAGACAACTTATTTGTTTTGAAGGAAGACTCCGAGTTTCTGACAGCTTTTGTGTTGAACTTTGACAAGCTGGATGAAAAAGACTATCATAACAATGTCATTATAATTGACAAGGCCAAGCTAAGCCAGTACAATGAAAACTTTAACAATGAAGACAATAAAAAAACAATTAATGACGGGTATTACAAAGCATTTTTCTTTGACATAAATATCATAGAAAATTCTGATTTAAACGAGTTTCGAATCAGCGAACAATTATCTTTAAGCAAGAATGAAGTTTTGCAGATATTAAAAAGTGATGAAGCTGCCTTAAGCTTGTTTAACCAAAGACTAAACATAGGAACTGAAAGAATCAAGCCTACTGTTTTCTCTCTTGCATTCATAAATATTCTTTCAAACAAGCCCGAAGATGTAATAAAAGGCCTGAAAAATGATGACATAGAAGTTTACAAAGAAACAATAGTTTTTGAGCTTATTGAAGGCGAATTGGGAAGCATAGCAACAGGCTTCATTCCTGACCTTAATGCATAACCATAACTATTTTAAATTTTAATAATTCTTTTATTCCATGGAAATTCATGATAACATTGAAATCATTGATTTGGCTTTGTATCTGAAAGATTCCGACACATTGGTGTTGAGTGATTTCCAGATAGGGTATGAGGAATACCTGAATAAAAAAGGGATATTAATGCCAAGATTCCAGTTCAATGAAATAATTAAAAGGTTAAACAAGATTTTCAGGAAAGTAAAACCCAGAACAATTGTGGTTAACGGAGATTTAAAGCATGAGTTTGGAACCATTTCAGAGCAGGAATGGAGGAATGTGCTTAAGCTAATAGATTATCTAAGCGAGAAATGCGATGAACTGATTTTAGTAAAAGGCAATCATGACATAAATCTAGGCCCTATTGCAAGAAAAAGAAAAATAGAGATAAAAGAGTATTATCAGGCTGGAAATGCAGCAATTCTTCATGGCCATAAAATTATTCCAGGGTTAAAAAGCAAGATACTAATAATAGGGCATGAGCATCCTGCAATAACATTCAGGGATGTAAGGGTTGAAAAGTACAAATGCTTCCTGAAAGGCAGGTGGAAAAATAAAATCTTGATTGTGCAGCCAAGCTTTAATCTTGTCAATGAAGGAAGCGATGTTTCAAGAGAAAAGAAATTAAGCCCTTTCCTGAAAGGAAGCCTGAAAAACTTCAATGTTTACGCAATCCAGGACAAGGCTTATGACTTTGGAAAGTTAAAGAATCTAATGTAATAAAAGTCTTGTTTGATGGCTGCAAGGCTGAACCTTTCTTTCGCCAGACCTATTTAAGCTATAACCTAAGTCATTCAGCTCTCTTTCTAATGCCCTCACTCTTCTTGGTGTTAACGAAGCTTCTTCAACCCCTGCAAATACCGCCGAGTCGCCGGATCTCCCAAATCTGGAAAAAGTGATGGCATGCTTATCAAAAACTGCCTGTATTCTAGGGCCTTCCCCTAATAGAATTTTTTCTACGTAAGCGCGATTGTTCAAATGCCAATGATTTTCAACTATTACGTAATACATAACTTAAAGTGCGAAAGAAACATATTTAAAACTATCTTTATCAGAATTATTTCATTACTAGCTTTGCAAATTTCTTCCTGAACTTGGCTAATTTCGGATTTATTACAAGCTGACAATATGGCTGATTCTGGTTTTTATTATAATAATCGTTATGGTAGTTCTCAGCTTCGTAGAATGTAGTTAATTGCTTGACTTCAGTCACTATATTATTGTAAGTTTTTGATTTTTCAAGCCCTTTTATAAAACTTAAAGCCTGCTTATGCTGCTCTTCGCTTGCATAGAGTATTATTGATCTGTACTGCGTCCCCACATCATTGCCCTGCCTGTTCAAGGTTGTTGGGTCATGAACAGAGAAAAATACTTCTAAAAGCTTCTTGTAGCTTACTTGTTTTGAATCAAACTCTATTTTAATGGCTTCTGCATGGCCTGTTTTTCCAGAGCAGACTTCCTGATAGCTTGGATTAATTTTATCCCCTCCTGCATATCCTGAGGTTACAGATTTAACGCCTTTAATCTTTTGGAACACTGCTTCAATGCACCAAAAGCAGCCTCCTCCAAAAACAGCTGTTTCAAGCTTATTCAATGCTTTCATAAATCTGGAAATCATTAGAAACATTTAAATATATTCCTTGCAAATTAACATTATGGCAGATGAAAAGATCAACTTACCATCAGGAATGGGTGGCTTAGTAAGGTATTTTGATGAGGCTAAAAGCAAGATAGAATTAAGCCCTTATCATGTATTGGCAGCCATAGCCTTGATAATAGTAATTGAAATATTCTTGCACCTACTTTAAAATGTTCGGCTTAAATCCAAAAGACATGGACAAGGTAATGAAGCAGCTTGGCGTAAAGCAGGAAGCAATAAATGCCAAAGAAGTCATAATAAAAACAGATGGCAAAGACTTGATAATTAGAAATCCCAGTGTAACTAAAATAAAGGCAATGGGGCAGGAAACACTCCAGATTACTGGAGATATAGAAGAAGTGGCTAATGACAAAGAAGACATTGAGACCATAATGGAGCAAGCTGATGTTGATGAGCAGACTGCAAGGAAAGCCCTAAAGAAAAATGATGGAGATTTGGCAAAAGCAATTCTTGATCTCAAAAAGTAAATAATTTATACTTAATTGACATTTATAATTCATGGACACTTTCCAGGCCTGCATAGAAGTCATGAATAGAAGCGTGAAAGCAGCCGATCATTTGATTTACGTCACTTATCCGCTGGTAAAAGAAGAAAAGCTGATACTTGCATCGCTGCAAAACCTCAATGGGGCATTGATTGCAGCTGTTGAGGCTGTTTTGCATTATGAAAGGCTTTACAAAAGAATAGGCCCATATCCTGAAAATTTTAACTCAAAGCTGGAAATTTTTAAGACAAAATGCGCTGAAAGATACAGCATAGGAAGGGAGTTTATAGTGCTAATTCAGGATGTTGCAAAGCTTGTTGAAGAGCACAAAAGCAGCCCGATGGAATTTACAAGAAAGAACAAGTATTATATATTCAACAGAGATTATAGAAGGATGGAATATTTGGATGTTAACAAGCTCAAATCCTACATATCTAATGCCAAAATTTTTATAGAAAAAATAAATAGAATATATCCCAAAAATGTATCAAGAAACCCAGCCTGAAGAATTTGAAGAGTTAAAGAGAGCAGAGCATCTTCTTTTTGTCAGCCTCAAGTACACTAAAACAACTGATGTTATGAAGAATCTGATTAGAAGATTGATTAATGCT
>Ga0209542_10011377_pt1 | contig 15779 bp, 19 predicted proteins | sample RifCSPhighO2_01_FD_184028 | JGI IMG/M metagenome (GOLD analysis project Ga0209542, IMG submission 184028) | Soil microbial communities from Rifle, Colorado - Rifle CSP2_plank highO2_0.1 (SPAdes) (version 2) | ecosystem: Environmental > Terrestrial > Deep subsurface > Rock core/Sediment ... | reverse complement strand
CGCTTCTGAAGGCCGGGTTCGCAGAAGATGTTGTCAGGACGTTCATCTTCGCCAGTTTCGGCAGCTACACGCTCTTCTTGGCGTTCTCGGTCAGAAGCCTGGAGAAAAGCATCTTTTCCTATCCGTTCTTTTCCAACCTCTTCCTCATTGTAGGGGTGGGCGTTGGCTTCATCCTTATGGGCGCGGCCATGTACATTCCGTTCCTGCAGTCCGTATTTGATACCGTTGCGTTGCCGCCGCTCTGGCTGCTTGGCGTGGTGGCCGTCGGCATGCTCAATATCGCCGCGGTCGAATGCGGAAAGTGGCTATTCCGTCGCAGGCGCCTCGCGACGACGGATTTTGACTCGGGGCACATACTAGGTTAGTCTGGGCTATATATGAAAGTGATACTGACCAGAGACGTGAAGGGGTTGGGGCGGGCGCATGCGGAGGTCGCGGCAGCCGACGGCTATGCGCTCAACTTCCTCATCCCGAAGAAGCTTGCGATTGCCGCGACGCCCGTGGCGAAACAGGAGGCCGAGCTGCGCCGTAAGCAGGTAGGGGACCGCGCCGCACTCGACACCGCACTCCTTGCACAGAATATCGCTTCGCTCGCCGAAGCACGCATCGTCATCAAGGTAAAGGCGAACGAGAAGGGCCACCTCTATGATGCGGTGGGGAAGCCAGAGATTAGTGCTGCGGCGAAGGAACAGGCGCACATCGACCTCCCCGAAGATGCTCTCACGCTTGAGAAGCCCATCAAGGAGCTCGGTACTTTCGATATTCCGGTTTCCGCCGGCGAGACGTTCGGGAAGTTCTCTATTACGATTGAAGCTGAATAGTTCTAAACAACGTCCGCAACTTTCTTGGCGATGATGCGTCCCGTGAAGTTTATCTTACGGCGCGTACGGTAAGCGACGGTGCCGTTCGCGAGCGCGAAAAGGGTGTGGTCGTGGCCGACGCCGACGTTCTTACCGGCTTCTATCTTGGTCCCGCGCTGGCGGACGATGACCATGCCCGGGCGCGCGCTCGCGCCGTCAGCGAGCTTCACCCCGAGATACTTCGGGTTCGAATCGTTGAGGTTCTTGGCGGAGCCGCCGGCTTTGGTTGATGCCATAATTAACTAGTTGGTTAGGCACTAGGCGCTAGGAGACAGCAACTGATATTTGCTAATGCCTAGAGCCTAACGCCTAATTTTTGTTACTATTATTTCATGACTATACCAGAGGCACGAGAAAAATGCAAAAGTCTCGTCGCGAAGGCTCCGCGGGACGCATTCGTCTTGAGCATCCTGGTCTTCGCCTCCTCCGCGAGCTTCGGACTCGGGCTGCTCGCAGGGCTCGATGCGGGGCAGGGGAGCGATTTTGTCTCCGGATTGGCTCCTATCGCTGATACCGGCCTCTCGGCGAGCTCGGGGCAGATCGTCGCCTCGAAAAATGGAACGAAATATTACCTGCCTGGCTGCGCAGGAGCGGAGCGTATTTCGGAAGATAATAAAGTCTGGTTCGCCTCGTCCGCCGCCGCAGCGGCGGCGGGTTATGCTCCGGCCGCCAATTGCAAAGGTATCTAGTCTGCTACAATTTATATAATGAACGACGACCTCACGCGCGACACTTCCCCGCACGCACCGTCGCTTCAACCGTCACTTCACGAGACTACCGAGCGGCTGGCACAGGTGGTCCACGAGGGAGGGCGCACGATGCCCGAGGACCGTCCGCTCCTGGTCTGTAAGCCGCGGAAGATAGAATCGTGGCGCGTCTTCAAGATTATGTCCGAGTTCATCGAGGGCTTCGACATCATTCGTCGCCACGGTCTCGCCGTATCCTTCTTCGGCAGCGCGCGAGCCACGCTCGGGGACGACTCGTATGCGCGCGCCGAGGAACTCGCGGGCCGACTTTCGAAGAAGGGATTCTCCGTCGTTACGGGCGGCAGCTCGGGCATCATGCAGGCGGCCAACAAAGGCGCGTTCGAGGTCGGCGGCGCCTCGGTCGGGCTCAATGTCAACCTGCCGGAAGCGCAGACCTACAATCCGTATCTCACCGAGAAGTTCGGCTTCGACCATTTCTTCGTGCGCAAGGTGATGTTGACCTATGCCTCCGAGGTGTACGTCTACTTCCCGGGCGGCTTCGGCACCCTCGACGAATTCTTTGAGATCGTCACGCTCGTCCAGACCAAGAAAATCCGCAAAGTGCCCATCATCCTGTATGGAAAAGATTTTTGGGGCCCGCTGCTCGGCTTTATCGAGAAAACGCTTTACCAAGACCATAAGGCCATCGACGAGAGCGATATGAAGCTCTACACACTCGTCAACTCCGTCGACGAGGCGTACGACTACATCACCGCGAATGTTTCCTGCTGACCTATGGGACTTGACTACAGCCAGAAGCGACTCCTGAACCCGGGACTCTATAAGAAGGGAAGAGGGGAGCATGCTACCCTATCTAGTATGAAAAGAAGACGATTCCCCCGGCATCTGGAGGTCTACGCGTTCTGGACCGGATTCGCGAGTACGCTCGTCAGCGTGATTCAAGTCATCATCATCGCGCTCAAGAAATAGTTTTTTAAAGGGTTGATAGATAGATGGGGAATAGGGTCTGTTCCATCCGAGGTCTCTGTATAAATAGTGCGCACAATATATCTTTTGCGCACATGCGCCATAGACAAGGGCTACTACGTATAATCGACTTCCATCTCTCCCTTATCCCCAAATTGGAATGCATTGATATCTAGGCGTTATATATTTAGATGACGCCATGATCAGGATCTCCGGCAAGGAAAACGAAGGCAAATGGGTTGCCCTTTCTAAGGATAATAAGATTCTTGGCCTTTCTGACAATCTAGTCTCTCTTAGAAAAGAAATTGGTCTAGAGACAGAGGCCATTTATACAAAAGTGTTATCCCCTGGGAAAATTTATGCGTTGGTGGAATGTATAATTTAACTGATGGACTGGAAAAAATATACCTACCTGAGTCAGTCTGATTTTCTAAATGATGAGGTAATTGCGAATCCCAGACCGCTTCTCAAAGTCACGCTCACAGCACCGGCTTCAAAGATCGAAGTCATGGGTCTAGTAGATTCTGGTACAGATAGTACTCTCGTACATTCAAGTATCGCAGAGGCTCTTTTTATCAGCCGCAATACTTGTAGGCCAGCGTATGTAAAAGGCACAGGAAAGAAATTAGGCGGCGTCCCGGGAGATGTGGTTGGATTTCATTACAGTAGTTTGAAAGTAAAGTATGAAGGTTTCGAAGAGATCTTTGAATTACCAGTTACTTTTGTTGATGATCTTCCAGTTGAGATGCTGCTCGGCCAAAAGGATTTCTTTAATTGTTTTGATGTGAAATTCTCTAAAAACAAAGGTGTTTTTGAATTAGCTAGAGTCTAAACCCAACCAGTCTCCCCTACTCATCTCGGGAGAACGAGATTGAGATTATTAGAAGTTATTTCAAAATATCCAAAACATCTCGAAAGTTCTGTCTCGTCTTAGTCGATACCCTCTTGAGAATCAGAATTCTCTTTGCCTTTGGAGCATAAAACAGAGTAAGTATGGTCTTTTCAAAAGAACTATTTGTCGGTATTCCTAAGTCCTCTCTAATCATCATTAAGTCGTTTGAAACGAAAAGATCCTGCAATATACGTTCTTTTTGTCTGCCTACTAATGGTAAACAGAAGAAATGTTTCTTTTCTTCGTCACCAAAATAATCTGTCGCTTTTCTTTTTTCGGTAGTTCCTTCTATATCATTATCCCAAAGAGCGTTGTAGTTAATACCCCAGGCAATCATTAGTGAGATAAAATATCGGATCGAATTGGCGTTGGCTGCGGGGAGAAATCCCACTCCATTCTTATCTTTGAACATTTCGAAACAATAATAATCATAAATACCTTCAACGATAATCGTTTTCTCTTTTGTGGTGAGATCAAGAAGAAAAGGTTTGATTTGCAGCGCATCTATAATTGGCTGAAAAGCAGATTTTCGATCTTTCACACTGCCTTTAAAGTCATATATAGATTCTAAGTTTATTCCGACCTTGTCCGTATTTTTAACAGCAACTTTGATGCTATTAATAGGAATCGTCTCGGGGTCAAGAAGGTAGTGTGAATGAGTACAGTAAATTACTGAGTTCTCTTCAGATAATTGTTTCAATTTTTTACAAAGTCTTGCCTGTGCTGATGCATGTAAATATGAGCCAGGTTCATCTAATAGATAAACAGCATCCACTTCAGTACCCTCCACAATCTTTGGATTGAACTCAAGTTTCATAACAAAGTTGAAAAACCAGAAAAATCCTTTACTTCGATCGCTAACATTAAAGAAATGAGACACTCCTTTTTCGTCAATTTCTATAACTTCAAATTTCAGATAGTGTCTCTTACCTATTTCTTCACCCTCTTCAACGTATTCAATCTGGATTTTCAAAGCATCCTTATCTTCGAGCTTGAAATTTTTCCACTCACTAGTAAGTGTTGTTTCAAGGGTCCTATTTATTCCTGCTAGAATAGTCTTGCGGATACGAGAATCTTTATTTGGTAGATCGAAAACATCAAAGTCTGAGTCTGTCTTCTTGAACAAACGCTGAATTATGGCCAACCAACCCTTTGGTTCCTCTTTATCGCCGGTTATCTCTATTTTGTCATCGATAGTGTCCCGAAAGTCATCGAAGAAGAGTATATATGGAAGATTTCTAACAATTTCTGTAGCGATGATATGGTTAAGATCCTCGTCATTCCATGAGCTGATTTCAATGGAATATTTTCTTTCTTTCAAGTCGCGTTCGATGATTACTGAATTTACATTACCCAATCCTGTCAATTTTCGTTTGTAATACGTAATTCGTGACTTAAGGATCTTCCCTTCCTTCTCTATGTCATTTAATATTGTCTTTAACTCTTCATTCGTAACGTTGATTTCGGCTACAACTCTTGGAATATCAGGTTTTGTTTTGTACAAATTTTCTATATCTTGAAGATGTCTGACATTTTCATCGAAAGCGTCATTGACGTAATCAAAGCAGAAGATTCCCTTTAGAATTGTTGTCTTTCCGCACTCATTCACACCAATAATTGGTAAAAGTGAATTTTTATCAAAATTTACCTCTAAGTTTTCAGAAATGCCTTTGTACGCTTTTATTATGAATTTTTTATATCTCATACTCTTTAAGAGCTAGAGAGGCTGGATCGGAGATTGGATGCCGGTCTGGAGGCCGGTCATATCGATCGGGCCGTTCTCTTGTTCATATTTCTCGACCATTTTCTGAAGTTGCTCGACGAACCCTTTCGCGCTCTGGGGGGCGAGGAGGAAGGCTGAATCGCTGTCCCCGGAGGAGAATCCGAAGAAGAACCAGGCCTTATTGTGATTAAGGTGCGTCCGGTCGGCTATCAGCTTCGGCATCTTGTTGAAGTCCATACGGTGTAGTGTACTCCCTAAACCGTGGAGTTCTGGAAGAAGTTCGCGAACCACTGCCAGGCCTGGGTAAGGAGGTTCATGAGGTAAGCGATATTCGCCTGACCGGCGGGAGAGGTAATTATCTTTTCCAAAGAAATACCAAAAAAGGATAGGGCGAGGAGGAGGACAAGGACCCAGAAGATGAGCTTAAGCATGTAGCTGCAGTATACGACCACTCCCCTGCCCCCGCCAGCACGCCCAGCCGAGATGTTGAACTACGTCCCCTCCTGCCAACTTGAAAGATATTTCTCCTGCTCCGGCGTCAGCGTATCGATAGCGATGCCCATAGAGGAGAGTTTCAATGTCGAGACCGTTTCCTCAATGTCTTCGGGTACTTCGTAGACCGCTGGCACAAGTGTATGCTGCGCCATCCAGGCGCACGAGAGACCCTGCGTCGAGAAGCTCATATCCATGACCGATGCAGGATGTCCCTCGGCGGCGGCAAGATTCACGAGCCGCCCCTCGGCGAGCACGTAGATGCGTTTGCTCCCGAGCCGGTATTCGTCGACGAAGTTCCGCACGTTCTTACGGACCGCGCTCGCGACCTTCGCGAGCGCCTTGAGGTCGATTTCGACATCGAAGTGACCGGAGTTACAGACCATCACGCCGTCTTTCATTTTCTTGAAATGCTCTTCGGTGATGATGCTGGTGTTCCCGGTCACCGTACAGAATATGTCTCCAATGGCTGCTGCCTCATTCATCTGCATAACGCGGAATCCGTCCATCGCCGCCTCGAGCGCTTTTACCGCGTCTATCTCTGTGACGACAACATTTGCCCCCATACCTCGTGCGCGCATCGCGAGCCCCTTGCCGCACCATCCGTAGCCTGCGACCACGAACGTCTTCCCGGCAAGCAGGACGTCGGTCGCGCGGATGATACCGTCGAGTGTCGATTGTCCCGTACCATAGCGATTGTCGAACATATTCTTCGTCTTCGCGTCGTTCACCGCGACCACCGGCATCTGCAAGGCGCCGTCCTTGGCCATAGCGCGCAGGCGCAGCACGCCGGTCGTCGTCTCTTCGGTGCCGCCCTTGAGCCCAGCAAGCAATTCGGGGTGCTTGGAGTGGATGGTCGAGACGAGGTCGGCGCCATCGTCCATCGTGAGGTCGGGGCGCGTCGCGATGACCGCCTCAAGATGCTTAAAAAAAGTGTCATGGTCCTCCCCTTTCCTGGCGAAGACCGGGATGCCATAGTCCTGCACCAGGCTCGCCGCCACATCATCCTGGGTCGAGAGCGGATTCGATGCGCAGAGCGCCACCTCTGCTCCGCCGGCCTTGAGGGCTATCATGAGGTTCGCGGTCTCCGCGGTCACGTGGAGACAGGCGGCGAGCCTGCGCCCGGCAAACGGCTTCTCTTTTTCGAATCGTTCCTTTACCTTCGCGAGCACGGGCATATCCTGCGCGGCCCAGGCGATGCGCTGCGCCCCCTTCCCCGCGAGCGAGGCGTCTGCAATGTCGTACGTCATAATCTGTTGATTATACCTAAATCGGACACTTTTCGCCGTAGGCAGCCGCGTACCGCTGCCGAATCGCCTCCCGCGTGAGAGAGTGGTTCTGGGTACCATATTTTTCGACGGCATACACTGCAACAGTACTCGCCAATCTGGCGCACGCGTCGAGCGAGAGCCTCGCGAGCCACCCCTTCGCGAATCCAGCACGGTACGCGTCTCCCGCGCCGGTCGGATCTACCGCCTTGTCGGTCGCGACCGAGGGTACACGGTATTCCCTTTCAGGTGTGGTGACGAGAGAACCTTCAGCGCCGAGCGTCGTCACTAGTATCGGTACCCGCTCCAAGAGTTGCTCCTTGGTCCACTCGAGCTTGCGCAGCATCATGTCTATCTCGTAATCGTTGCCGAAGAGGACAGCGGCTCCGGGCATCGCCTCGCGGAGCATGTCACCCGAGAGCGCCGTTATTTGTTGTCCCGAATCGTAGAAAAAGGGGATCCCACGTTCCCGATATTTCTTCGGCAGTTCGGTCATCTCGGCCGAGTTGCTGGGCGAGATGATTGCGAGGTCGACTACATCGGGTAGTTCCTTCGTATATTGGCGCGCCATCGCTCCGGCATAGAACGCAGTGATCTGGTTATCGGCTGTGTCGGTAATGACGTGCGCAACGGCAGTCGGCACATCGCTCTCTATCTGGACCGAAGCGGTATCAATGCCGAGCTTCGCGAACTGTGCTCGATATTTTTCGAAATCATTTCCCGCACAAGAAATGAGTGTAGGCTCCTCGCCGAGCAATGCGAGATTGTAGGCGATGTTGCCGGCGGTGCCGCCAAGGCTCTCTCCGAGCGTGTCGACGAGGAAGCTGACGCTCAATGCATGCAGCTTCTCGGGATGGAAGTTATCCTTGAAGAGCCCCGGGAAATCCATGATGCGGTCGTAGGCAAGCGAACCCGACACGAGTATGCGATTCATTTTATGAGATTACCACGCGTGCTTCGTTACGACGAACCCGGGCGGGACCGGAATCTCTGCCCGCGTCATCTCGCCGAGCGACGCGCCCTTCCCCCCGGCACTTGTCGCGTCCTCCTTCCCTATCTGGGAGAATTCCTTGATAAAAACCATGGATTAAACCATATCACGACACTAGAGATACGACAGCGGATTCAGGTAGGCGTCGAGGGTGGCGACTGGCATCACGGCCGCGGCGCATCCGGTCTTCACTCCGTTGCGGAAATCTCCCAGCCGCATGATTTGCGTGCCCTGCGTCGCGTAGACGCCGAAGTGGAGGTGCGGTCCCGTCGCGTAGCCCGTCATACCCGAGAGCCCGATCGTCTGTCCCGTCCCCACCGATTGTCCCTTCGCCACGTCGATGCTCGAGAGATGCGAATACAGGGTGCTTAAGCCGTTGCCGTGCGTGAGCATCACCCATTTGCCGAATGAGTAGCAGCCGCGCGCCAGGTCGGTGTTCCCGGTCCCGAGGACGACGCCGGCAAGCGCAGCCTGCACGGGGGTGCCGATCGGCGCGGCGATGTCGATGGCGTTATGGCCCTTGCCGTTGTATATCTGCGGATTCGCGGTGGAGAACGGCGTGGTGCCGAAGTACTGTGTGATGCAGAAGAGGTTCCCGAACACTTTCTTTCGCTGTGTGCAGCTGAACATGAATGTCCGACTGAACGGCCAGGAGAGGACGCCGGAACCGACCTTGGGAAGCAGGTTCGGATTCACGATGAGATTCAGCTGACCTTGTAGGTTTATCAGTTCCTGCTCAAAGGCTTTTTCGGCGGCCTGCTTCTGCGCGATGAGCTGCTGATAATTCGCTTCCTGGTTCTTCGTCTGCGTCAAAAGCTGTTGCTGCGCCGCTTTACTCGCGTCGACCGAGCGCTTCTGGAGTGTGAGCTCGTTCTGAAGTGATACCAGACTCGCTTTCGCCTTCGTCACGGCGTCCCGGTTCGTCGCGAGCTCGGTGCGCACCGCGCGCAGGTCGTTGATGTCCTCTGTGAGCGCACGATTGAACTGCGTCATCTCCTCGGCCGTCTGCCAGGCCTCGCCGAGGGATTCGGCGGACAGAAGCTGCGTGATGAGCGAGCCCCGCTCGCCCTCGGCGATGCTCCGGAGCGCCTTGGCGATCGCTACCTGGTCCGCGGCGATGGATGCTTCCTTGTCGCCGATGGAGCTTGTGAGTTCCCGTATCTGTAAGTTCGCCGACGCGATCTTGTTCTGCGTCACCTTGATCCGCGAGGCGAGCTGATTCTGGGATATCGTCAGGGAGCTGATGGTCGACTGGAGCGTGTTCTTCTTTGAGCCGAGGACGTCAAGCTCCTTCTGGAATGCGGCAATCTCGGCTTCAAGCGATTCGAGCTGCTGTTTGTTCGCATCTATCTGCGCCTCGATATCGGCGGCCGACTGTGCGTGTGTAAGCGGTGCGAATGCGATACTGCACAGCACGACCAATAGAAAAAGAGGAACAACGCGTGTGCGGCTCATTCTCCGAGTATACCAATAGCCTTCCTGATGCGCGAAATCGCTTCTTCGGGCCCGAGAATGGCAATAAGAGTGAAGGGGTCGGGCGAGCGTTCCTGGCCGGAGAGCGCGTAGCGCAGCGGCCAGAGCACCGCGCCGCGGCCTCCCTTCCCTCTCGCCTCCTCGGCGTCGGCCAGCGGCATAATGGCCTCTTTCACCGCATCAGCAGGCACCGCAGCGGTGCCCCCCGGAAGGGCTTTTAGGGCCTCACAGAGGCTTTCTAGGGCCATTTTGGTCACTCCAGGACGGCCCTCCGGCTCCTTCGCGAGGAGGCTGTCCCGCGAGGGTTCGGGCTCCGTGAAGAGGCAGGCAAGCTCGCCCGCGAGCATCTCGCGCGCCTCGGCGAAGGTATGCGCGCGCTCTTTCAGGAGCGGCACCGCCTTCCTCATTTTTTCCGAATTGATGGATATCGTAAATCCATCATCCATTTCGCCAAGGTGCGCGAGGAAAGAATCATCAGAGAGTGTACGCATCCAGTGTTGGTTGACCGAGAGCAGTTTTTTTTCATCAAACACAGCACCTCCTTTTTGTACCCGCGAGAGATCGAACGTCTCGATAAGCTCATTGCGCGTTAAATATTCACGATCGTCGCCCGGATTCCAGCCGAGGAGTGCAAGATAGTTAATCATGGCGTCAGACAGTACGCCCATATCGCGGTATGCATACAGAGGCTTCGCGCCGGTGCGTGTTGAAAGTTTCGTTCGGTTTGTATTGAGAAGAAGAGGAACGTGCGCGTAGATAGGATGAGAAAGACCGAGTGCCTGCTGTATCAGGATGTGGCGCGGAGTATTTGAGATATGGTCCTCGCCGCGAATGATATGGGTGATACCCGCATCTCCATCATCAACAACGACGGCAAAGTGGTAGAGCGGGTCATCAATGGCGCGTGCGATGACGAAATCTCCGTGCTCGGTCGTATCAAAGGTGATATCACCGCGTATCTCATCGTGAAAGGTGATATTTGTTTTTGGGTTACGAAGGCGCACCACATCAATCATTTGGTTCTGGTCGTCCTTTTTCGGTTCGTGCGATATATAGGCTTTATCTTCAGCCACCAGCTTTTCCAATAATTCTTTATGTCTTTCAACACGGTCGCTCGAACGCGTTGGCGGCTCGTCAGGCGTTAAGCCGAGCCACGCTAAGGTATCGAAAATATTTTGTTCGTCTTCCCTCTTCGAGCGGGCACGGTCGGTGTCCTCTATACGGACCAAGAACGAGCCTTTGTGCTTCTTTGCAAAGAGGTAACAAAAAACTGCCGTACGGTAATTCCCGGCATGCTTAAAGCCGGTCGGCGAGGGGGCAAAGCGGGTAACGACAGAGCTCATGATTCGTGAGAGAGCGCAATGACGAGGAGCTGGCGGGCGAGGATGCGCGCGGCGTCCGGGTCGGTGAACCCGGCGGCAGACGCACCCATCCGCTTCCCGAGTTCCGGGTCCTTCAGAATACGTTCGACCTCGGAGACCAGGAGGTGCGGGGTCAGATTCTCCTCTTCGAGCACAATGGCGGCCCCGGTACGCGCATAGGCATACGCATTGCTGCGCTGGTCGTGGCTCACGGCCTCGGGTATCGGAATAAGGATGGCGGGTTTCTTCCAGAGCCCTATCTCGGCGATAGAATTAGCGCCTGCGCGCGAGACGACGAGGTCCATGACGCCGGCGGAACGCTGAAGCGACACCTCGTCGAGGTAGTTAAAGGGATGATATCGGGTGGCATGCGGGCTCTTCGCGAGCACGACCTGCGCGACCCCTTCGACGTTCTTGAAGTGCGCCTGCCCGGTCTGATGGATGATATTGGCGAGCGAGGCGAGTTCCGGCAGTGACGAAAGCACCACCTCGTTTATCTTCATCGCACCCTGGGAGCCCCCCAGGATGAGGATGGTTGGCACGCCCGGTTCGAGCCCGAGGTACTGCCGCGCGCCCTCGGTCTCGAGTCGCATAAGCGCCTTGCGGATGGGGATACCGGTGCGGGCTATCCGACTCTGCACTTTTGCAGGAAAGTAGTTCGCCGCGCTCTCGAAGGAGATGGCTATCTTTGTCGCGAACTTCGCGGCGAGGAGCGTCGCGCGGCCGGGCTTGGCGTCCGACTCGTGGATAACGACCGGGATACCGAGCAGCCGAGCGGCGAGCACCGTCGGCACGCTCCCGTAGCCGCCCTTGCTCATCACGACATCCGGGTACAGGCGATAGAGCGTGATAAGCGCGAGCAGCGTGCCGAACAGAGTGACGAAGAGGTCCGTGACGTTGAGGAGTGAGAAGTAGCGGCGCATCTTCCCTGCCGGTATAGAGATGTGGGTGATGCCGTTCTCAAAGAGTGCCTTCTGGTCGAAGGAGTTTGGCGCGAGGTAATAGAGATTCGGCGCGATGAGCCGCTCCTCGCGCACGAGGTCGGTGAGCGCCTCACTGACGGCGATGATGGGATAGAAGTGTCCGCCCGTCCCTCCCCCCGTAAACGCGATGGTCATACGCCAACTATATCAGTTTTCAGGCCTTGCGATGGGCGGCGACGTTGAGGATAAGCCCGCACATAACGAGAGTGGCCATAAGCGCGGTCCCGCCGTGGGAGATGAAAGGGAGGGGTAAGCCGGTGAGCGGGATGACACCGAGCATCGCGCCGATGTTGATGAAGGCCTGCAGGATGATGATGAAGGAGAAGCCGAGTGCGAGAAGGCCGCCGAAGAGGTCGGGTGAATGGCCGGCGATGACGATGCCACGGGCCGCGAGCGCGACAAAGAGCGCGAGGAGGATGACTGCGCCGATGAACCCGGTCTCCTCCGCAAAGACCGCGAAGACGGAATCGCCGTCGGGCTCCGGCAGATAGTTGAACTTCTCGACGCTCTGGCCGAATCCTCTGCCGAGGAGTCCGCCGCTCCCGATGGCGATGAGCGATTGCTGTATCTGATAGCCGCTCGTGAGCGCATTTGCAGAGGGGTCGATGAAGGTCTTCACGCGTTCGAGCACATACGGTCGGACGAAGAGAAGTGTCCCGAGCGCGATGAGCGCGATGAGCGCGAGAATGCCGAAGTCGCGCCCCGGCGCTCCGGCGGCGAAGTACATCACTGCGCCGGTCGCGAGGAAGAGGAGCGTGGTAGAGGTGTTCGGCTGGGCGAGGAGGAGGATGCTCGGTAACGTGAGAATAATCGTGAATGGGATAATACCCTTCTTCGGGTCTGCGAGCTGCCGCGCGCGCGGGGCGAGCCACCACGCGAGCACGATGACGAGTCCGATCTTGAGAAACTCCGCCGGTTGGACCGTCGTGAAGCCGAGACTGATCCAGCGCGTCGCGCCGCCAGAATGGAATCCGACCCCCGGTATGAAGACCAGTGCGGTGAAGAGAAGCGTCGCGGCGTAGAGGTATGGCGCGGAACGCTTTATCCACGCGAGCGGGGTGGCGCGGGCGAGCATGAGCGCCAGGAATCCGAGCCCGAACCCGAGTCCCGCCTGGAGCAGGATATTCCGCGATACCGAGCTCGTCTCGCGAGCGAGGAGGCCCAAGGACGCGGACGAGAAGATAGCAAGGCCGGCGAGCACGATGGCGAGTACGAGCATAAAGAACATCCGGTCGCCGGAGACGAATCTCATGAGGTGTGGGCAAGCAGCGCGATGGCCAGGCCGAGCACGCCACCGATGATAGTGATGACCCAGTAACGCATCGTCACTTTTGCGGCCGGCCAGCCGAGAGCCTCGAAGTGGTGATGGATAGGCGCAACACGGAATAATTTCTTATGAAAGATTTTCTTCCAGAATACTTGCAGGAGCGTCGTCACGACGGTCGCCGTAAGCGGAAAGGCAACCAAGGGAAGAACGAATACGCCGACGCCATCCGCCAGCGTGTCGGAGGCAAAGGCGGTCATCGCGAGTGCAAGCGTGAGCGCCATACTGCCCGTCTCCGACATATAGAACCGCGCGGGCGGGATGTTGAACCAGAGGAACGCGAGTGTCGCTCCGGCGACTGAAGCGGCAAACGCGGCGAGCGAGACCTGTCCTCCGCTGAAGGCGATACCGGCGTATACCATGAAGACAATGGCGAACACGCCGCCCGCGAGCCCGTCAAGCCCGTCGATCGTACCACCGGCGTAGATCGCGAGCGTCACGAGTGCAAAAGACGGGATGATGAACCACCCGATGACCCATGGTGCCGCGAACGGAATACCGATCGCGATGACACCGAGCTTGGCGTAGAACCACCAACCGGCGATGAGGCCGATCGTTCCAACGATAGCGAGCCTCCGGGTGAGCGAGAGACCTCCCTTCCCTCTGGTGATCTCAAGAGTATCGTCGATGAGTCCGGCGACGGCGCCCGCCGCGAGCGCAAAGAGGGGGAGCCACGTCTCGCGACGATTCACGAAATCAAGCTGTGGCCAGTACGTATCGAGCGAGTACGCGAAGAGCCAGAAGATGAAGGCTGTTGCAAGGACCGACGCCCAGATGAGGATGCCGCCCATACGCGGTGTCGAGACCTCGCGCGCCTTATGGAGCTCATCGAATATCGGCGTGCCGCCGCCGCCGATACCGACGCCCTTGCCCGCGCTCTTTTTCCACGCTTTTGCGCGATACAGAGCACCCGCGAGGAATGGCGCGAAGGCGATGCCGAGAGCGAAGGCCGTTGCCGAGGGGATAAGTACTCTCGCGGCGGTGCTGATCATAAGGAAGCGACACCCGCGAAGTGCGCGAGCGTGGCGGCGACGAGCGCCGTGCCGTCGGTGAAGCGGGCCTTCGGCGAGGAGCCGAGGACGACGACCGCGATGGGGTGCCGTATACCGGCGTCGAAGACCAGGACCAGATTCCCGCCGGCGAGGTCGGTGTAGCCGGTCTTCGACAGGAGGAGGCGCGGAATAGTGTCAATCATCGGGTCCGTGTTCATCACTTTGAAATGCGTGCCGCTCTGTGAGGCCGCTTCCGCGGAGCTCCGGGTCGTCGCCGCTGCGACTGCGGGAGCCTGTTCGATGAGGGCGGCTGCCAGGACAGCGAGGTCGTGTGCGGAACCGTAGCCGCCCGAGACGGCAGCATTCACGTCGAGTCCGTTGCCATTCACTGCATACGTTTGGGAGAGGCCAAGCGCGGCAGCCGCGCCCGCGAGCATCTCGTTCTGCGAGCGATTCTCCCGGAGCGCGGTCGCGGTCGCGATGGCGGCGGCGCCGTCGTTCAGCGAGGCGGTGAGCGTGAGGCGCGCGAGGTCGGCGAGCGTGAAGGTCTGCCCTTCCCTGAAGGCGCGCGGTCCCTCAAGGCGCGTTGCGCTCGCGGGAATGGTAATGGGCGTGTCCGGTGAGAGTTCGGCGAACGCGGCGTAGACGGTGAGAAGCTTGGTGAGCGAGGCGAGCGGGAGTTGCGCGTCGGCGTTCTTTGCATACAGCGTCTCCCCTGTCGCGAGGTCGTAGACGACAGCCGCCTGTGCCTCGATAGGGACCTGGGCAAAGGCGTCCGGTATCGTCGTCGGGGCGGTGTTCGTGATCGCTACCGAAGCTCCGCGTTCCGGCCGTAACGGTATAAGGAGCAGGAGCCCGAGGATTCCCGAGGCTATGACGAGCGCGATGCCGGCCTCGCGCGTGGAGCGTGTATGCGCTGCAAGCTGTTGGAGTTCGTTGGAGTCCATATGGTTTATGCCTCGACGCTTTCGGTCGGAGCAACTTCCTCTTCGATGACTGCTTTAGCTTCGGCAGCGAGTTCGCCGTATCGCGGGAGTTCTTCGGCATTCGCGAGGCCCAGATGTGCGAGCGCCTCGGTCGTGAGGCTGTAGCGGGTGCGTCGTTTGTCGCGCTCGTCTTCCCTCCCCTCGATAAGCCCGCGCATAAGGAGCGTACGCAGCGACGCGGAGGAGTTGACGCCGCGCACCCAGTCGACCTCGCCGCGCGTCGCACCCGTCTGGTACGCGATGACCGCGAGCGTCTCAAGACTCGCCTTCCCCAGGTCGCGTGCGAGCTCGCTCTCGCGGAGCTTTTTCACAAGCGGAGCGGCGTCGGGGGCTGTGCGCAGTTCCACCTCGGTCTCGGTCTCGATAAGCGTAACGCCGCTTCCTTCGAGCGATTCGGTGAGCACTTTGAGCACCAGCTTGACCTCGGCGTCCTTGATATCAAGCAGCTTCGCGAGCTGCTTTTTCGGAAGCGGCTCGCCGGCGGCGAAGAGGAGGGCGTGGGCGGCGGCAGGCGGCGTAAGCATTGGCTCTATTGTAGCCGACGCAGCGTCGCGCTGTCGAGTGCCGTCCCTCCCCTAGAGCAATGTCCCGGCAGTTGGGGAAAGCATTAGCCGTAGCGGGGGACGGCGGTAGCGGCGGTGTGAGAGATGCGGATATCGCCGTAGGTGTCGTGTTGTTCGGCGGCGACGGCGCCCTGCTTCACGAGCTCGAGGAGGGCGAGGAAGGAGACGATAACCTCGATACGCTCCTTCGAGCCCTTT
>Ga0209542_10011374_pt1 | contig 15780 bp, 13 predicted proteins | sample RifCSPhighO2_01_FD_184028 | JGI IMG/M metagenome (GOLD analysis project Ga0209542, IMG submission 184028) | Soil microbial communities from Rifle, Colorado - Rifle CSP2_plank highO2_0.1 (SPAdes) (version 2) | ecosystem: Environmental > Terrestrial > Deep subsurface > Rock core/Sediment ... | reverse complement strand
TGCCGATTGGGAACACACGCTCGCGGTCATAGCCGAGATGGATTACATCATCACCGGCTGCACTTCAATCGCCCATTACGCGGGAGCGCTCGGCAAACCCGTACTTTTGATAATAAATTATTCCCCCTCTTACTACTGGGCCGATGCGACAGACGCGACGCATTGGTACCCGAGCGTGCGGGTATTCAGGCAACCAACCCCCGGCGATTGGGAAGGCGCGCTCGAGCAGGCAAAACAGTATGTGGAAACGCAACTCACAGAACCCGGCACCAGAGCGAAGCACGATGCCGGGCAAAGAAAAATCATGATATCCGCGGTCGGCGGCCTCGGTGACCACGCTACCGCCGAGCCCATCATCCGCTTCTTACTCTCGCAATACCCCGGCGCCGATGTGCGCATCTCGGCGCATTGGCCGCGGATGTTTGCCCACCTCGGCATTCCCGTGTACCCGCACAATTCGTTTGACGCCGCCGGGTATAAGCACGTGTGGACCCTGCCGGGGACTGACGCACCGCTCATGCGCGCGGCCAATTTTCTCCTCTGCCACATGGCGGATTATCAGGCGCTCGCGATGCTCAACAGGCAGATACCGCTCGCAGACAAAGAAATACAACTCGGCGTCACCGACGGCGACCGCGCCGGTCTGGCAGACAAACTGAAAGCCGACCCCCGAAAGCTCGTTGCCTTGCACGCGGGCAAAAGCTGGAAGAGTAAAACATTTCCCCTCCCGTGGTGGCAGGCCGTCGCCGATGGGTTGGCAGTGCAAGGAATGACCGTCGCGCTGATAGGTAAAAGCACATCGCACCTCAAAGGCGACGAAACCGGCCTTGTCCCCGTCAAAACGCCCCAGGGCGGCATCGACCTGCGCGACAAACTGGGCCTCGGAGAGCTCTTCGCGCTGCTTGAGGCCGCTCCCGTACTTTTGACCAACGACAGCTCGCCCGTGCAGCTCGCGGGGGCCTTCGACAACTGGATAGTCATGCTCGCGACCATCAAGCCGCCCGAGCTCGTCTTCCCTATCCGCAATGGTACGACAACGTACAAGACGAAAGCACTATACAAAAAGCTCCTCGCCGGGCACATTCCTTTCGACCCGCTCTTCGGCGGCGCCATGCAGGTGGATTTTGAGGTCGAGGACTGGTCGATATATTTGCCCGAGCCGCAAGAGGTGATCCAGTCCGTTGCCTCAATTTTCCGCCATGACTAAACGGGAGCTCTTGGAGCGGTTTAAGATTCCGGACGCATTTGCGGACGCAGAGCCGGTGGAGTCTGCAACACTGTGGGGCTGGCACGGCGAGCACCCCGTTTTTGAAACGGTCATAGCGGAGGTGCGGCCAAAGCTGATTATCGAGGTTGGTTCATGGATGGGCCTCTCCACCGTCAGTATGGCGCGCGCGCTCAAAAAACACGCGCTTTTCGGTACTCCTATCATTTGTGTCGACACCTGGCTCGGCTCCATCGAACATTGGATGGAGGATGAGTGGCGGCCCAAGCTGGAATTAAGCAACGGGTATCCGTCTTTCTATAAGAATTTTCTCAGCAACATACTGCAGACCGGCCACGCCGATGATGTGGTGCCGTTGCCTATGCCTTCGCTCATGGGAGCGCGTTTCTTGGACACTCGAGGCATCAAGGCCGACGTCATTTACATCGACGGCTCGCATGACGAAGAGGATGTGTACCGCGACGCCAAATCCTATTGGAATCTTCTTGCGCCGGGCGGCATGATGTTCGGGGACGATTTCCCCCTCCCCGGCGTCGGGGCCGGTATTGTGCGTTTTACCAGAGGGCTCGGGTTGCAGTGCCACACGACCGACGTGTACTGGATGGTCAGAAAGTAGACTCTCCCCTGTATATTTTATACTCTTGCCCTTATACTGAGTGCCCCATGAAAAAAACCGAGCTGCTCAAAAGATTAAAACTACCGGATGCATTCGACGGCTGGCAGCCGGTGTACGGGACGATACACGGCTGGAACGGCGGCTACGAGATACTGCCCAAGCTCATCCACGAGCGCCGGCCCGCATTCATCATCGAAGTGGGAGCGTGGCTCGGGCTCTCTACGATTGTGATGGCGCAGGCCCTTCAGCGCGAGAATATCCCCGACTCGGTGGTGCTCACCGTGGACACCTGGCTCGGCTCGCTTGAGCACTGGCGCGACCTCGAACCGCAACTCGGACTCCAAAGCGGTTTTCCGACGCTCTATCCGCGTTTCTTGCACAACGTCGCTTCCCGCCACTGTGAAGACAAGATAGTGCCGCTGCCGATGCCTTCAAACATTGCCGCCCGCCTGCTCAAGCACTACGAGCTCGAAGCGGACATCATCTTCCTCGACGGCTCGCATGATGAAAAGGATGTCTGGGACGACCTCAACGGCTACATGGAGCTTTTGGCAGGCGGCGGCGTCATTTGCGGCGACGACTTCCAATGGCCAGGCGTCGCGGCGTCGGTCAAGCGGTACTGCGCGGAGCACAACTATACCTACTCGCTCACGCCTGGCGCGGAGACCACGTACTGGCAGATTGCACCCTGAGCTATGCGCTTTCTTATCACTATCCCGCTGTACGGAACTACCGACGGCCTGCAGAAGCTCTTCCCCACGCTTGGGGTGCCTTACCCGGGCGACGACGCCTTCCCGCATGAGCTCAATTTCTTTCCTTTCGCGCACGGCGAGATTTTGGTGCGCAACAATAACATCGAGAATGTCGGTTTTACCAGCGCCGTCAACGACGGGATGCGGGCGGGCTTGGAACGCGGGTACGACGCCGTGTGGGTCATGGGCGACGATATGCAGGTCCTGGATATTGAGGCGGCCGTGCGCGACATCGAGCGCGAATTCGCCGAACATCCGAAAACGGGCATCGTCGGCATACAGCTGCGCGACATGCAAAATCCCGATTTTATTTATCACGGTGGAACGAAGCAGAGTTATCCCGCGGGAGTGCACAAAACCGGCTTCGTCTCGAAAGGCGATTTGAACACCCGCACCCGCGAACGGTGGGTCGCCGGCGGGACGATGGTCGTACGGAGCGCCTGCATGCGCGAAATCGGGCTCATGGACGAGCGGTTCTTCCTCATTTGCAGCGATTCGGATTACTGTTTCCGCGCGCGCGCGGCGGGCTTCGATGTCGTCTACTTGCCCGTACCGCTCTTGCATCGCTCAGGCGGCATTACCGAGAAGCCCTCCAAAAGCCAGACGGAATTGTTGGGGCGTGATATCCTGCAGTTCTCGCGCAAGTGGATTACGGGAGAAGCGTTTAGATATTTGGAAGAGGAACCGCTATGAAGAAAGCCCGCCCCATAAAAATACGCAAAGGCCCCTACCTCATTTTCGGCGGCACGGGCTCGCTCGCGCGCACACTCGTGGAGCGCATTCTCTCCGCGGGCGAAGAGGTGGCGGTCTTCGCGCGCGACGAGGCGAAGCATCACGCGCTTTTGCAGGCGCACCCCAAAGTGCATGCAATCATCGGCGACATCCGCGACTATCGCGCCGTACTGCGCGCCCTCAATACGGTCATGCCGAGCACGGTCGTAAACGCCGCGGCGATGAAGCAAATACCCTTCTGCGAACTGTACCCCTATGAAGCGACGCTCACGAATGTCATCGGCGCACAGCACGTCGTCGACGCGCTGCACGAGCATGTGCCCCGCCGACGGCGGGGCTCCAGTTTGCATGCGCTCTTTATCTCCACCGACAAGGCGTGCAAACCGGTCAACTCCTACGGCATGACCAAAGCGCTTGGAGAGCGTATCCATCTGAACGGCAACACGGGAGGCGGAGTCGTGCACACGGTGGTGCGCTACGGCAATGTGCTCGAATCCACCGGCTCGGTCATTCCCGTCTTCCGCGAGCGCATCCGCAAGGGCTCGCCGCTTTGCGTCACACACAAGGACATGACGCGCTTCCTGATGAGCCTCGACCAGGCGGTTGACCTCATTATGGCGGCGCTTGCGGATACGGCGGGCGGCAACATCTACGTACCCGTGCTTCCCTCGGCGCGCATCATGGACCTCGCCCGCTGCCTCATCGCGGCCTCAGGCAAGAAACTCAAGATCGAGCAGGCGGGTATCCGGCCCGGAGAGAAGCTGCATGAGCTTTTGATATCGGAAGACGAAGGCGCGCGGACGGAAGAAAAAAACGGCATGTTCATCATCCACCCCGCCGTGCGGAAGAATCGCGCGGCGCGCCCGAAGGAGTATTCGTCCGCCGAACATTTGATGACGCCGCCGGAGTTGGAGAAATTCCTGCGCTCGCACAATGTCATCTGAACGGACAGTGGTTGTCGTAGGCGGAAGCGGCATGCTCGGCGGCTACGTCGCCGCGTACCTGCGCACGCGCGGCCATAGGGTGTTTCTGCCGCCCACATTCGACGCCGCGAGCGTATCGGAGGCCGAGCTCGCGGACATGATACCTGCGGGGAGTACCGCGGCTATCAATTGCATCGGCGTCATCAAACAGCGCCTCGCCCGGGGCTCGGGCGGCGGTGTTTCGCGGGAAGAAATGATGCGGGTGAACGGCGTTTTTCCGCACACTCTCGCGAGTGCGTGTGAAGCGAAGGGTGTGCCTCTCATTCACAGCAGTACCGACTGCGTCTTCAGCGGCACAAAGGGGAACTATACCGAGCGTGACCGTCCGGACGCGACCGACCTGTACGGTACGAGCAAAGCCCGCGGCGAACCGGCGGCGGCCTGCGTCGTGCGTACTTCTATCATCGGTTCCGAACGCAAGCAGAAACTCTCGCTCCTCGAATGGGTAAAAACGCGGCGCGACGGCGACTGCGACGGCTTTACGAACCACCGCTGGAACGGCGTCACGTGCCTGCAGCTCGCAACACTTTTTGCAGGGCTCATCGAAGAGGATGCATACTGGCGCGGCGTCCGGCATTATTTTTCACCGCGCGACGTCACGAAATGCGAACTCATACAGCTCATATCCGACGCCTACGGGCTCGGCGTGCGCGTGCGCGCCGTGCAGGCGCCTGAAACCGTTGACCGCACGCTGCGCAGCGTCTACCCCGCACCGGTAGTACCGGACATCGCGGAACAATTACGCGAGCAGGCGGCTTTTGACAAGCAACAGAGCTAGGGCATGTTTGAAGACCTGCGCTTCAAGGCCATGTCCCCTCGGAACCCGGATTTTTTTGCTAAAAAATCCTTAATCCTCGCCTCATCGGCTGCGGGAGGTTCCGAGGGAACACGGCCTCTTGCTCCGGTTAAGCGTTTTCAAACATGCTCGAGGCGCCTTCTCCTATACTCTCCTCTTTATACTTTTGACTGCTCCCACCAGGCCTGCCAATCCACATACAGCGGCTGGAGATCCAGGTGCGAGACGTGCGCCGAAAGCGAAGGTATGGGCGAGAAGCACGGCTCGATTTGGTAGATAAGATTGATGGTGTTGTCCTCGCACACTTCGGCGTGCTGCGGATAAGTCGCGTGTTTCGTATAGATACCCCAGTACTTGAGGAGCATGTCGCGCGAGATGAGGTAGGTCGAGGTCGTACCGCGCGCCACGCGCCAGTGCCGGCGGCTTCCCAAGACGACGCGCGTCGGCACGATGAGCTCGCTGCGATATTCCACATTGTGGTCGCACGGCGAGATGATGACGTCGCGCCCGGTATTCGCCGAGAAGAGAGCGTGCGCCTCGAGCATTTCCTCGACGGCGCTCTTTGCGTGCAGGTAATCGTCCTCGACGAAGTAGATGAGCTCGGAGCAATTGCGCTTCGCATAATCGCAGCTGAGAAGCATGCTCGCGCTTTGGCCGGTATCGTCGAGAGGGATAAAGACGGTCTCGAAGCGCGCGCTGCGCGCGAGCTTCTGCGAGAGACGCCACAAAAGCGGCGTCCGCAGGAGCGCCTTGATACGCTCCACCGTCGCGGGGTCGGAGTGGTCGTCGAGCACGTGGAGCCGGATAGAAAGGCGCGGGTCGTGGCTTACCGCAAGCTTCGCGCTCCGCATGAGCGAATTGAGGCAGCCGAGAAGGAGCTCCGATTTGGGCACGTCGATATAGCGCTTTTGGTCCGAGCGCGAACAGCTGCGAAACACGATGTCGAGATGCATAGGAAGCAGAGTATAAAGGAATGGGTATAAAGTAGAAAGGGCGGGTATAATCACCCGATGACTCGTATTCCCGAACTATCCGAGCTGCTGCCCATCGTCGCGAGCGCGGGCGAGGCGGCCGCGCGGATGCAAAAGGACATCCCCCATTGGATAAAAGATGACGGCACTCCCGTCTCCGACGCCGACATCGCCACGGAGAAAATGCTGCTGGAGGGGCTCGCGCAATTCGGTATTCCCGTCATTGCGGAAGAATCGCGCGACGCGGACCTGCCGGTTCCCGGCCTCGTGTGGCTCCTTGACCCGATCGACGGTACGAAAGAGTTCATCGCGGGCAACGACGACTGGAGCGTCATGCTCGGACTCCTCAAAGACGGGGAGCCTATCCTCAGTGTCGTCGCGGCGCCCGCGCGCGGCGTCATGTACGCCGCCGCACGCGGCAAGGGTGTGCACGCATATGAAGGCGGCGACGTGCGCACTCTTCTGATTGCGCCTGCGCCGGACCCTATACGTTTTTTGGTGAGCAAACACCATTACTCCCCGCTCATGCATGCGCTCACAGAGAAATTGCACGCCAGCGAAACGAGCATGGGCTCCATCGGCGTGAAGTCCGCGGCTATCGCGGAAAATAGGGGCGACCTGCAACTCACCGACGGCCCCCACTTCGGCTGGGACGCGTGCGCGCCGCAGCTTCTCATCGAAGAAGCGGGGGGTGCCGTTTCCGATGTGTACGGAGAGAAACTTTCATACAAACACCCGGCGCTTCCGTTTCAGAACGGATTTCTCGCCGGAGGAAAAGAAGCGCATGCACGGGCGCTTACAGCGCTTCAGAACTTGCTCTGAAGGCGTGCGGCGACGAGGCCCGCGTTTTTCTTGGCGTTCGTTGCAACAAGCGCAATATCCGGATGTTTCGGGACTTCGTACGGATAGTTCTCCCCTTTTTTCTGGCCTTTGCGGCGTATGTAGACCCATACAGGATTCGCTATCGCATCGATTTTTTTGCGCGTTTCTGCATACGGCGCGATGACCGCGACAATCACCGGTCTTTGTTTTGCGAGTACGAGTGCCAGACGCGCAACGCGTATATTGTGCGCATCGCGCGCACCCTTTGAGAACCCCGCATCTTTGGATATGGATTCGCGCATCTCATCGCCGTCGAGCACAACCGCCCCCACGAGAGCTTTCAGTTCGTTTGCGAGGGTCGTCTTGCCTGCGCCGCTTTGGCCGGTAATCCAAATGATGGGCTTCGTCGGCGGATTCTTTTTGCGCGTCGCGGTACCGGAGATGGCGTGCATCGTGTCGGTGAGCTCTATTTTGCGGATGTCATACCCGACGTCGCGGCCGTAACAAATCTCGTCGATATCGGGGATAACCACGATTTTTACAAGCTCCCCGTATTTGCGCAGAGCTTTCTGGATTGCCGTCCAACGCTCCGTCACGGTATACGGATTTTTCTGTGAAAGCTCGGTATCGCGGATAGCGATGACGACGGGTTTTCCCTTTTTCAGAACGGTTTCTATAAGGGTCTGGTGGCCTTTGTGAAAAGGCTGCCAGCGGCCGACGAATAAACTTGCACGTTCGGTTTCCATGCGTTTACGTCCACTGGCCCCACGGTTCGGGTTGATTATAGGTATTGTATACGTCCGGCCCCAATATTTCGCGCGGGTCCTTGGAGCGCTTCTTGAATTCGCTGTGGATGTCGTGGAGGCCGGGGTAGCCGTGTACGCGCCCGTCGCCTTTTGCTATCTGCTCGATGTTGCCGAGGTCGTGCTCAAAGTACGGTTCCTCCAAAAATTCGTAGATGCGCTTCAGCTGCATCTTGGGCGCGCCCATGAGCTTGTTGTAATCCACGAAGAGCATGCGGTCGAGGTAGCCCTGCGTCACCGCGTCTTTCATCGCGTTGTATGCCTGGCCCAGCGGACCGCCGGCGCCCGCAAAATACGCGGCGCGCGTCTCTATCGTAGAGCCGGGGCCGATGGAATCGTCGGCGCCGGTGAGCTCGAGCGGGTCTTTGCGGCGCAGCGTCTCAAAGGAAGTGAGTATTTCGGGGATAGGCCGGACGGGGATGATCATTTTCACCGGCCGCTCCAGGAGCTCTTCGAGCCGCGCGAAATGCACGACCCACATGCGGTCTTTGTCGATGGTGACGGGACGGTCCGTTTCGTGGTAGTGCTCGAGAATGGAGCGCAAGATGCGGCGGCGCGCCTCGGGATTCGGAAGCTCGCGGTGAAAATCCCCTTTCGTCCAGTTTGCGAACACGCCCGAGAAAATGCTGCACAGGCCGGAAATCGGTGCGGTGAAAACGCGCGGGTTCTGCGCGAGGAGATTCATGAGCGCGGTCGAGCCGCTGCGCGGCAGACCCGCGACAAAATGAATGGTCGAAGGGCTCGTGTGCTTCTTCGCGCCCGGTTTCGGTTGCGGCTTCGGGGCGAAATACATGCCGGGAATATACAGCGGCGTTTGCAGCGGCGGGCGTGCGGCGGCGTGCGGCACGACGGGCGCCTGCGCGGCCGGCACGGGCGCACCTGCCGCGGCCGACGCGGCATTCTGTACGGTCTGTTTCAGAGAATCTTCCACGCGGCGCAGTGTATCATTCCACTCCCCGAAGCGCTCTTGACGGAAAAGCCGCGCCGTTTTGTACCAAACAGTCCGGTCGCCGGGCAGCGCCCACAGGTAGTACGGGAGTACCGGCAGAATAATCCACGTTTCTTTGCCCAACGCCCCGGCGAGGTGTGCGGTGGCGGTGCATGAGGTGATGACCAAATCGAGGTGCGCCATCGCCGCGGCGGTGTCTTCCCACGTACCCAGCTCGAACTGCAGGTCGGTTATCGCCTCCGGCAGGTCGCGGATGTCGTTGTCGCGCTGGAATGAGTAGAGTGTGACGCCGGGAATGTGTGCGAGCCCGAAGAGGGGCTCGGGCGGGAATTTGCGGTGCTGTTCGTGTTCGAATTTCGGATTGCCCGACCAGCGGATGCCGACTCGGAAGCCGCCGGGCTTGATGCGTGCGCGCCATTTCTCTACGAACGCGGGGTCGGGTGAGAGATACGGCTCACCGCGTATGGTCTCGTACGTGAAGCCGAGCCACCGGGCGGCGGACATTGCCGGTACCCAATAATCAAAGCGCGTGCGGTTGATATGAGCATGGGGTATCACTTCGGCGACGCCGGGAGCGCGCGCAAAAAGCGACATGAGTCCGAGGTGACACGAAACGACGACGCGCGCGCCGCGCGCCGCGAGGTCGGCGGCAAAACGTACGTTGGCTATCTCATCGCCGAATCCGCCCTCGCCGCGCAGAAGCACCGTCTTGCCGGAGAGGCTCGCGACACCGTCCCACTGGGGCGGCGCGTCGTCGGGCAAGAGCTCCGAGCCGAACACGGAAATCGTGCGCCCGCGGTCCATGAGTTCCATTCCTTTTTGGAGGTCTCCCTGCTGGAGTACGTACCAGCCGCGGTTGAACGCCGCGCGGTCATCGCGAGGCCGCTCTTCTTCGAGTATTTTTGCGATGCGCCACCCTTCCGTGAAATCCCCGCGCAATCCCGCCGCGAGTTGGAGGTTTAGGAGATCAATGCCCGGATAGATATCTGCGCGCGTATCGGTCGTTGGATTTGCCATAGCGTCGCAAGTATACCCCGTAGTGAATGGTGGCGACAGTCTTAGTCTAGTCCAACGCAAGATGGTGCTGAAATCGAAGACGATTCCAGCGTAAAGGGAGCCCAAAGGGCCCCCTCCACGCGGAGTCGCCGTACAGTGCGGTGGTATGAACATGGCCATGAACGACGACAACGTCGTGAGTATCGCACAACTCAGGGAGTTCTTGAAACTCTCAAACAGTGCGACCTTTAGCAGAACGGATCGGGACGAGGCATACGAGTGGATCGGTCGGACACTCGGGAAGTTCGGGTACTTCGGACTTTCGAAGAAAGAGAAAGGGCTCGTGAGGGCGTACCTCAGGCAGTGGACGAGGTACTCCGATACCCAGCTCGACCGCCTGATACGGAGAAAGCGCGAGGTGGGACGAGTGGTGAAGCAGGAGAGAACGCAGCCCTGCTTCCCGCGCGTGTACACGCCGGAGGACATCGCTCTCATCGCAGAAGTCGACAACGCGGAAGGAAGACGGACCGGAGGCGCACTCAAGAAAACACTCTCCGACATGTACGCGGCGTACGGAGATGCGAGGTTCGAGCGTCTCTCGAACATCAGCGTATCGCACCTGTACAATCTGCGTGGCAGTCGCGTGTATCAATCTCGGTCTTTGACGTACACAAAGACACCGACCACCTCCGTGGATATTGGTATCCGGAAGAAACCACGCCCCGAGGGGAAACCCGGATTCCTGCGCGTGGATTCAGTCCACCAAGGCGACAGGGACAAGCAAAAAGGCGTGTACCACATCAATCTCGTGGACGAGGTGACGCAGGATGAGATTGTAGTCACCGTGGAGGGCATCTCGGAAGAGTTCCTCCTCCCGGTGCTTGAAGAAGCGCTCGCGGAGTTCCCGTTCGCAATTCTGGGGTTCCACTCCGACAACGGCTCGGAGTACCTCAACAAGATCGTGGCGCGGCTTCTCCAGAAGCTCCTGATTGAGCAGACGAAGAGTCGCTCGCGCAGAACGAACGACAACGCGCTCGTCGAAGGAAAGAACGCCGCGGTGGTGCGCAAGCACTTCGGGTATGCGCATATTCCGCGGAAGTATGCGACGTTGATGAATGAGTTCAATCACCGGTACCTCAACCCGTACCTCTTCTTCCACCGACAGTGTGCCTTCGCCGACCTGATCGTTGATGCGAAAGGAAAGATACGGAAGGTGTACAAGACGTACCTGACGCCGTGTGAGAAACTGCTGTCGATTCCGAATGTTGAGGGGTACCTCAAGTCCGGCATCACCAAAGAGTCACTTCGCGCTCGTATGATGGAGCAGAGTCACCTTGCGGCAGCGCAGGACATGCAAGAGGCGAAACACGCATTATTCAAAGAAATTAAACGCCGCATGGTACAGTGATTTCAGCACCACTTACGGATTAGAAAATACTGTCTTTCTTCTACAAAGAAAGTCTTGCGATGTCCTCAAACAATTTCTCAAATCGCGAATTCCCCTAGCGACTGTGCTTCGCACATCGCCACCATCTACTACGGGGTATACCCCATGAGATACACCGGTACAAAGACCGCTTAAAAATGCGCAAAAAAAACGCCCGGCGGGCCGGACGAAATGTGCCGCGTAGCCGGCTAGGAGTTCTTTCCCTTCTCCTTTTCCTTGGTCGTGGAATCGCCCTCGCCTGTTTTGAGCTCGCGCTCGATATCCATCTTGCTCTTCTTGAATTCACCCGACATGCGTCCGAGCGAGCGAGCGAAATCAAGTATCTTGCCGCTTCCGAAGAAAAGCACGGCAAACGCGAGCAGAAGTATCAATATCTCCGGTACGCCAAGGCCAAACATACATAAAGTATTACATGCCCTCCCGGGGGGCGCAAGTGCCGGGCATGTGTATAAATAGGCGCTTATCCCTTTACGGCACAACTGACATCTTTCGTCGCTTAACCGCGTCAACGCTGTGGATGGTTGTGCCGTGTGGGGATAAGCGCCTATAAATAGAGGGGCTACCCGGAGCATGTTTGATAGCGCTAAACCGGAGCGAGGGGCGGGCCTCTTTTGCGGTCTTCGCAGGCGCGACGGCGCCGAGACTGAGCGCTGGCGCAGCAGCGCCAGATAGCGACCGCAAAGAGGTCTGCCCTGAAGCGCAGGTCTTCAAACCCGCTCTAGACGTCCGCTTCGAGGATGAGTATCTCGTTGCCGTCACGGTCATAAAAGGCAAGTTCCTTGCCCCGTTCGACGACCCGGAAATTCTTAAAATTGAACGTGGTCGAAATGAGTTCATGGGGAAACCAGCTTAAGCTGGGACCGACGACCTTGCCGAGCACAAAGGCGCCCGCGCCGAGGCCAAAAAGCTTCAACATCTTCCGCCGCTGCGGGTCCATCCGCGCGATGACCTCAAGCGCCTCATCGAGCGGTAGCGGCTCTTCCCCCTCTTTCGCGCGCAAGCGCGGCGGCGACGCTTCAATGACGACTCCCCTGCGCGTGCCTTTCCCGAGCTCTATGAGCGCAAATATAAAATCACGGATAAAGCCGCGGACGAGCCACAGGAGGATAAGCGCGAAAAGTATGGGGACCAAGACGGCGAGAACGTTCATACGGCGTGGGGTGCGTGCTTGCGGCGCGCATACAGGTAATAGACGCTCGCGACATACCCGAGAATATAGAGAAGGCACAGCGGCAGGGCGGTGACGACCATGCTTGCGCCGGAGCCGTCCGGCGTGATGATTGCGGTAATGATGAGGGCGGCGAACAGCGCGTGCCGCCAGTGCGCCCGCCAGAAGGTTTCGGGAACGATGCCGAACGCGGAGAGCAGAAACATCGCGACGGGCATCAAAAACGACAGCGCGCAGGCAAACATGAGCCCGATAACCTGCCAGACCAAATCGCCGAGACTATAGAGCGGCACGATGCCTGCGGGTATAAACGCATGGAGTCCTTTATAGATGACGGGGATGACGACGTGGTACCCGAAGAGCGCCCCGGCATAGAGCAAAATGAAGCTCGCCACGAGCACGGCCGCGAACCCCTTGCGCTCGGCGCGGTAGAGCCCCGGCGACGCAAAACGCCACAGTTCCCACGACGCATATAAGAGCGTAATGACGAGCGCGAAGGAAACGCCGATTCCCATATAGACGCTGAATGCTTCGAGCGGGGTCGTGACCGCAAGGCGCACTCCCGCCGACAGGAGGTCTTCTTGTACGGATTGGATAAAGTAGGCCGGAATGCTCATCGCGGAATCGCCGAAGAACGGTATGCTCAAAAAGAGCGGGTGATACCACTGCACGGAGATGGAAAGCGAGATGACGGTGGCGACGAGAAAAAAGATTCCTATCCGCATGATGATGCCCTGCACTTGTTTGAGTTCGTACCACATACATTAATTTCCGTTATCAAATGTTACCATAAGCTGACCTGAGACGTTGTAGAGCCCGAGCTGTGTTGTGTCGATTTCGCGCAAGCTGAAGCCGTCGCCTATCGTGACCGCGTTCTCGACGAAGAGATTTCCCGCGGTCGAGGTCGCGGTCGTTGTCGGACACGCGCCGCCTTGGCAGACTTCGACGTTGTCGTTGGAGAAGATGTTGTACCCGCCGCTCGTCGTCTGCGTCCAGTTGCCGGAGGAATCCACCTGCGCGGTCATCCAATTCGTCGCATCGTAAGCGAGCGCAAACTGCGGGCTGGACGCGGTATTCGTGACCGAGAGCTTGTAGGTGGGTGTCGAGGTGCCGACGCCGACGTTGCCGCCGTTTTTAATGATGAATTTGGTAGACGACGCATTGTCCACCACTTCAAACAGATTGTCGCCGGCGTTGCCCCAGACGCTGAGCCGGCTGTACGGAGTCGAAGTGCCGATGCCGAGGAAGCCGGACGTGTTGTTCCAGGTGAACGTGGTAGAAGCCGCGAGAGAGCCGCTGGAGTAGAACTGGATGTTGCCCTCGGAGCCCGCGGCGGCGGCACCGCCGCCGCCGCCCACGCACGTACCGTCGATAGCGAAACAGCCGTCGGTGATGTTGATACCGCCGCCCGCGTAGAGGGTGGAAGTGGCGGTCGTGAAGTTGGCGACGCCGCCGATTGAAAAGACGGAGCCGGGCGTCGTCGTGCCGATGCCGACCTTGCCGTCCTGGTCAACGATGAATGCGGTGGAAGTGGCGAAGGCCGCGGTTGAGGTTGATATGGAGAAGAGTGGTGCGGTCCCGCCCGAAGCTCCCGCGACGGAGAGCCGCGCGTACGGGGTCGAGGTGCCGATACCGAAGTTGCCGTTCGTCGCGAGGAAGACGGAAGAGGTGGCGGTGAGCGTGTCGGTGCCGTTGAAGTAGGCGAACTGCCCTGCAGTGCCGCTAATCGCCGTAACGGCGCCCGTGCCGTTCCCTTGCAGGAGCCCCGTGAGGGTCGTAGCTCCCGTGCCGCCCTGCGCTACCGTAAGCGCGGTCGTGAGCGAAAGTGAATTTGCTATCAGTGCGCCGAGTGAGGCGGCTTGCGCGAAGAGATTCGTACTTGATGCGGTCGTCGAGAAGAAATTTGTGGAGGTCGCGTTTGAGAGCGTGGTGTCGCCTGTGACATTCAATGTCCCCGTCGCCGTGAGATTGCCGCCGATGTAAGCACCCCCCGCGACGCCAAGCATCGCGAACGGCGAGGAGGTCCCGATGCCGACGTAGCCGCCCAAGAACTGCGCCGCGTAGTTGTTGGTCGCTCCTGTGTTGGCGTTCACCGTGAGGCCATACGAGTTGGTGGTGGAGGCGTTGAGAGCGGAAGCGGAGAGAAGGAGGGTGTGGGAGTTGGTGGAGGTGGCGTTGGTGCCGAGGAGCGGAGCACCTGTGATGCCGAGGGTGGCGAGGTCAGTGATGAGACCCCCCGCCCAGTCGGTGAAGGCGTGGGTCCCGGCGTTGAGAAGGACGTCCCGCTGGAGGGCGATGGTGCCGTTCCCGTGTGTCTTGGTGCGGGCAAGGTTCCACTGCACATCGGGAGCTTCGGTCGACGCGGTGAGGGCGGTATCAGCCGCTCCGGTTAGAGTGAAGTATGCCGTAGAACCCGAGGTGCGCGCGGTAGGTGTGAGCGAGAGGAGGTTTTGGAAGAGCGCATTTCCCGTCGTCGTCGCCCCGCCCGAGATGGTAAGCCCGCCCGCCTGCGTGCCCGCTCCGATGGTGGAGCTCGCTTGCGAGAGGAAGCCCGACGGAAGCGTGAGGAATCCGGTGGAGTCGAATGTGGATGTGGCCGTGCCGCCGAAGTACGCGCGGTCGGTGACGGAGAGGCGGGTCGAAGATGCTTGCGTTACGAGAAGACGATTGGTGGACGTCGAGAAAGTAAAGTTGCTCGCGTCCTGTCCGAGCACTGTACCGTCGCCGATAAACAACACAGAGCCTGCGCTGCCACTGGTGACTTCCCCGCCAATCTCGGTGGAACCGACGTTCTTCCACGTGGAGCCGTTGTAGACGTTGAGCTTGTTGAGGTCGGAGTCGTAGAGGACGAGACCCGCGGCGGGAGAGCTGATGGCGTTTTTCTGCACCGTTGTCAGCCGCGGGCTGAGGAGACCTTTGGTGGTCGAGTCAATCTGGAGCGCGGCGGAAGCGTTGAGCGAAACGGCGCCGACGCCGAGCGTACCCGCAAAGTACGCATTCCCCGTCGTCGTCGCCCCGCCCGAGATGGTAAGCCCGCCCGCCTGCGTGCCCGCTCCGATGGTGGAGCTCGCTTGCGAGAGGAAGCCCGACGGAAGCGTGAGGAATCCGGTGGAGTCGAATGTGGATGTGGCCGTGCCGCCGAAGTACGCGCGGTCGGTGACGGAGAGGCGGGTCGTGGACGCCTGCGAGAATGCGGAAAGGCCGCTTACCGTGAGCGACGCGAGCGTCGTCGCGCCCGCATCGAGCGTGTCGGCGCCGATGTTTATCGCGCCGAAGCCCGTCGTGATGGAGCCGGAGTCGAGCCCGCCGACCGACGTGAGTGAGGAGTTGAGAATACTCGCGCCGAGCGTCGTCCCATTGAGCACTGATGCGTTGTTGATGAAGAAACCGTTCCCCGTCGCCACATTCACGTTGCCGGCGGTGAGCGTGATGCCGCCCGAGAAGGTGGAGGTCGCGCTGTTGCCCACGATGGAAGTGGTCGCCGTGCCGCCGACCGAGAGCGTCCCGTAGCTTGTGGCGG
>Ga0209542_10011373_pt1 | contig 15782 bp, 14 predicted proteins | sample RifCSPhighO2_01_FD_184028 | JGI IMG/M metagenome (GOLD analysis project Ga0209542, IMG submission 184028) | Soil microbial communities from Rifle, Colorado - Rifle CSP2_plank highO2_0.1 (SPAdes) (version 2) | ecosystem: Environmental > Terrestrial > Deep subsurface > Rock core/Sediment ... | reverse complement strand
GTGTTTTTTTATAAGCTTCTTCCCATTTTTCTGAAAGTGCAGTCAGGTATACCCATTGAGCAGAAATATTTTCGAAAGAAAAATTTTGTTCTTTTGCTACGGCTTCTGCAAATATCGTTCTCTCACTTTTGTAATTGATAATAACAGAAAAAGAAGAAGATTTATTGTGTGTTTTTTGAAGAAAAGCTTCGGAAACTCCCTCTCCTGCAAGAGAATTTATTATTTTCTGCGCAAACTCATCTTCGCCAATTTCCGCAATGATTGCCGTTTTAAAACCTAACCTAGAAAGTCCAACAGATACATTTGCGGCATTCCCTCCCGTCATAAGATAAGCATTGTCAATAAGAGCCTTATCTCCCGCTTTTATACAAAGTTCTTTTGTCTCTTCGTTTAAACGGAAATGTTTATTCGTCTCCTGAACCCATAGAAATATGTCTAAAGTTGCGTTTCCAACAGCAACAATATCAAATGAGTTCATAAGATAATAGTACAGAAAACAAAGAGGGGGGTCAATCCCGATCCCGATCAAATCGGGATTACTTGCCTATGATAACAAGAGCATCTGCTGAGGAGGTGGCGGAAAGATCAGAGGATGAAGATCCTATGGTGTAACTTGCGGACAAATCTTTTTTAAGAAGTGCTAGATAATCGCTCTTAGTACTTTTGACTTGAATAGTCACATTGCTGTAATTAAAATTATCCGCATTTCCCGTAGAAGCAAGATATCCAAGATCTTTTAATATTCCCGCTGCCTTTCCTGCTACTCCTGCCTCTCCTGACCCGTTTTGAACTTCTACCGAAAGCTTGCTTCTGTCAAGACCGGTTGCTTTATCTATTGGGTTTGAAGCAGATTTTGGAGTAGGGGAACTGGTTGGTTTTGGTGTTGAGGTTGGTTCTTCCGAAGGACTTGGCTCCGGCGTATCTGTTGGTATTTGAAATTCTGTAGGGGTTGGAGTAATTTCGGAATTTTCTTTATCGTTTTTTGATCCTAAAAGTTTATTGCCCGCAAAAATAATTATGATAATAATTACAATTGCCACAATGAGAAAAAGAAACCGCTTAGATTTCTTCGGAGATTTATTTATGGCAGGTGTCGGAAAAGCCGATTCTTCCATATTTCACGCAAATACTATCACATCATTTCTCTTTTGGCAAGAAGAGAAATTTTTTTTGCTATAATAGGTAAGCCTTATGCGAAGATTAATTTTTCTTCTTATAATTTTGACCCCTTTTTTCATTGTGTCATTATTTATCAATGTACCTAAAACATCCTCAGATGAACTTTCGGATATAACAAAACAAATCCAGGATTTAACAACTTCTCTAAATGAATCGATAAAAGCAACTACGCCACTTGAATCTCAGCTTAACAATTTAAAAAAGCAAGTTGATGGAATCAAAAACAAATTATCGTTTATAGAAACTGATATAGTAATTAAAGAAAAGAATATCAACGAAGGGTACAAAAATTTAGCCAAGCAGGAATTAATTCTAAACCGGGCAATACGCGATTTTTACATAAAATCTTATTACAATTCGCCTATTTGGATCTTCTTCTCTAGCTCCTCTGTGACTGATATTACTCAAGTCTTAGCTTATCAAAAAGCTGCCACAAATCAGGACAAAGCAATAATTACAAATATTGCTATCACAATCCAAGATCTTCAGACGAAAAAGAAAAGTCTTGAAAATGAAAAAAGGCAATTATCCTCCCTACGATTAAGTCTGGATGAACAATCTGCAAAACTTGATGAAGTAGTCTCTGGGGCTAAAAAATACCAAGCCGGTCTATCCAGTAGGATAGCAGAGCTTTCTGCAAAACAACAGCAAATATTAGGCCAAAGACTGGCAAGCTTAAATATTCCAAGATCTGCGGGAACTTCTGTTCGGGGATGTACCGATGACAGAGGAGTTGATCCCGGATTTTCCCCAAGAATTGCATTCTTTACCTATGGAGCCCCCCACAGAAATGGTATGAATCAATATGGCGCTTGGGGTCGGGCAAAGGAACAGCAGGGCGAAGAACAAATACTTCAGGCATACTACCCAAATATGACGGTTAAAAAAGACTATGATCAAGGCATACAAATTTCAACTACTACTGGATGGTCCGGTTCTATTGAAGAATATGTAAAAAGAATTTATGAGGTCCCCGACTCATGGACTGATAATAATTCAGCAGTCCTTAAGGCTCAAGCTGTTGCAGCAAGAACATATGCATTAAACGTAACAGGAAACGGATCTCGCCAAATCTGTACGTCAGAACAATGCCAAGTATTCAAACCCGAACCTAAAGGGGGGAATTGGGAACAAGCTGTTAATGCAACAGCCGGATGGGTATTGATGGATGGCGGAGGTCCTGGTTTTACCCAATATGCCTCAACCCATGGAGGATATATTTTAAACTTAAACAAATTTGATGGTAGGATTGGAAATCCTAGTAGCTTTGCTGAACTCAATGAGCGGGCATATGATAAAGAATCTCCATGGTTTTATTGTGATTGGGGATCACGAAGTCAATATAACAAGACTGCGTGGCTAAAGTCAGAAGAAGTAGCCGATATAACAAATGTTTTATTATTAGTTCAAAAGGATGGAGGGACAAAAGAGCATTTGTATCAGACCGATAAGCCTAACCCTGCCGGCACAGATACATGGGACGAAAACCGAGTAAGACAAGAGCTGACAGGAAGAGGTAGTACTCCTTTCAGCAGTGTTTCCAGTATATCTATTAACGCAGACTTCTCCTCGGGAAAAACAGGATCCGTAACGATTTCAGGAGACGGAGGAACTTTTACTTTCTCAGGATCCGATTTTAAAAATTATTTTAATATAAGAGCTCCGGCAAATATACAGATTGTCGGTCCATTATTTAATATTGAACAAAAATGAAATTTTCAAGCCTAGTTATTAGTTATTAGTTTTTAGTTAACAATGTATGCCTGACATTTTTGTTGCAAATAAAAAGGGTGAGTCAAAAGTCAGAACCTCATCGGATTCAAAAAAAGCTTTTCACAAGATAGAATTACCAAAAAATCATGCAGAAAATCCAAGGGAAATATTTTTTGCAAACAAAAAAGAAAATGAAGAAATAATTCTTTTTTTAAGAGGGCATATTGCAACAAATTTTCCTTGGATAGTAATATCTTCATTTCTTATTATTTTCCCCCTCTTGTTATTTTTTTTCTTTAATTTTGTTGAAAGTCCATTTCCTTTTATATCTGGGGCATTTATTGTTATTTTTACTTTACTTTACTACCTTGCAGTCTTTGCTTACGCTTTTATAAATTTTATGAAGTGGTTCTATAACACTCTGATAATAACAACCTTGGGGGTTGTGGATATTGATTATTCCGACCTTATCTATCATGACGTTGCAATAACAAAATTAAATCTTATCGAGGACGTAAAATATAACAAAGCTGGGTTCTTCAGATCTTTTTTTAATTTTGGAGATTTATTTATTCAAACCGCAGGAGGGAAAGAAAATCTAGAAGCTCTTGGAATTCCCAATCCTGCTCATGCAGCGCATATTATCGCAAACTCAATCGGAAAAGGAGACGGAAGTGGATAATTTTAATTTTTTGACTCAATTTATAAATATACCTTTATTATTAAAAGCGACTGCACTTTTGCTGATTCTTATGTATGCAATATTTGCGTTTGTTATATTTAATCAGGTTCGGACGATGAATAAAATTATTTATATTCCTTCGTCTTCTAGAATTCTTATAGTAATTTCGGTAATTCATCTATTGCTTTCGATTTCGCTTTTTTTGGCGGCAGTTGTTATACTATAATCAAATAAAAGTATGCCGGAAGATATAAATATCTCTGTTGCAAAAATTGTCGCTACCCCATCGCAGTCCTCTTGGTCTCAGGCTTATAATGCAGGGAAACTCTTTGCTGTTTTGTCCTTGGAAAAAGAAACTGAAGAAACACAAGAAAAAGATTATTTAAATATACTTGGGAAAGAACTATTAGAAACCCTAGAGCAGGAATTTTTTACACTTGAGATAAAAGATTTGGAATCGATTAAAAAATCTGTACAGACAACAATCAAAAAGATTCCGGAAAATGTAGTCTGCTCCTTTATCATAGGTTCAATTGTTGATCATATTTTGTATGTTTTTATTCAGGGAGAAGGAAAAGTTGCTTTAAAAAGGAGCGAAGAATTTGGAATTATTTTAGAATCGGATAATAATGAACTAAAAGCTTCATCAGGAATTCTAGAAGAGGCAGATTTAGTAATTCTTCAGACCAAGCAGTTCAAAGATATAATTTCTACGAATATTTTAATCTCTGCCTTAGATCATCAGCCACCAAGCGATATAGCCGAAGCCCTTGCTCCAATCATTCACAAACAAGAAAAGGGAGGGGCGGCGGCGATTTTAATCGAAATCGCCAAAAAGGAAGAAGATTTAATTCCCCCTGATACCACAGAACAGGTACAAATAGATACTGATCCTACTCCTAAAAAAGGCTCTAAAAATATTGCAAATTACATTTATCCTATCGCCGATAAGCTTAAATTTCCTAAGTTAAAAACTTTAGAACATTCAAGAAAAATTTATTTAACTATTGCCGCAGTTGTGATATTGGTATTGATTCTTGCTGTTTTTTTTGCTATTTCTGCTCAGAACAATGCAAAAATACAGGCTGCCTTTAAGGAAGTTTATCCTCAGGCTCAAAAAAAATATGACGAGGGTCAAAGCCTTTTAGATTTAAATAAGAATCTGGCAACAGACAGTTTTATTGCCGCTGAGAAGATTTTAAATGATAATAAAAATAAATTCCCTAAAAATTCGAAAGAGGAAAAACAGATTCTGGATCTTTTAGCAAAAATAAATAAGGAAATAGAAAGTAATTCGCCCAATAAAATCGTTCAAAAGGGAGACAGAAGCAAAATTTCCATTACTGTTGAGAATGGTAGCGGTATCGAGGGAGCAGCGGGAAAAACTGCAGATTTTCTTAAAAGCAAGGGCTATAATGTAACAGGCACTCAAAACGCCGATAAATACGATTATAAAGGGGTTACTGTAAAAGTTAAAAGTTCCGAAAGTGTTTATCTTAGTATTTTGAAAAAAGATCTTTCCGAGAAATACACGGTAAGTAATACCTCTTCTGATTTACCCCCCGATTCCCCCATAGATGCAATAATCATAATAGGGAAATAAATTTACTTTTCGCCTCTTTTCCCGTATCATTGTGGTAAGCTTTTCGAACGGGTCGAAGTACTTGTGGTGAGTGGAATCGAACCATGAAAATAGTAAATAAAAAAGCCTTTTTTGATTATCAAATCTCAGAGAGGATAGAAGCTGGAATTAATTTAAATGGTGCGGAGGTTAAAGCAATTAGACTTGGAATGGCAGATTTAAAAGGAAGTTTTGTTAAAATAATCGGTTCCGAAGCATATCTTATAAATGCAAAAATTTTTCCTTATAAATATGCAAGGCCGGAAGATTATGATGAAAGAAGAACCCGCAAACTTCTTTTACACAAAAAAGAAATAATAACTTTAAAAGGCAGAACCGAAGGCTCAAATCTAACAATCGTTCCCCTTTCAATTTACACAACAAAAAATTTTATAAAAGTCGAGCTTGGTTTGGGAAAGGGAAAAAAGGAATATCAGAAAAAAGAAGCAAAGAAGAAAAAAGATATTCAAAGGTATGTTGAAAAAGAAATCGCCTCTCTAGATTAATTGTGGAGATGTCCGGCTGTGAGCCGGAGTCCAAGAAAGTATAATTAAAAACTTCTACAAGCTTATCCGATTTTTTTGTCTCGCTTTATTCTTTTCCAATCGGAAGGAATAAATAAAGCCAAGGTTTATAAGTTCGAATAAGAAACAAACCTACTTCTTATTTATAGCTCAACTTTATTTATGCCCATAAAATCTCGTTGAGAAAGATAATGTGAACAGGTCTTCTTAGTTTACGTATGCGTTTTGAGGCGCATAGGCATAAGCCAATTGACCGCTAAAATTGCTTCTAGCATTTAAGTTTTGATCTTGTTTATCGACTATTATCAAAGTCGGCTTGCAGTTTTTAAAGTACATTCCTGTCGATGCATTGCATCCCCAGTAAACGAAATTATATCTCAGTCTCTGGCTAAAGTCAATGCCCAAACGTTTTTCATACCATTCCTTTTAAGTATTCTTGCAGCTTCCGTTAAGGTTGAACCTGTGGTAAAAACATCATCTACCAAAAAGGCGCCTGCACCTCTTGCGTAGCTTTCCAAATTAGAATTAATCTCAAATGCTCCCTTAATATTTTCCTTTCTCTGTTTTTTTGAAAGCTCAACTTGCGAACTTGTTTTTTTAATTCTTTTTAGCATATTGAACGTTTTAAATCCTAATCTTTTGCCCAGATCCATTGATAATATCTCTGCCTGATTATATCCCCTCGCCCGCTCTCTTCCGGCGTAAAGAGGAATGGGGACGAGAATTAGTTTTTCGAAATTTTTGATTACGTTGTAAAATTCCTGTTTTTGGATTAAGCCTTCATAGAAAAGATCCGAAAGAATTTTACGAAGGTCTGTTAAGTAAGGTTTGTATTTAAAATTATAAATAAGCTTTTTGCAAACTCCTTTGTAGAGGATGCTCGAAAATACGCCGTCTATTGAATATTTATTCTTGCACCCCGGATGAGTCAGTTTGTTAATAGATGGTTTGTCACAGACAGCACAAACTCCATCGGTATCAAAAGAAATAAAAGCAAAACAATTTGCACAAATATAATCTCCTAATTTTTTACAATTTATACAGTATTTTGGAAAGAGAAAATTTAAAAAATCCACAATATCAGTGTAGCAAAACGGAGACTGATAGTGATATAATACTTCGGCAAGGAGAGGTCGCATAGTTTGGTCCATTGCGGGGGATTGCTAATCCCCTGAGCCGCAAGGCTCGCGTGGGTTCGAATCCCACCCTCTCCGCCACGTTTAAATTTGCGTAGCAAATTTATTACGTCCCGCCCCTATATATTCTGCTATGTTTATATTTGAAAAAATAAAATATTACTATGAGAAGAGTTAAAGAAGCCCTGCATGAAGATTATTTTCGATCACTCATGTTTGGCCTTCAGGATGGCATAGTCTCAACAACAGGGGTGGTTATAGGAATCTCAACCGGAGTCAGCGATAAAGCAATTATAGTTTTAGCCGCATTAGTTGCAGTAACTGTTGAGGCTTCATCAATGGCTGCAGGTCAGTATTCAAGCGAAAAAGCAGTACATCAAATGGATAAAAGCGGAAGACATACTGACAATCTATATATCGGGGCGCTTATAATGTTTATTGCGTACCTGATGGGAGGAGCTTTTTCCATCGTACCAATATTGGCCTTTGACCAACCCATTGCAAAGATATTTGCTGTTGTGTCAGCATTTGCAGGACTCTTCATTATCGGATATCTGAAAGGATATCTAGTCGAGCATAAACCGCTTCGAAGCGCAATTGAGCTATTCATTATTGGAGCTATTGCAACCACTGTTGGCATAATTGTTGGATATCTATTTAAGGTATAAAGGAATCGATGTTGCGGTTATTATAAATGCTCTTCGGGCAAGCAGATAGTAAATAGCGTATAAGTGCATCGCTTATAAAGAATAGTTATGGAAATAACCTATGAATTTAACTATAATACTAAACGCTAATCACCATTCATGTTTTTGGAGAGGTCGCATAGTGGACTAGTGCGGCGGTCTTGAAAACCGCTGAGGACGCAAGTTCTCCGTGGGTTCGAATCCCACCCTCTCCGCCAGTTGCCATTGACTTATAAATTCTTCTGATATAAATTAGAATTATGCCTGTCAAAGAACCGGAAGAAAAATTCCTACCAAAAGAGCCTTTAGACTTGCCGGCCGGCAAGGCAGATCTTCCTTCCCCCGATCCTTCGGAGTCTTATCCGGGAGAAGTAAAGACTCTTTTGTCATGGACTTCCCCGGGAAGACCATTTAGAAAAAGAGGCAAACAATATTATTTAACAAGTCTTCTTATAATGCTTTTGGTTGAAGTAATTTTATTTCTCTTTTCCCAATATTTACTCATGCTGGTGGTTCTCTCTCTTGTTTTTGTTGCATTTGCCTTAGCAACAGTTCCGCCGAGGAATTTTCATTACAGAATCTCAACGGAAGGAATAACAATTGAAGATCATTTTTTCTTGTGGCAGGAGGTATACGATTTTTATTTTAGAAAAATTGAAGGAATAGATGTTTTACACATAAGAACACACTCTTTTATTCCGGGAGAGTTAACACTCACTTTAGGAGATGTTGATAAAGAGCATGTAAAAAGAGTTCTTCTGCCTTATCTGCCCTATAGAGAATTGATTAGACCGACTTTTATGGAAAAGTCAGGCGACTGGCTTTCCAAAAATTTTCCTCTTGAAAATACAAAAGTTGCTTCATAGTCTAAAATTAGCTAGAATTAAACTCGATTTGTGCCCGTAGTTCAACGGATAGAACACCTGGTTGCGGTCCAGGCGGTTGGAGGTTCGATTCCTCTCGGGCACGCAAGCACATTTTGGAGGAGTGCAAGAGTGGTTTATTTGGCCGGTCTCGAAAACCGAGCGAGCTTTAGCTCACAGAGGTTCGAATCCTCTCTCCTCCGCCACGTAATAAATTGTTTTGGAAATTATTACATTTCGCATGAAATTTGAATTTTCTGCCGGTGGCATAGTATATAAAAAAGAAAAAGAAAGGATTTATATTCTCGTTGCCCAGCATTCCCAACATCATGGGTGGGTTTTTCCAAAAGGTTTGATCGGAGACAAGAAAGAAAAAGAAACAAAAGAGAATGCTGCGCTACGAGAAGTTGAAGAAGAAACGGGTATTAAGGGAAGAATTATAAAGCCTTTACAACCTGTAACTTACTGGTATGTTTTTGAGAAAGAGAAGATAAAAAAAACTGTCTATTATTTTCTGATGGAATTTGTTAAAGGTGATACTAAAAATCACGACTTTGAAATGGAAAACGTTGAATGGGTTCCGATTGAGGAAGTTGAAAAAAAACTAACTTATAAATCCGACAAAGAAGTGTGGCAGGAAGCGAAAAAGCAACTAACCACTAGTCGTTAGTTGGGTAGGACGGCGGAGAGAGGGAGATTCGAACTCCCGGTCGCCTTACAGCGACATTCGCTCTCCAAGCGAACGCACTAGACCACTATGCGATCTCTCCTCATTGATCTTGTATCTGGATTATAGTAAAAGTTATAACTAATTGCTAGTCGCTAATCGCTAGTTGCTAGTTATCTTGACAAGAGTTAAAAAATATATCAAACTGGAAATTAGTGATTAGTTGTTAGCGTTTAGCGTATAGTTTTTATGAAAAGCTCTGTCCGATACGTTATTTTCAGTTTGTTATTTGTTATTTGTTATTTGTTATTTGTTATTAGGCCAGTTTATGCTCAGTCAATAAACCAGACCCCTCAAAATTCCTATACTGCCCCAAACACCAACCCCGATGTCCCAAAAAATCTCCATACTTATAGCCAAAACGTTCTTATCGAGGTTATGTCGGCGGTTACATGCCAGCTTGCAGGAGTTGATCCTACAAATCCTTCAGGAAAATGTCTCGGAGTAGATCCGGTTACTAAAAAAATCGGATTTGTTAATGGGGATGGCGGGGCAATTGGATTTATGGGAAATATGATTACAATGCTCTATACTCCTCCTGCGCATACAACCGACTATATTAGGAATCTTGCGCAAAACTTTGGCATTACAAAACCAGCTTATGCATTTATTACAAGACCGTGGGGATTCCAGCCTCCTTCTTCGGCTCCGCCATTAACTCCACAAGGGACTGGATTTGCGGGGCTATCGCCTCTTATTAATCTTTGGGCAGTTTTTAGAAACGTTGTTTATCTTTTATTCGTTATAGTTTTTATAGTTATAGGTGTTGCAATAATGCTTAGGGTTAAGATAGATCCAAGAACCGTAATGACTATTCAAAATCAAATCCCAAAAATCATTATGGGTATTTTGTTTATTACCTTTTCATTTGCAATAGCCGGATTTTTAATTGATTTAATGTATATATTTATTTATCTGATTTTTGCAATTTTCTCCGGCGTACCGCATGTTGACATCAGCCAGCTAAGTCCTGCCAAACTGCAGGGAGGAAATCCGTTTAATGCAATAGGCGGATTAGGAGGAGTAGGAAGCATAGCCAATCATTCTTCATCAGCAGTAGGAAATATAATATCTTCATTGTTTGATAATAAGATAGGAACTGTTATTGCCGGGATACTTGGAACAATAATAGGAGCAGGAGCAGGAAGCGTAATTCCAGTTATAGGCACTATTGTTGGAGGAATAATAGGAGGAATTGTAGGTGCGGCATCCGGCAGTGCTGCCCTAGGCTTTTTAGGTCATCTGATAGCTTTTATTGTGATTGCGATTGCACTTTTGTGGGCATTATTTAGGCTTTGGTTTGTCCTTATTACCTCTTATGTGATGATTTTAATAGACGTGGTTTTTGCTCCGTTTTGGATAATTGCAGGAGCTTTTCCGGGAAGTACAATTAGTTTTAGCAGCTGGTTAAGAGATATTGTGGCAAACTTAGCGGCATTCCCTGCAACAATAGTAATGTTTTTATTGGGGAAGGTTTTTATGGACGCTATCGGGTCTTCACAACACCCGTTTGTTCCTCCTTTAGTTGGCAATCCAGGCGATTATAAATCTTTCGCGGCTCTTATTGGTCTTGGAATAATTTTAACAACTCCCAATGTTGTTAATATGATGAAAGCCGCTCTTAAAGCTCCAAAATTTGATCTTTCCACAGCCGGTGCAGCAATTGGAGTAGGAGCCGGTGTACCAGTGAGCGCAGGGAAAGCTATTTCTTCTTACTATGCTCCGAATGCACTTGGTCAACGGTCAGGAGTGTGGGGGGTTGCTAGAAATTTGTTTAGATTCTAAGCACCTTTCTCTTTAGTTGATCTCTGACCTAGATCGAATATCGCTGCGGATACTGATATAGGAAGAATATCTCTTAAGAATGCCCATAACAGTCCTGTAAGTTTTAGATTTTTCTTTTTCTTAAGGTCGTCTGCTAAGTCAATGTTTACAATTCCTATTTTTACAGATTCATCAATAATCTTACTTAATTGAAATTCATCTAAAGATTCTGAGCCTGGTCCCGAATATTCCTGAGCAATAGAAGTAGGTTTTCTCAAAGATTGTGCGATAAATTTTAAAAATGCCTGTCTTTGCCAAGGCTTTGTCGCAACCCAATTAACATAGGCATCAAACATTGGAAAAACACGCTCCTGCGCATCAGGTGTTCCCTGAGGTGATTCAATTCCCTTAACTATTGCGTCGAATTGTTTTAATGCCTCTTCATGTCCTAAGCCGCCGGGATTATTCATAATTGATATAAATGACCCTTCTGCCTTGTTAAAACTTGGAAAATCCCCACCGGTTCTTCTCTTAAAAAATTCTTCTCCTGGCCCCGCGTAATCAAGGAGTTCAAATGGAACATCATTCATAAATGGTACGTATGGAAAAACTATATCGGCTAGGTGCGGTGCAAGATTTCTTCCTTCATTTATTATTAAATTGCGTAATCTTTGTTCATCCGAATCAAAGTCTTGATTTTCTACGTCATCAACATTTATACCCGCTGCTCTTTTAATATTTTTATGATGCTGCAGGAATATCTTTTCTCTTAGAATATCCCATTTTGTTATATCTAAGCTGGTTCCGTCTTCTAAAGTCTCTCGTCTTAAAACTTCGTCCCAGTTGGTTACATCATTTTGCCTCAAGAGAGCTACTCTATCCTGCAACTGGCCTTCATTTTCAAATTGAATTCTCGAAAGATAATTTATCATCAATGGCAGGTTATTCTCACTCACTCTTTCCCAAAGCGCTTTTCTTGATTTATATCCGACTTGCTCTGAAAAAAGAACATGTTTTAAGAGTATCCCAATCCCAAGATTTGAATTATCAATAAGAGGTCTTAATACATTATATAGCCTGTCTTGATCTCCGCTTTTTCTCGCCGCATCAATTTGGTCTGCATTATTATCCAGCCATTCCCTAATGGTAACCTCATTCCCACCAATATTTATTTTTATGACAGGGAACGCCATTGTTTCCGCTCTCCATGAACTGTATATACCGCTGACACCAAACATTGCTCCAACTTCAAGCTCATCCGTATTCATTCCCCCAAATTCTTTAATTCTATTTATTCCCAACTTTCTTCCCTTTAATTTAAGGAAATCTTTATAATTGTCCTTTACCATCTGCAAAAATTTCAATCCCCCGCGAGGCTCTGCGATCTGAAATCTATAAGTCATCCACTGCATCCAATTCATAATCCTTACTGCAGATTCTTGGGGGAATGAAGCATACCGCTTTTCGCCCTGAGAGCCAATTCTTGGAACCTGACCAGACGCTATCTGTTCTGCTCCTCGAAAAGTAATATTAAAAAAAGTCCTTCCAACATTTAATGCTCTCTGTAGCTCCCATTCGTCCATTTTCCATGGAGTATCACCTGTTCTATCTTCACTATAATCACTTTTTAATAATCTGTTTTCGTTTAAACTACGGAGGGATTTTTCAACATCTTGCTTTAACAACCCATATCCTTCTGTTGTAATTCGGCCATAGCGTGATAGATATTCACTGTATTTATCCTCGTAAAGTCTCATAACCTCGGGGACTCCGGAGATTTTTTTCATCAACTCAAAATGTTGATAACTAATTCTCTCTGCTACTCTTATAAATTCATCTAAATTACCAGCAATGACTGTAGAATTCATAGTATGAAAAAACTCTGCAGCAGTTCTTAAACTCATAAATTCGGCATATTTTTTTGGGTCGAGTTTACTTAAGTATCCAAGTAATGTATCTAGGTTGCCCTGTGCATACAGATTCATGCTCGCGCCGTAAGAATTGGTTTCGGTATTATCTTCAAAAGCCTTAAAAAGAATTCTATTAATAAGCGTTTCTCTGGTTTCTCTAAAGTGGGAGGCCAATTCTAAAATTTCATGAGGAATGCCTGAAGCTTCAACGACAGGGTACTGATTTATTATGCCTTGAACTTCTTTCATCAGTCTCGCTTTTTCCTCAAGATCATTTGGTCTTTGCTCAACATGATCCATAATCTTTGTTTTAAGATCTTCAATCTCATCCCTTACCCCCCTCCGTTCTGCTCTTGCTGCGTCTTGCGCTTCTTGCGCTTCTGCTCTTGCTGCGTCTTGAGATTCTGCCATCCAAGTATTTAATGCCCCCGCTAATCTATTTGCTTGGGACGGATCAACTTGTCCACGATCAAGCAAATCTCTTACTCTTACTCTTTGTTCTTGAATATATACAGGATCCAGCGGATTACCAAAACCGACTCTGTTTACTTCTGCATTTAACTCTTGCGCAATATTTTGAAGACTTGGATCAGAATAATCAGTAACACGCACTGCTTCTGCGCCTCCTGTGATAGGAGGTTTACCCATCTCAATAGCCATTTCCTGAACTCGTCTTTCGTCAACAGATAGCACTCTTCCTGCATTTAGCTCATCCCATCTCTCGCGGGCTTTTTGCACCATTTCTGGCGTAACTTGTCGCTTACTTTGGTCTTGAGGAATTTCTGCTTTAGGAGGAACTACAGTCTCTGGTTCGGGCTGCTTTGGGGCTTGTTCTCCATTTCCGGGTTCTGGCATAAAAATATTTCCCTTCCCTTCAAGTGTAGGAACAACCGGCAAGGTTGTCAAATTCTCACTGTTAATTTGTACTGGTCTTAGAATCTCTTTCATATGCGCTGAGTGTACACGAAGCGCATTAACTATACTTGACGTTTACTTAACACGAACCTTTTAGTATGATTACAATGATCATTGCTGCATTGCTAAATTGTTACATTGCTAATGAGATATCTAAAGCTTAACGACATTGATTGCTACAAAAGATCTTTAAAACTATCTAACTATGTGTGGGAAATTGTAGGAAAATGGGAATGGTTCGAAAAGAAAACGATTGGGGCACAATTTGTCACTGCAATCGATTCTATTTCCGCAAATATTGCTGAAGGTTTTGGAAGATATGGCAAAAAAGATAAAAGCAAATTCTATTATTACAGCTTTGGCTCAGCACAAGAAGGCTTGGATTGGAATGAAAAATCAAAGATCAGAAACTTGCTTACAAAAGAACAATATCAGCATATTTTAAATGAACTTCTAGTATTACCAAAAGAAATTCACCAGCTTATAAGGTTTACGAATGAAAGGTTAAAGGATTAACAACAATGAAACAATCAAACAATGGAACAATCGAAAATGCTCACTTCGAATCTCTTTATCCTGATACTTCTCGATTTTCCGAAATTGAAAAAGCCCTCTCTTTTGTTAAAAAGGGGAATTCTGCTCAACTTGTTGGTCTTCCCGGAGTCGGAAGATCAAATCTTTTGGGACTTTTAACTTATAACACGAACGTTCGAATAAAACACCTTTCGGAAAACCAGAAATGGTTTCATTTTGTACTCTGCAATTTCTCCGAAATCCGAAAAAAGCCGCTTTTTGAAGCTACAAAATTTATATTTTTATCCCTAGTTGATTCTTTGCGCGATCGAAAGATGTCGGAGTACCAAAGGCTTAATGAAATATTTAAAGAATCAGCAAGTGCAAATGATGAGCTGGTTTTATTTCAGGGCTTAAAAAGAGCCATAGACTATCTTTGCATTGAGAAAGAACTGACAGTCGTTTTTCTTTTTGACCGATTCGAAGAATATATATCTGAGATTTCGACAGATTTTTTTGCAAATTTAAGAATCTTGAGAAACAGAGCAAAATATAGATTTTCGATTATCTTTTCGCTAAACAGGCCTTTGGAAGATTTAATAGAGCCAATGCTTTTTGCGGATTTTTACGAATTTTTAGCAGGAAATATTATTTATCTTCCGCTCTTAGACAAGCCCGGACTGGATTTTAGAATTTCATATTTGAAAAAGGTGAGCAATAAACAATTTAGCAATGAAACAATAAAAACAATTATCGATCTTACAGCCGGACATGGAAAGCTAACAAGGCTTTGTCTTGAAGCAGTTTCCTCACAGGATTTACGATTTACGATTTATGATTTACGAAAATCTTTGCTTGGGCAGAAATCTATAAAGGGGGCTTTATATGAGATATGGAGTTCGCTGCTTCCCGAAGAGCAGATGGGAATTATGAATAAGGAATCAGGAATTGGGAATGAATTTTTAGAAAATGTCGGTTTAATACAAAATGGCAAGATTTCAATTCCTCTTTTTGAAGAGTTCATTTCAACAATGAAACAATTGAGCAACCTGCCTGTCGGCAGGCAAGGTGAAACAATTCAATATGACGCGGTTACTAATGAAATTAAAAGAGGAGATATTCCTCTTTCAGATATCCTCACTTCTTCCGAATTCAGATTATTAAAATTTCTTTTGGAAAATCCAGATAAAATTATCGAACGAGAAGAAATTATAAAATCTGTCTGGAGTGATTCAAAATCTACAGAAGGAGTAACCGATCAAGCATTGGATCAGCTTATCTTCAGGCTCCGGAAAAAAATAGAGGATGACCCAAATAACCCCAGGCACTTACAAACATTAAAAGGAAGAGGTATTCGTTTTGTCTCGTAATTATGATAAAATGATAGTATGACAAAATTACCGCCATTTTTAAAAAATCTCTTCATGTGGTTTGCGGTATAAGAGGTTATAGGATATTGATCATAACAGTCTATAGACCAAAAACGCCGGTTTGGATCGATTTTAAAACAAGAGCAAAGGAGTTAAAAAGCCGTGAATAAATGTTATTT
>Ga0209542_10011372_pt1 | contig 15784 bp, 17 predicted proteins | sample RifCSPhighO2_01_FD_184028 | JGI IMG/M metagenome (GOLD analysis project Ga0209542, IMG submission 184028) | Soil microbial communities from Rifle, Colorado - Rifle CSP2_plank highO2_0.1 (SPAdes) (version 2) | ecosystem: Environmental > Terrestrial > Deep subsurface > Rock core/Sediment ... | reverse complement strand
CGGAAACAAATTTTAGGAAGTTCAGCTGGTAATTACATTTTATGTTAGACATCAAATTTATTCGTGAAAACGCCGATATCGTAAAGATGGCCGCGACGAAGAAGAAAATCAAAGTCGATATCGACCGACTGTTGGCTCTGGATGATGAGCGCCGTCTGCGAATGACTTCACTTGAAACAAAGAAGGCTGAACAAAACAAGGTATCTAGTGAAATTCAAAGTGCTGACGACTCTCGTCGAGCGACACTAATTGCGAGTATGCAGGCACTAAAGGCCGAGATACAGAGTGAAGAAGAATCTCTCAAGCCGGTAATGGAAGAGTGGCAATCGCTTATGCTCCAGGTGCCAAACATTCCTGATATGACTGTCCCAGATGGCGATAGTGACGCTGATAATGTGGAGATACGTACCTGGGGTGAACAGACGAAGTTCAACTTTGAACCAAAGGATCACATTGAGATTATGCTGGCGCACAAGATGGTGGACTTCGAGCGTGGTGCCAAGGTGCACGGCTTCCGTGGTTATTACCTGCTTGGAGACGGTGCTCGTTTGATGTGGGCTATCTGGAACTATGCGAATGACTTCTTCACACAACGTGACTTCGTCCAGATGATACCGCCGACTATTGTGCGTAAGCAGAACCTCTACGGTACAGGACATCTACCAAACGACGCTGATGATGTGTTCCGTACTCAAGATGATGATTATCTTATTGGTACTAGTGAAGTGCCAGGAATGGGCTTTTATGCGGACGAGGTGCTTGATTTGGATCAGTTGCCAGTTAAGTTTTTGGCTTTCTCACCATGTTATCGACGGGAAGCAGGTAGTCACAGTAAAGATGTAAAGGGTCTTATTCGGGTACATGAATTCTACAAGGTGGAGCAGATTGTCATTTGTGAAGCCTCACATGAAGTGAGTGTGAACTGGCATGAGGAGATTACCAAGAACACTGAAGATTTCATGCAGTCACTCGGTATCCCGTACCATGTGGTTCTCAACTGTGGTGCAGACATCGGCCAAGGGCAGGTCAAGAAATATGACATCGAAGCTTGGGTACCAAAGGAAGGAACGTACCGAGAAACACATTCCGCTTCATACTTCCATGACTTCCAGACTCGCCGCTTCAACATCCGTTACCGCGACGCAGAAGGCAAGGTGCGTTACGCTCACTCTCTTAATAACACCGCTGTCGCTGCGCCACGTATCCTCGTATCATTGGTTGAAAACTTCCAACAAGCTGATGGATCAATTCTAATTCCAGAGGTTCTTCGTCCATATATGGGCAAAGAGAAAATCGGATAGAGGAAATAAGACGGGCGAGCTAAGCTCGCCCGTCTTTGTATACACACATGAAACTGCCATCACGAAAACAAAAGCCGAAGAAATATCTAGACCCTGGCACTGTCGTTTTGATTAAGCAGGTGTTTTGGGGTGTGCTGGTGTTTAGTGTGGTGGCTATTATCATCACGGCTGTGTGGTACTTTACCCGGCTCGGAAGTCTCACTCTTTCTAATGTGACAGTTGAAGGTGGCATCACTATAGATAAGGTAAACGTTGAGGCTATTACCAAGCAGCAACTTGAAGGTAGTTATCTAAAGCTCATCCCAAGACGCTTTGCTTACGTGTATCCGGAGGAAGAGATTGTACAGAAGGTTAGTGAGGTCGAGCGTATCAAAGACGTAGCGGTGGAGCGTATTTCTGGCACCGAGCTTCGCATCACCTTTGATGAGTACTTACCAGATACGCTGTGGTGCAATCTTGGTGATGAAGCGAAGTGTCTGTTTCTGGATGAGACAGGTTTTGCCTTTGCGCCAGCGCCTGAGCTGTCCGGTGAGAGTGTAGTCCGGTACTTTGCCAGTGAGCGGGAGACTGAACTACGAGCTCAGCCATTTACGGTGGAAGATTATAAAACCTCCAAAGACTTTACTGATTACCTAAGTGCCATTGGTTGGTTTGTGACCAAGATTGAAATTAACTCCACCCATGACGTTTTTTATACTTTGGCTCAAGGTGGCGAAATTAAAGCCACCCTGACCGAACCAGCCCTGAAGCCATTCTCAAATCTAGAAACCATCCTCCGTTCTGAAGAATTTGCTCACCTCAAGCCTGGCAACTTCCAATATCTTGATTTGCGATTCGGGACACGGGTGTTTGTGAATGAAGAGCCACTAGTTGAAATGGCTACTTCTACCTCCACTACTACTGATGACATGCTGGATGCTCTCATCGAAGAGGTGCTTGAGTAGTTGTTCTACTTATTCCACCAAAGTCTAAAGTGTGATACAAAGTGACCATGTCTTTTTGGCAAAACCTACCAGCCCCGTTTTTTGTACTAGCACCGATGGCAGATGTCACGGATGCGCCTTTTCGCCGTGTGATTGCTAAGTACAGTGCCCATACACGCAGTGACGGCACAGTCGGTGGTCCTGATGTTACTTGGACTGAGTTCGTCTCAGCTGATGGACTAGTTCGAGCCACACCGGAAGGGAAGGTGAAGCTGCTGGCTGATCTTATTTATACAGAAGCTGAGCGACCAATTGTGGCGCAACTGTTTTCGTCTACCCCGGAGCATATGGAGCAGGCGGCCGCGCTTTGTCTCGAGCTTGGGTTTGACGGTGTTGATATCAACATGGGTTGCCCAGATAAATCAATTGAGAAGCAGCGCTGTGGCGCCGCGATGATAAAGAATCCTGAACTAGCGGCGGAGATTATCCGCGCCGCGAAGCGGGGGGCGAAGAGCGATGAGGGCGGTATTCCAGTTACGGTCAAAACCCGTCTGGGGTACAACCAAGACCAGCTCGAAGAGTGGCTGCCACATTTAATAAAGGAACGACCGGCGGCTATTACGGTGCATGCCCGCACTCGCAAAGAAATGAGCAAGGTCCCAGCCCGCTGGGAGCGTATTGCTCGAGCGGTCGAAATCCGTGACAGTATCCTGGGCGAAGACAAACACTTGGTGCGTATCATTGGAAATGGCGACGCACTTTCATTGGAGGATGCCAAAGAGAAGGCTATTGCTAGTGGTGCTGACGGCGTGATGCTCGGCCGAGCGATATTTGGTAATCCTTGGCTCTTTCATCCTGATACTGACGCGAGCCTGGTCCCACTGGAGGAGCGCTTGCGCGTGATGGTGGAGCACACCAAACTATTTGAGGAGTTACTGCCATTCAAGAGTTTTGCTCTCATGAAGAAACACTACAAAGCCTACATCAAGGACTTTCATGGTGCGGCTGAACTACGAGCTGAACTAATGGAGCAGGAGACTACCGCGGACATCGCGCGCGTTGTTGATACTTTCCTCGTGGAGCACTACTCAAACGTACACACCGGGCCAACTAACTAGTTGTCCACAAAACCATTTCTGCGCTTGGCCAGATTTGTTACACTTACGTCAGATGAATGAGATTTTACACGCTAACATTTTCTTTTTAATCGCCAGTATTGCTACGGTGTGCTTTTGCTTGCTCGTATGCTTTATTTTGTATCAGGTTATAAAAATCATGCAGCTCGTCCGTTCAATTCTTGAACGTGTTGAAGCTGGTAGTGAAGTGTTGGCGAGTGATTTGGCTCACATTCGCATGTTTTTTTCCGAGGACGGTTTACTTACTCGCATTCTAGGTCTGTTTGGTGGCGCAAAACCATCTCGGCGTAGACGCAAGAAAGATGATGATGAATGAAATTATTATTGTTATCTAATTTACATATTTATGGCAGCAAAGAAAAAAGTCGCAGCCCCAAAAAAGATTACTAAAGAACAAGCCGTTGGAATCGGTATTGGTCTAACTGCCGCTGCTGTGGCAGCTGCAGGAACTTACTTCCTCTATGGTAGTAAGAACGCCGCTAAGAACCGCAAGGCAGTAAAGAGTTGGACTCTCAAGGCCAAGGCCGAAGTGCTCGAGAAGATTGAACAAGCCAAAGAGATGACTCAGGAAGAATACGAACAACTTATTGATACCGTATCTACTACTTACGCCGGAGTAAAGGATGCTTCAAAGGCTGATCTCTCAACTTTCAAGAAGGAAATGAAGGAACACTGGCGTTCAATTGCCAAGACAGCTGCACCAAAGAAGAAAGCCGCTAAGAAGGCGGTAAAGAAAGCGGTTGCTCCAGTTAAGAAGGCAGTAGCCAAGGTAGCAAAGAAAGTAGCAAAGTAACTAAGATCTCATACACAGAGACACCACTCCCCAGGGCTTTCGCCTTGGGGAGTGGTGTATTATTAGGGAGACATGCCCGCCATCCTACACAAGCCCCTCCTTCTCGTTGCGTTTTTGCTGGTACTATTTGCCTTCAGTAACTTCTTCTCATCAGACCGCGGTCCAGTTAGCGCTGCTCCGGCTCCGACCCTAAGTGTATCTGGTTCGCCTCGTGTAATTAGCGCCTCGGCTTATGCCATCTTTGCTTTATCAGACGGCACCATCCTTGCTTCAAATAACACTATGGCTGTCCTTCCCATTGCCTCTGTCACCAAGCTAGCGACAGCCGCTAGTATTGTAAAGAACGCAAACCTTGAAGAGACTGTGACCGTCACCACAAGTGACCTCCTAGCAGAAGGCCGAGCTGGCAAGCTGGCAGTGGGTGAGGAGTACACTATGCGTGAACTACTATTCCCACTCTTGCTAGAGTCGTCTAACGACGCCGCAGCAGTGTATGAGCGCGCCACCGACGATGCGGTAATCACACAGATGAATCAGTTGGTTGAAGACGCTGGTATGACCGCCACTCACTTCGCTGATGCGTCTGGATTATCTGATAGAAATGTATCAACGGTAGGGGACTTAGTGACCTTCATCCAGTACCTAACGAAGGAACACCAAAGTGTGCTCGATATCACCCGTCTAAAGACCTATGTGGGCCCGTATAGCGGGCTTGTAAACAACAGTCCAGTCATTGATGGTGGCTACCTGGGCGGCAAGCATGGCTACACCGTAGCGGCTGACCGTACCTTGGTGGCAGTTTTTGAAGAGCAGCTAGGAGCTGGTCCAGTTGAGGTGGGGTACGTGATTTTGGGGAGTGAAAACTTAGTGGCAGACACGGAAATATTACGCACTTTTGTCCGTGATTCTGTCCGTTTTGAATAATCTGATATACTAGAAAAATTATGGCAGAACACGGCGCTTTATATCGAAAATATCGACCACAGGAATTTAGTGAAGTACGAGATCAGGAGCACATCGTAAAGGTACTAGAAGGAGCAATCAAAAAAGGCGAAATCCCACACGCCCTTTTGTTTTCCGGTACCCGCGGTACAGGCAAGACGACCCTGGCGCGAATCTTTGCGAAGGCTGTCGGTACTAGTAGTGTCGACCTATACGAAATAGACGCCGCTAGTAATCGCGGTATTGATGATATTCGTGAACTCAAAGAAGCAGTGCACACTCTCCCGTACGAATCTAAGTACAAGGTATACATCATTGACGAAGTCCACATGCTGACCAAAGAAGCTTTTAACGCGCTTCTAAAGACACTAGAAGAGCCACCAGCCCACGTTCTATTCATTCTAGCTACCACTGAAGAAGAGAAGCTCCTCGATACCATTCTCTCGCGCTGCCAGGTGTTCCGCTTCCGTAGCCCATCTCGCGCGGTACTAGCGGAGACTGTAACTGATGTGGCGAAGAGGGAAGGCTTCACTCTCTCACCAGATGCTGCTGACCTCATCGCGGTGGCAGCTGATGGATCATTCCGTGACGCGCTCGGCGTGACGCAGAAAGTCATCTTGGCTTCGGGTGATGTGATTGGGGACGCCAACGAAGTGGCGGCTATTATCGGGGCGCCACGTAGTGAGATATTGCTTGGGCTCATAGAAGCACTACATGAAGGTTCTGCAGACAAAGCTCTGACCGCTATTAGTGAAGCAGTGAGTCTTCATGTAGACATGAAGCTCTTTGCGCGGCTCTTGCTTGAGAATCTCCGCGCTATCATGCTCGTGCGCAACCAGCCAGCCAAAGCTGACGCACTACTCGCTAACTTCGCACCGGTAGCGAAGGACACACTCCGCACCCTAGCCGCTGCCACTTCGTCACCACTTAATTCTCAGTTGCTACTACGTCTCCTTATTGCCACTGAGCAGATTACCTATTCACCAATCCCACACCTGCCACTTGAGATAGCTGTAATTGAAGTAACGACCAAAAAGTAACATGGACGTTTATTTTGTAAGACACGGCCAGACCGATGGTAACGTGGCGCGTCGGCACCAGCACCCAGAGACTACTCTCAATGAAGAAGGAGTACAGCAAGCCAAGCGTGTAGCTTGGGAAATATCCGAACTCCGCCCAACTCACATCATCAGCAGTACACACCTGCGAGCGGTGCAGACGACGCAGATTATCGCCTCGTACTGTGAGGACCTCATTCCCGATACTCATCCCGCTTTTGAAGAACTTAAGCGTCCAGACTGGATGGTGGGAAATCGCTACCAAAGTCTCACTACTGTCTGGTATGTATGGCTGTGGTTTTTAAATGTTGCCCAAGAAGGAGGGGAGACATACCGTGAGATGCTGGAGCGGGTCAAGACCGCCCGCACTTTCCTAGAGTCATTACCCGATGACGCTAGAGTAGTGGTGGTGTCCCACGCTGTCTTTACCAACATCTTCCTCGAGCACGTCTGTACCGACAAGCCAATGAGCTTCTGGCGTGCCTTTCGTCGCTTCATCGCCATCCTCAAGATTCGCAACACTGCCATCCTGCACCTGCGACACATCAGCACCGTGCCAGGCGTCTGCGGCTGGCGGTTCATAGGCGGAGTGAGCAAGCACCCGAAGTCATAAGAAAAAGCACCCGAGGGTGCTTTTGGTCACATTGACTGCTGCTGGTGGCTCTACCACCAGCGCTGATATCGTTTTTGGGGCTTCAGCTGGGCCGGGCGAACTTCCGTACGGACACATTTTCCTGTACGAGCCTGCCACATCTTGCGGGAGACCACCTTCCGTTTGGTCTTGGCTTTTTTGGCCATGAGTTTCTCCTTGGTTGGGTTGGTTGCGGTTGTTGCTACCAGCGCATGTTTTCACAAATCCGCGCTGTGTTTTCTATGTCTCCGTCTGCAATGAGACAGGACACACAGCGACAGGAGTTCGGGTGACCTTTGGTGTTGACATACACAGTGTGTGTTTGTGCCACGGCTGCCGCTTTGGAATCCCTGGTGTTGTTTTTGGGTTGTTTACCGGCTGAACCTTTCACCTCTCTGCCGCCGCTTTTGGCGGCCTTGTAACGTTCGAAGTTCGGTTTATGCGCCGAAGTTTGCTGTCTTGCCATCTCTGGTCTCCTTGGTTGGGTTGAGAACTGCTACTAAGGAAGATATAAGAATAACGCTTATTTGTCAAAAAAATATCAGACAGGGCAGATGCCAGACTTAGTCACTTTAAAATTTAGCCATAGTATGGCAGTATAGTGCCACCAGAGGAGGAAGTAGAAGAAGGAAAAAAGAACAAAACAATATTGCCCGATCGTCTAATGGTAGGACTGCGGTTTCTGGTACCGCCTATCGAGGTTCGAGTCCTTGTCGGGCAGCACGAGAGTTAAACCGCCTTTATGGCGGTTTTCTTGTGCTGACCGACAGAACAGTCTGGGAGACTGTTCGTAAGGACTCGAAAAGCTTTTGAGTATATTTTGGAGCTTGCGAACAAAATATCCAAAAGGTGTACTGCCCCTGTAAGGGGAGAGATTCCTTGCTCGGCAGCAAACATGAGGTCGGTTCAGGGCATACTTGTTGACAATACATATTGAACACTAGTCTACAGATGAGTCAAAAAGTGCTAGAATTGTCTGAAATTATGGCTGAAAAACATCCTTTCAAAAGAGGTTCCGAATGGCGAAAGTGGGATTTGCATGTGCATACTCCTGCCTCGTTGGTTCACCATTACGGAGGTAATGATGATGTTGCATGGGAATCTTTTATTTCTGATTTGGAAAATCTCCCAACTGAATTTTCGGTGATTGGAATTAATGACTATTTGTTTATCGATGGTTATAAGAAAGTCCTAGAATATAAGAGAAATGGTCGACTTTCAAACATAGACACAATTTTCCCGGTTGTGGAGTTTAGAATAAAAAAGTTTGGTGGTCACGCCTCATTTAAAAGAATAAATTTCCATGTAATATTTTCTAACGAACTAGATCCTCAGGTAATTGAACAGCAATTTCTTAATCAATTGTATGGTCAGTATCAACTTGCATCAGGGTTTGAGGGGATAGATTGGAAGGGGGTTGTTACGCCAGCTAGTCTTGCTGATTTGGGTACAAAGATTAAAGCAAGTGTCCCAGCAGATAAGCTTGCTGACTATGGTTCAGATATTGAAGAGGGATTCAATAATATTAACTTTAACGAAGACGAGTTAGTTGAGCTACTAAAAACTTCTACGTATCTAAAAAATCATTTTCTTACTGCTATAGGTAAGACAGAATGGGATGCATTTAACTGGGGTGACAATAGTATTGCTGAAAAGAAAACTGTAATTAACTCCGTGGATATTATTTTTACTGCCAGTGAGAATATAGATGCATTCAAAAATGCCAAGCATAAATTAACCGAGCAAGGAGTAAATGATTTTCTTTTAGATTGCAGTGATGCCCATAGTCTATCCACTGCAACTGTCAAAGATAGAATTGGTCAATGTTTCACATGGGTTAAGTCTGATCCAACTTTTGCAGGCCTGAAGCTACTTAAGTACGAGTCAGATCGAGTAAAAATTCAAGATAGAAATCCGGATGATTCAAAGCCGAGTAGGATCGTTATTGATCGTGTAGATTATAAAAATTCAGCTGACGTAAATGAGGTAGTGTTACTCAATAAAGACCTAAACTCAATCATTGGCGTTCGTGGAAGTGGTAAATCTACTCTTATAAAAAGTATTGCTTTCAAAGTCGATCCTAATCAATTTAAGGAAAAAGATTCTAAACCACCATATCAACTCAAAGATTTTAAGGTTGTATGGAGTGACGATCAAGAAGATATAGGTACTGACGAGAGCCCAAAGAGTATTTTTTACGTACCTCAAAACTACCTAAGTTCTTTAGCTTACGATGATGGTGATCATGTAAGTGAGAGAGATGGCTTTCTTACAAAATTACTGAAGAAAAATGTGAAGTTCGCAAATGCCATTGAAGCATTTGAAAGTTTTGCTTCACAAAATAAAATTAGAATTGAAGAAGTTATTGAGAAACTACTAAAGGTAGATTCTTTGGTAAAAGAAAATGAATCTTTGTTAAGACGGCAGGGTTCCAGTGCTGAGATTGACAAGGAAATTACACAGAAAAACGAAGATATTAAGAAGTATAAAAGCACCGTAGGCTCAGGTATCACAGATAAGGAAATATCTGATTACTCACAAGCTCAAAGTGAAGTTCTTTCCAATAAGAAAGCGATGGATATTTTAACTCAAGATGAAGGTATACTTGCGTCTCTTAAAGAGACGGGAGCGAGTATATTTATTTCTGATCAGCAGTTCAATTTACTATCTCCAGCACGCCAAGAACTAATACGTTCAGAGCTCAATAAAATGAGCAGAGAGGATTTGGTTACCCTGATTGATGTTGAGATTGTTAAGATTATGGCACAGGTAGAACAATTGACTACTGACACACAAGCTAAGCAAGCTACACTGGCAAGTCTCAGTGAGAAAATAAAGCAAAGCAAAGCACTTGAAGATTTAACCAAAGAACTAGGTTCACTACGAGAGACACAGGCGAAAATAAAAGAGCTTGCTGAGAAATTGGCACAAGCTCAAATTGAGCGTGATACTGCAATTGAATACTTGGCTGCAGCGTATCAAGATTTTGATTTACAACAGGCCGCTATATACAAAACTGTTGAGTTTGAAGAGGAATTCTCGTTCTTAAAAGTTGTTGTAGTCGCTAAGTACAACACAACCCAGATTAAGAATTTCGTTGAACGAAATATAAATACTCGTGACTCTGAACCACAGCTAAAACAAGAAGAGGACATTAAAATTCTCTTTGCTGAAAGTCCCGTGAAATTATCCTCTGAGACTATTGTTAAAGTTATAAAAGGTTTGCTCGACGGTCGGTTGAAAATAAAGGTTGAGGCCGATAACGTGGGTAATGTTATATCCTTGCTACTTAGAAATCGATTTGAAATCGATTATCTTAATTCAGTTAAGACAAGAGACGGGGAAACGTGCTTTAAAGATATGACGGGAGGACAGAAAGCTATTGCACTTCTTGAGCTTATATTCAGATTTGACGACGAAAAGTACCCCATATTGATTGATCAACCAGAAGATGATCTTGATGTTGGTGGTGTTGCAACTGATTTAGTTAACTTTATCAAAGCAGAAAAAGAAGATAGGCAAATTATTATCGTCTCTCACAATGCTAGTCTGGTGGTATGTTCGGATAGTGAAGAAATTATAGTTTCTAACATTCAACACTTAGGAGCTGGTAAACACGACTTCACTTACTCTACTGGTGCGATCGAAAATCATGAACGAAGGGATGATATTATTCGAATTCTAGAAGGTGGTGACGGGGCTTTGAAGAAAAGAATGCAAAAACTGAATGTCAGGTAAGTGTATATGAAAAGCAATTACATTGAAGTTGATTCTCCGTCATCATTTGACTACGTAGGTACCAAATTCACCATATCAGGATGGATTAATTTATCATGTTTCCAACGGGACATGGGCGGCTTAGATTTGAGGATATTTTTGGAGTATCTTGATTTAGATGGTCAAACTTTTATGGGTAGCACAGGGAATCCCATATTAGATGATACAAAGATGAGGGGTGATTTAGTTTCATTTAGAATGAATTGTGAATTTCATCATTCAAATATTCATTTTATTCAAAAATCACTTGGCAGGGTCACTCTTAAATTAGAGGGTATAAACACAAACATTGCACCAGTCTATTTGCCCTTGGTGGTGAAAAAGTTTGAAACTGATCAGACATACGCAGATGGGGTCAAAGATCAGCATGCAAAAGTTGGAGAAATAGTAGAGCAATATAAACGTAATCTCAAAGAATACTACAATGAGATAGAGAAACTTCACGAGAGTCGCAAAGCTAAGGATGGAGATATTGAGTATCAACATTTGTATAACGATGCTGCAACGATGGGTTTTGATATATATGAAATACTAGAAACAGAAGATGTAGAAAGTTTTGAAAAATATACATACAGTGAAGAAGATCGACGTGAGGAGGAGTTGAAAGAAAAATATAAGGACGCACTAGAGTGGCAAGGACCTTTGGCCGAAGGGATAGTTTCAAGATTCAATGGATTTGAATTAAGAGTATATAGCGATGATCATGATAGTCATTTTCACGTAATTCACAAAGGGAAAGGTATTGACGCAAGATTTTCATTTCCCGGTCTAGAACTTATGAGCTATAAGAGTTCTCAAAATACCATTGGGAGTAAGGAAGAGAAAAAGATTCAGGAGTATTGTCGACAACCTAATATTTTTAAAAAGTTTGAAGAAGAGTTTAGTAAGAGAGAATCATAGTCTTAAAAGTTATTAAGCGATTAGTTCAGGTAAAAAGGGGACAAGGACAATAAACCCCAATTTTCCTCACCACATTGACATCCACCTTACAAAGTAGCACTATCTTCGGCAGATAGCGTTATCACTCTTAAGGTTTAAAATATGAATAAGATACTACTCAGTATTGCTGGGCTGGTGGGATTTGTTGCGATTATTGGGTCTGGTTCTGACCAGTCCTCAAATCAGGTTGTTGCTCCGTCGCCTGTTGCTCCATATACACAACAAGCAACAATTGAAGCGGCTGTTCCAAAGCCAGCGGCAAGGCCAGTTGTTTTAGAAGAAGAGGTTGAAGTAAAGGCAGAGACGCCGACTTACGAACCGGCGTCAGGAAATAGTCTCTCAAACGATAATTACTACACCAATGTAGATGGTAATAAGGTCCACTCACCAGCATATTCCACTGATGGTGATGTTCCAGCTGGAGCTAGTGCTCGCTGCAAAGATGGGACGTATAGCTTTAGTCAGAATCGAAGAGGAACATGCTCTGGTCATGGTGGGGTAGCAAGTTGGTTGTAGTAGTGGAGTAAAAGTTAGCTTCGTTCAGAAGTGGTTTTGTTGTATAGTGCAGAGAATATATGTTTAAAAATAGAATTTGGCAGTTTGGGTTGGTGGGACTAATGGCTTTTTTGCTAGGTGTGTCTAGTTACCATTTTTTTAATTTAAAAAGAGGTGAGGCTTCTCTAAATATCATACGTTTTACTACCGAGGTGCCTGAAGATATGACAGCAGAGCCGGAAACAATTTTCGCTCTACGGGGGTTTCCTGAAAAGAGAGTGCCTAACGGTTATATTGAAGAAATTCCTGAGGAAGCGGTTGAAATGCTTTACAGACACACTCCTTTTCGTGTGGTGGCGATAGTGCCTAATCAGTTTTCTGATAAAGGTGAAGTGTTGTACATCGTTACCAGACGCGGATACAATGACATGAGTTGTGGCGGATTTTATACAATTGGAGATTGCCACCTTTTCTTGGAAACTAATTATGCCGATGAGCCAGTAGCAAGATATCTTGGTACTGGACCGGTGCAAGTAGGTGATACCCCGATTCGCTTTGTTGACAGTGAGCATATTGAGTATGAACAATTTTTTGGTGATGCTGGTATGACGTCGAAGACGCAGATGCGCTACAATATTTTTACCAGAGATACAGAGGTACTATCGCGAGAGTCGTGTGAATATAATTTTGAAACAGAGGAACATGTGTGTGTCTATGAATAATGTATTTGCACAGGAAAGGCCTATGTAACAAAAAACGAACTGCATTTAACAGTTCGTTTTTAATATTTAGCTAGACTATTTTTATCTGCTTGCCGAGCGCAAAGGCAACTTTACTAATTGTTTCAAAAGAAACACCGTGATTACCACTCTCAAGTCGAGCGATTGCGGATTGAGGCATCTCAGCCTTCTTGGCAAGCTTTGCTTGTGTCATTTTCTGTTCCTTCCTCGCATTCTTTAGTGCGAGAGCCATCTCTATTCTAGAGGTCTCTTCAGCGTAAGCCTTTTTGAAATCATTCTTTACTGCGGCTTTTTTGAATACTTCTTCTGTAGTGTGCCAGGTTAGGTTATTTAATTTACTACTAGTTTTATGCACCTTATTATTTTGCGCCTTATTATTTATTTTTTTTCGCGCCACTATTTTTGTGCCCATATTTTTTATTGTAGTACTATTTTTTAGTATTGCGTATTGCGTATTGCGTATTGCGTATTGCGTATTGCGTATTGCGTATTGTGTATTGCGTATTGTGTATTGCGTATTGCGTTTGTGGGGCAGTTATTCCTTTTGGTTTTTCACAACCTGGAATACTTGTTCTGCAAATTCAATTTCTTTTTTTGGAGTTTTGTTTGTCTTTTTCATGAAACCACGAACAAAATATATAAATTTTGGTGTCATGAAATAAGTAAGTCGGTGACTACCAACTATAAGCTCTCTAATTTTTCCACGGAGTTGTTTGGTTTTTACAACTTCGAATTCACCTTTTTCCATCCACTCTATATCAGCTTTGGTGGTACCCTGATCCGACTCACTCATTGATTGAATGTATTGACTGGCATCGTCAAGGATTAGGGAAGTAAACTTCTTCATCGTGATGAGATAATACGCGCTAGTAAACTCGACCAATTTAAATATATCAATATTGATATATTTGTCAACTAATAAATATCAGTTTGATACACAAGACTTCCTGGTAATACTTTTGTAATGTTTACATGGCTAATTTTGCTATACTATCTACATGTCAGAAAATTTGGATTCACAAGAAAAAGAACCTGTGCCGCGGGAAGGGGAGGTAATGCGACTTATCGAAGGTATCGTTGGTGAGAAACCGTATACTGAAGTCCTGAGAAAAGAAGATGCGGAAGGTCAGCTATACCGCTTGGTGGTAGAAGTCATTGGTGATGATGGAGATCCTGTCCGTTATGACTATGTCCGAGCCGGACAGTTTGCAGACAGCAAGTCGTCACAAACAGCTATCGATATTATCTACTTAAACAGCGATGGCGATGAAGTAGGGGGAGATTGTGCTGCTAAGTATGTTAATGGAAACTGGCAGAATTTGAAACAAGTAACAGTTGTACCTGAAGAGGAAGTGCACGAAGATGATATTGAAAATAGCGAAGGTATGAGGATTCTAAAAGCAAGAAAATATAATTTACCCGAAACAGCAACATTTGATGAAATTTCAGATGCTGAGGACGCTGCTCACTATAAGAAGATGTCCATATTGCTAGGCTTACCCGAAGATTCAGACTACGACACTATAAAAAATGCGGTTGAAAAAAACGGATATACATTTTTAGATGTGAGTTTATGGGCTGATCATGGAGTTGGGTTGATACCAGATAAACAAGAATTTGAATCTGCAGTCTTAAATACTAGACTAGAAAGAGAGGCGCTTCTGCGCGAAGCTAATGAACTAGATAAAAAGTTAAGCAGGAAATAGAGCTCTGGGGAATGTGACAGTTAGTACAATATAAAAACCCACGGACGTTTAAGTCCGCGGGTTTTTTTTGTTGCTTGTCACGGTTACATAGGTCTTTCTTATGTAACCAATTATCCTATCCCCTCTAAACCTACCTGTTAACAGGTAGGTTTAGAGGGGTACAAAATAAGGGGACTGGTACAGTTATTTTCTAAAATATGTGGTTACATTAGGTCTTTCCTAAGTAACATTATATTTAGTAACGTAGATTTGGTTTTAGTTAAGCATGTAAAATAGTCTGTTATACTTTTGTTTATGAAAGTCTTATTTGTATGTAGGGGCAATGTTGGTAGAAGCCAAATGGCAGAGGCTGTTTTTAACCAGTTAGCACCAGATGGTTGTACTGCTACCTCAGCTGGAACCAAAGTCTTTGATAAAGACGGTAATAGTAAAGAAGGTGAGAGGCTAGCTGATAGAGTGGGAGCGGAACAGGTGATTGAAGTTTTGCGTGAGTTTGATATTGAGTCAGGCTCAGCACAAAGAAATCAAATTACCGAGGATATGGTAGAGGAAGCAGATACTGTGGTAGTAATGGCGGAAAGAGAAACATGGCCTGAATATTTGATAAATAATGAGAAGGTCATTTACTGGGAAATTACTGACCCCAAGGCAAAGGGAATTGATGATACAAGGCAAATTAGAGACCAAATAACGGAATTGGTGAAAAACTTAATTGCTGAAATAAATTAGTTATGGAAAAAGTAAGATCATACGCGTTTGATTTTGATGGAGTGATTGCCAAATATGATGGCTTCAAGGGTCGGGACCATTTTGGTGAACCAAATGAAGTTGTGGTAGCAACTATCCGCCAATTAAGTGAGATGGGGCACAAAATCATTCTGCATTCTACTAGAGGTGAAGAATCTATGAGAAAGTATTGTTTAGATAACAATATCCCAGTTGATTATTTTAATCGTAACCCAGAGTTAGAAGGAGAGAACCCGGGCAAACCTATTGCTTATGTATATGTAGATGACCGAGCGGTTTGTTATAGAGGGCAGACAACCGAAGAGTTGGTTAAAGAAATTACGGAGTTTAAGGCTCATTGGGAGAAGTAGTTAAACAAGTTCCAACTTCGTCCCTAACTGTTTGACCCGCCAGGGTAGTGAGCGTATTATTTTAATGAGTGAAACGATGAATTGATTATAAATAAGTGGTCACATAGGCCTTTTCTATTTAATCACTAATGTAAATAATAATATTCATATGAAATTTTTAGTTATGTACCAAATGCCCCATGCTGGGCTTGATGGTTGGATGAAACTACCAGAGGATGAACGAAAGGTTCAGGAACAACAAATGCA
>Ga0209542_10011371_pt1 | contig 15785 bp, 17 predicted proteins | sample RifCSPhighO2_01_FD_184028 | JGI IMG/M metagenome (GOLD analysis project Ga0209542, IMG submission 184028) | Soil microbial communities from Rifle, Colorado - Rifle CSP2_plank highO2_0.1 (SPAdes) (version 2) | ecosystem: Environmental > Terrestrial > Deep subsurface > Rock core/Sediment ... | reverse complement strand
TGGTTTTTCTGTCCGTTTATAAATCTTCATCATGGCCGCCTGCGGGCGGAGAACGAAAGGCGCGCCCTCCAGCGCTGCGACGGGCGCGCCTCGATAGTGCGCCCCCAATGCGGGGCGCAAAGGAAGCGCCGCGCGTGCAGCACTGTGCGCGGCGCGTAGCTTCCTCCCGCGAAGCGGGTAATGATGAAGGTATTGCAAGGGATGAAAGAGAAAAAGAGAATAGAGATTAGTATAGTGAAATTAGTATAGTGAAAAGACCGGCGCGTTGCAGTACGGGCAATACTTAGGGGTTTTAGTCTCCGTGTTGACCTTGAACTCGAACTGGCAGCGCTTGCACTTCTGCTTCACCTTGTCCATCGACTCGACGCCCGGCCGGGATGGCCTGGAGAACACCATGGTGGGCTCCGGCTGCGAGGAGAGCACCTCGGAAAGCCTCTTCGGCTGCTGCTTGCTCTTGATGCAGTTCGGGCAGATCATGAGCCCCTCGTCCAAGTCGAGCTTCATGACGGAAGAGGGGGCCTTGCTGCCGCACTTCCTGCACACCACCAGCACTTCGCTCGTCATCTTATTCCTCGTCCCCGGCCATGTCCTCGACTTCCCTCACCAGGGAGGAAGCGGAGCCTTTTTTCGCCAGCATGCCGGACTGGCCGCAGTAGGGGCAGTCGTCCACTCTGATATGGGGGGCCCTCGTGAAGCTGTACCTGCACGCCTTGCAGAAATAGGAGGTCTTGTCCTGGCCCTTCTGGGAAGCGGAGGGATTCGGCGAAGGCCTGAGCGGGGCATTCCCCGTGTCCTCGCCGGCGGGGGCGGATACCTTGCGCTCAAGGCAGTTCCTGCACGACAGGCGCGCGCTCTTGGGATCCATGCGCATCATGTCCATCGTGTACTCGCCCCCGCACTTGTAGCACTTGATGCGGACGTCGGTGTTGCGCTCGATGGGTATCACCTTTGAATAGTAAGGACACTTGGGCATCCCTAATTTCCGTTCTTTATAAAAATTATGGTGGAGAAGAAGTGAGAAGGGGATCACTACAGGAATGAGGGGCGCAAAGTGATGAGGGGCCGGATGTCATCCGCTATCTCCGCCGGGGTTTTTTCTCCGGTGATGACCATGTGGTGCGCGGACTCCCTGTAGCGCGGCAGGCGCTCTCCAAGGACGGCGCGGATTTCGTCTTCATCATTCTTCGCGCCGGTGAGCGCAGGCCGCTTGTTCTGGTCGCCCCTGCTCCTGGCAGCCAGAATGCGCACGCTTTCCTCAATATCGTTCGAGGGAAGGAGGCAGATGACCGTGCCATATTCGCGGATGGTCCGTGTGTAGCGCCTGCGCAGGTCGTCAAAGCGATGGGCAGGCCCGCCTCCGCCTGCCGCATAGACAATGGGGAGGCTATGCCGAGCCAAGTAAAAAAGGAAGATGGATTGTGCCTCCGCGGTTTCCATTACACGAAATTCGTATTCCTTCTGCGCTCTCACCTCGGGAGTGGCATTTTTCGGAAAGTAATCGGCGATAGGACCATGCTTCCTCTCAAAGACCTTGTCGGCATCAACAAAAGGGAGGGCATACTCGTTGGCAATAAGCTGCCCTATTGTCGTTTTCCCGCTACATCGGGGGCCGGTAAGGATAAGTGAACTTGACTGGGCAGGTGGATTCATGCGGACGGGGAGCCTCTTGCCGCTTTTAAATCTTCTTGAGATATCGGCTCTGTCCCGAATCTCCGCTTCGCTACGGGTTACTGGCTTCTCGCCTTTTGCTCCTGTCATGGATGGGGCTGTTTCCCCGTAGGGGGCATCCCCCAACGACGCCCTTGCTGTTGCATCGCTAAGGCTCGACCTCATGCCAGTAACCACTTTCGGGACAGAGCCTGAGATATCTACTCTTTAGTGGTTTTTAGTGGAAAATCTCTCCATCAGAACTGCCCACTGGACAGCCCTGTGCAACCTTTTTATAGCCCCTTCCTTCCCAGGGGTGTAGCAGCTTCGAATGTGCCGCAGCCGTAATTCTGAGGGGCTGCCTCCCCGTAGTCCACGCAGTGGATGCCGGAAGCTCGCTTCCGAGCAGGGACAACCCCCGGCGACGCCCTGGCAGCTCAAGTCGAGGACATTCGACCTCAGGCTGCTAAACACACCCTAACCATGATTGAGCGCGTCAGCAAGCCGTTTGGTGCGAAGGAGATCGAGCACATCCTGCATCCCCTGGTGAAGCAGTGGTTCTTCTCCCGGTTCAGGGAGTTCTCCCTGCCGCAGCTCTACGGGGTGATGCACATCCACAGCAGGAGCAATATTCTCATCTCCGCACCGACAGGGGCGACCAAGACGCTGACCGCGTTCCTGTCAATCCTCAACGAGCTGATAGACAACGCGGAGAAAGGCATCCTCGAGAACAAGGTGTACTGCATCTACATCTCCCCCCTCAAGGCGTTGAACGAGGACATCAGGGTCAATCTCGTGGAGCCATTGAAGGAGATGGAGAAGATCGCGGGGAAGAAGCTCGGCATCCGCGTCGGGGTGAGGACGGGGGACACGACCGCTTCCGAGAAGTCGCGCATGCTGGAGAAGCCCCCCCATATTCTGATCACCACGCCGGAGAGCCTGGCCATCGTCCTCGCTTCCCTGAAGTTCATCCAGCACATCAGGTCAGCAGACTGGTGCATCGTGGACGAGATCCATGCGCTGGCGGAGAACAAGAGGGGGGTGCACCTGTCATTGTCCCTGGAACGCCTCCAGCGCCTCGCCCCGGCCATGACACGGGTCGGCCTCAGCGCGACCATCGCGCCGCTGGAGGAGATCGCGAAGTTCCTCGTCGGCTACGAAAAGAGCAATGAATTGAGGGAGTGCAAGATCGTGGACGTGCAGTTCCTCAAGCAGATGGACCTGAAAGTCCTGTCGCCGGTGCCTGACCTCATCGACGTCGACCATAAGGAGATGCACCAGGAGATGTACACGCTCATTGACGACCTCGTGCAGAGCCACAAGACCACGCTGATTTTCACCAATACCCGCTCTGCCACGGAGAGGGTGGTCAATTACCTCAAGGAGAAATTCCCCAGGAAATACGCGGAAAACATCGGCGCCCACCATGGCTCATTGAGCAAGCAGCACCGCCACGGCATAGAGGACCGCCTGAGGAAGGGGGAGCTCAAGGTGATTGTCTCCTCGACTTCCCTCGAGCTGGGCATCGACATCGGCTACATCGATTTGGTGATCTGCCTCGGCTCGCCGAAATCCGTGGCGCGGTTCCTGCAGCGGGCAGGGAGGGCCGGCCACCGCCTCCATTCCACGGTCAAGGCGCGGATCATCGTCCTGGACAGGGACGACCTCGTCGAGTGCGCCGTTCTCCTCAAGGCCGCCATCGAGCGGAAGATCGACACCATCCACATCCCCACGCATGCGCTGGACGTGCTCGCGCAGCAGGTCATGGGCATGGCCATCGAACGGAGATGGAAAATCAGCGAGCTGTTCAGCCTCATCAGGCAAAGTTATTGCTACCACCGCCTCGACCGGAAAGAGTTCATCGAGATCGTCGAGTATCTCGCCGGAAGGTACATCTCCCTTGAGGACAGGCACATCTACGCCAAGATATGGTACGACGAGGGCACGGGCGAGATCGGCCGCAGGGGGAAGATGAGCCGGGTCATCCACATGACCAACATCGGCACCATCCCGGACGAGTCCTTCATCACGGTGAAAGTGGGCGAGCAGCCCATCGGCCACATCGACGAGGGATTCCTCGAGCGGCTGAAGCGGGGGGATGTCTTCGTCCTTGGAGGGGAGAAGTACGAGTTCCAGTTCGCGCGCGGCATGGTGGCGCAGGTCAAGGCGGCAGAGCAGCGCCCCCCGACCATTCCGTCGTGGATATCGGAGATGCTCCCGCTGAGCTTCGACCTTGCGCTGGAGATCGGCCGGTTCAGGAAGCACATGAACGAGCTGTTCTGCGCGAAGAAAACTGAGGAAGAGATCATGGCGTTCATCGACGGGTATCTCTACGTGGACAAAAACGCCGCGCAGTCCATCTGCCGCTACTTCGGGGAGCAGTTCAGGTTCGCGGAGATCCCTTCCCATTCGCGCATCGTCGTCGAGCATTACAGCCAGGGGAAGAGGACATACGCGGTGTTCCACGCCCTGTACGGCAGGAGGGTGAATGACTGCCTCTCGCGGGCCATCGCCTTCGCCATCGCCCGCACCCAGCACCATGACGTCGAGATCGGCATCACGGACAACGGGTTCTACATCGCCTCGGAGAGGCCCGCCAACGTGATGCACGCGTTCAGGCTGCTCAAGTCCGCGGAGCTGCCCAAGGTGCTCGACAACGCCATCGACCAGAGCGAGGTGCTCAAGAGGCGGTTCCGGCATTGCGCGACGCGCTCGCTTATGATCCTGAGGAATTACATGGGCCGCGAGAAGCGCGTGGGAAGGCAGCAGGTCTCGTCCATGATCCTCATCAATGCGGTGAAGAGGATTTCCCCTAATTTCTGCATCCTGAAAGAGGCACGGCGGGAGGTGCTGGAAGACCTGATGGACATCGCCAACACCATCAAGGTGCTGGAAGGCGTCGAGCAGAAGAAGATACTGGTCAAGGAGATCAGCCTGAGCATGCCCTCTCCCTTTTCCTTCAACCTCGTGCTGTCCGGCCACACGGACATCATGAAGATAGAGGACAAGGTGGAATTCTTGAGGAAGATGCACCAGCGGGTGCTGGCGGAGATTGGCAAGTAGCATTCCTGCACAGTTATTTTTGACCACAATCCATAAATAGTGTATTTCCTTTGGGGGATAGAGGGTGAACACATGCGCATCGGCGTTCCCAGGGAAATCAAGGACAAAGAAAACAGGGTGGGGATGGCTCCCGCCGGCGTCAGGGAGCTTGTGGCAGGGGGCCATGAGGTGCTCGTCGAGAAAGGCGCGGGCATCGGCTCGGGATTCCCCGATGACGACTACCGGAAAGCCGGCGCGCAATTGGTTTCTGTCGGGGAAACATGGGATGCTGGGCTTGTCGTCAAGATAAAGGAGCCGCTGGAGAAGGAATTCCGGTTCCTCAAGGACCAGATCGTGTTCACTTATTTCCATCTGGCCGGTGTTCCAAAATCTCTGACCGAAGAACTCCTCAAAAAGAAGACGACAGCCATTGCCTACGAAACGGTGGAAGATGAGAAGGGGAAACTTCCGTTATTGGCGCCCATGAGCGCGGTCGCGGGCAACATGGCCGTCGTCATGGGAAGCTATTATCTTGCGAAGTTCAACAACGGCCGCGGCATGCAGCTGGGCTCGGTGCTGGGCAAGAGCCATGGGAAGGTCGTGGTCATCGGGGATGGGGTGGTGGGCCATCATGCAGCCCATACGGCAGCAGCCATGGGCGCGCACGTCGTGATGTTCACGAGGCACCCGGAAAAGGCTGCCCAATTGAAAAGGGAAATTTCGGATAAGATCGAAGTGGCGCATTCGGCCCCCGAAACCATCTCCTCCCACCTGAAAGATGCTGACCTGGTTGTCGGAGGCGTGCTCCTGCACGGCGCCAAGGCGCCGTGGGTGGTGACAAGGGAGATGGTGAAGGCGATGCAGCCGGGCGCGGTCATCGTCGACGTGAGCATCGACCAGGGCGGGTGCATCGAGACGTCAAGGCCGACCAGCCATTCAGAGCCCGTGTTCACCGAGCATGGCGTCATCCATTACTGCGTCACCAACATGCCGGGAGCGTATCCGCGGACATCCACGGTGGCGCTGACGTCCGCGACATTGCCCTACGTAAAGAGGCTCGTGGAGAGAGGATTGGATGCAGTGAAAGAGGATGAAGGATTCCTGAAAGGCCTCAACACCTGCAGGGGGTTCCTGACGTACCGGCCGGTGGCCGAGGCGCTGGGCATGGGGCAGCGCTACAAGGACGCAAGGGAAGCGTTGTCGTGAGGGGTTCTCACAGGCAGCGTTCAGCATGCAGGGCAGCGCAGTGTCGTGAGCGATGCGGTGGTGCCGTGGGAATTCAATTATTTTACTATTTTAAAGTGGTTATATTTAGAAATATTTAAAAAGAGAGGCATGATATCCTTCTCATGGATATTCGTGCAGAAAGGTGGAATGGCAGCTTGGTGGATCAGGCCTTTGAAGGCTTTGGCAAAGCCAGAAGGCCGGTCATCAGGGCAACAAGAAGGCTGCTTGAAGATTTTTATCGTGAGCATTTCCGGGGGAACGAAACCGTCCTTGAAATTGGCGCTGGCCAGGGGTTCTTATACCGAAATTGGCCGAAGCAGTACAGTGGAAAGTGGATTCAGCTGGATAGGGAAGAGCATTTGCTGTACCATGCTATGGGGGAGACGCGCATTGGCACGGCCTACGCATTGCCTTTTCCGGACAAAAGCATGGACGTGGTGTGTGGCTATGGGTCTTTTGACGTGCTTTTTGACCTTGAAAGCGCCGTTTCGGAAATGGTCAGGGTGATCAAGGATGATGGGAGGGTGTTCCATTTTCTCGACCTCAAACCCAACACAGAATCCATTCTCTTCCACCTGGAAAAAACAGGGAGGATTGCGTATCCAGACGATTTGGGGCTGGTTTTTGCCATCGATGATGGTAAGGAAGCAGCCTATAAGCACGCCATCGAGGAGAATGACCAATTGGAGAGATTTTCTGATGGGTGGAAAAATTACCGGGAGATAAGAAAACCATATGGAGATTATCTTGACCAAGAGGCGTACTTCAGGAATAGGGCAATAAGAGCCTTTTCCTCCCATTTTCCTTATGTCGAGAGCGGCTTCAAGTCCGCACATTTCATTGGGCAAAAAGGACCACATCATCCGGCAGATGCACGGGACAACGAGTTTGGCCTGCTTTCAGGATCCGTCAGAAGCTGCTTATGGGGCACCCCATTTGGAAAACTGTCAGAAAATTTGCCTGCTAACTATTGCGTCGAAGTTTCCCAGATGGATTACATGTTAGCGAGGAACTTAAGAATTCTCTAGGAAAGCGAGCGAGATGAACTCACTCGGAGCTCCCGCCAGATTCGGGACAGAGCCGGTTCCCATAGAAACCTTTAAAATCCAAAAAGCAAAAGAGAGGGTGCTGCCCACGGCAGCGGAGGCCTCATGGAAGCAACCATCAACTATCTCGCGGTCGCATTGGCGGCTCTTGCCGCCATGGCACTAGGCTGGCTGTGGTACTCCCCCGTCATGTTCCAGAAGCGGTGGATGAAGGAAGTCGGCATGAAGCCGAAGGATGCGGCCAGGGCGCAGCAGGAAGGCGTGAAGGCCATGGGGTTCATGTTCCTCGCCACTCTCGTGATGGCGTACGTCCTCGCCCACTTCGTGGATTATCTCGGCGCGACGGATGCCCGGGAGGCGCTGTGGGCAGGCAGCTGGATCTGGGTCGGCTTCGTGGCGACGGTCATGCTGCAGCCGGTCTTCTTCGAGCGCAAGTCGTGGACGCTGTACCTCATCAACACGGCGTACAACCTCGTGTCGCTGCTCGTGATGGCCGTGATTTTGGTGGTGCTGCAGTAAGATTACGTCCGATTTTTATTCATTACTTTTTAGTGGTCACTCTTTGGAAAGGTTTAAATAATGCGTTCTGCTGTCTCTTTTCCAACCATGGACAAAACGCAAGTCGAAGCTGCCTTCAGCATATCCTCTAACCTGCCCTTGGATTCTTTGGTAAGCTCGTTGATGGGCGGGGAGAGCGCCAAGCAGGGGGATATTGAGGCCATCTCAAGATTCTTTGCCCTGTACTCGGGATTGGGAAAATCCTATGTTCTTGCCGCGAGAGAGGCCATCCGCCAGGCAGCATCAGAACTGAGGGAGGACAGGGCAAAAAAGGCCGTGGAGGAACTCTCCGGTATTTTCGGGGACATCGATGGGCTGATGAAGAGCACTGATATCGGGGACAATATCCGGGGGTTGAATGGAGTGATGCAGGCATATGAACGCATGAAACAAATGCCTTCCGACAGCGCCTTTGCCGGATTGCAAGGGACATTGGTGGATGCGCTCAAACATAATCTCGGCCACGTCGAAAGGATTTTCGGGCCGGTTATTGACGGGCTTGGGGCAGCGGGAGGAAAAAATGGGGGCGACGGGTACTGGCTATCGCTTTCAGAGGCGGTGGCTGCCGTGGATAGGGATCTCTCGGGGACAGGGACAGCGATCCAGGGGATGATGTCCGCGGTTTCCTACCTGGGCAAGGTGCCGAAAGACTTGGAAGGCATTGGCCGATGGGAGGATGCTGCTTACGGCAGGATCGAGGAGGGCAAGACACCGTGGGCAGGAAAGAGATTCTGGAAAGGCATGCAAGCGGTGGACATGGTGACCAAAGACTGGCAAAAGGCAAGAATACGGTTGCAAGATGAGTATGCCACTAAGTTGAAGCGGAGCATATCTGAGATGCAAGGGCTCCTGCCGGCCGAACAGAAAATTTCGGGTTACGGCGCCAGGCTTACCCGGGCAAGGAAGATGTACAATGCGCTTGAACCGGATCAGCGCGAAGGATTGTGGGAGCCAGTTTCACTCAAGGACTATGTCCGCAACGGGCTGAAGGCTGGCCTGGAAGCGCCGCCACTCAAAATAGGTATCTATTGGGGACATCAATGTGCGGTAGCGCTGAATATCTCTCAGAACCCCGATGATTTGTGCGTGAATGTGTATTTTGCCTCTTCTCCGGTCAAATTCTGATTGTCCTTGATTGTCCTGGCTGTGGGCCATTGACGGCAATGCCGCAAAACCCTTAAAAACACCGAAAGCCCCGCACAAGCCATGAAAAAGAGAATGGTCATCGGCATCACCGGCTCCATCGGGACGGGGAAGACCGCGGCTGCGCGCCATCTCGGCAGGCACGGCTTCGCGGTCATCAACGTTGACAGGCTCTACCGCAGGATTTCCCGGCCGGGCAGCGCCATCGCGAAAAGGATTGCCCGTCATTTCGGGAAAGAAGTGCTGCTCAAAAACGGTTCCATTGACCGGGCAACGCTCAAGGCCATCGTGTTCAAGGACCCCAGGAAGCTGAGATTGCTCAATAGCATCACCCATCCCCTCATCCTCAAGGAGACGAAAAAGCTCATCGGGAAGTCAAAAAAAACCGTCGTCATCGATGCTCCCCTGCTCCTCGAAGCCCGCTTCGACCGGCTGTGCGATTATGTCGTCGTGACGCACGCCCCGAAAAATGTTGTCCTCAGGAGACTGCTCGGGGCAAGGAAGCTGACGAAGCGGGAGATACTGTCCATCATGGGGAGCCAGATGCCCTTTTCCCAAAAAAGGAAGCGCGCTGATTCCGTCGTTGACACGTCCGGCAGCTATGCCCACACGCACGCGCAGTTGAGGAAGATAATCTCCCGTATCAAGGAAGACAAACCTATTTAAACATCAAGAGGCGATAAACAATGAGAGGTGGTGGAAACATGAAGCTCTCAAGCCCTGATTTCCTGCATGAACGCATGATGCCTCCCGCGCTCACGTGCGACGGCGCTGACATTTCTCCTGAGCTGCGCATCGCGGACGTGCCGAAGGATGCGGAAAGCCTTGCCCTCATCATGGACGACCCTGACGCGCCCGTGGGCACATGGGATCATTGGGTTGTGTTCAACATCCCGCCGGCGACTGCCGTGGTGCAGAAGGGGAAGGAGCCTGCTGGCATCGGCGGCAGGAACAGCTGGGGCAGGACAGGCTACGGGGGCCCGTGCCCGCCGTCGGGTATGCACCGCTACTACTTCAGGATGTACGCGCTCAGTGATATGCTCCCTCTCAAGGAAGGCGCGGCCAAGAAAGAGGTCCTCAAGGCGATGGAAGGCCGCATCCTCGCCCAGGCAGAGCTGATGGGGACGTACAGGAGGCAATAATGAAGATCGCAGTCTGCCCCGGCTCATTCGATCCCATCACCAACGGCCACGTCGATGTCATCGAGCGCGCCCTGAGGCTGTTCGACAAGGTCATCGTGCTGGTGGGCGAGAACCCCAGCAAGGCAGCGACATTCTCCGCCCGGGAGCGCGTGGCGATGATAACGGATGCGCTGAAGAGGCACGATTCCCGCGTCGAGGTGGACCATTTCGACGGCCTGCTGCTCGACTACCTGAAGAGGAAAAAGGCGACCATCATGGTCCGTGGCCTGCGCGCATTGTCCGATTTCGAGTTCGAGTTCCAGCGGGCATTGCTCAACCGGCAGGCCGATGAGGATGTGGAGACCGTCTTCGTCATGACCAAGGCGGAGTATTCCTTCATCAGCTCCAGCGTCGTCAAGGAGATCGCGATGCTCGGCGGTGATGTGGGCAGATACGTTCCCCAGGTTGTGGAGAGGCGGCTGAAGGAGAAGTTCTCAAAGAAATAAAGATGAGGCAAAAGAAGCAGGGCGTCCCTAATAATACTGCGACAAGTCTTCCTTATGGACAGCCCTCCTCGGGCCGCTCTGCGCCTGCTGCTGCTTCACCAGGCGCGCGGCATAGCCGGCGACCACGTTCCTTATCTTCGTGGACGTGATGTCGGTGTGCCGGGAGACGATTTCCTTGTTCTTGGAGAAGTCCGTTGAGAATTCTGCTGCGTGGGCCGCCATGAGCTGCTTGGTGATGCGCTTGACCTGCGCCGTCTTGATGCGTCCCATCTTACTCCTTCACCGGCTCTTCCTGCGGGGCCTGCGATTCGGCAAGCTCGCGTGGCATCGGCCTCTTGACGGCTATGGGGATAAGGCCCTGCCTGAACTCCATCTTGGCGATCTCCACAGGGTTGTAGCGCACCTTGGCGAGCGCCTCATCGTCCATCTTGATCATGAACGGCGCGCCCATCGCTATCTGCAGGGAGCGCGCGCCGACGATTCTTGCCTCTTCGTATTTTGTGTAGGTTTCCATGCGGGAAGAACAGTGGAATAGATGGGAAAAGGGATACAGAAGCCATTTTTAAAGCTTTCTGTGGAGCGGATGGCGGAGGAAGGCATGAAGGCAATCTTTATATATGGCGGATATGCCCTCAGTCCACGGTGATTTCAATCATCAGGATTGCCGTGTTATCTTCTACCAGAGCGACGGACATGGATGCCCTTGTCGACGCCATACGCTACGACGGCCTTGATGCGGAGATCGTTGCCCTGGCGGCCAACAAGAATTGCCCTGCGCTTGAGCGCGCGAGGGGATTCGGCATCCCCGCGCTCTTCGTGGATGCGAAAGGGATGGACAAGGAAGAATATGACCGGGCCCTGTATGCCGCGCTCGAGCCCCGCAAGCCTGACCTCATCGTGCTCATCGGCTACATGCGCTTCCTCACCAAATGGTTCGTGGACCGCTTCCCGGGCCGCATCGTGAACGTCCATCCCAGCCTGCTGCCGGAATTCGCGGGCGAGAGGGATCCGGGCATCTACGAATCCATCCTTGCTTCAGGCAAGGCCAGGACCGGAGCCACCATCCATCTTGTTGACGAGACTCCCGACGGAGGCCCCGTCATCTCCCAGAAGGAAGTGGGCATAGCGGAAGGGGAGACCCCTGAAACGCTGAAGGCGAAGGTGCAGGCCGTGGAGCAGGAATTGCTGGTCAAAGCGGTCGACTTGTTCAGCAAGGGGAAAGTCGCGGTCACGGGCAGCAAAGTGGTGATGCCCCGATAGAATGCGCGTCGCGCCACCCCGTTCCCGGCTTTGGCCTGCGCCAACGCAATGCGGCGCGCCAAGGCTTTGCCGAAGGAATGGGTAACTCATCCTGGGAAAAAGCAAAAATGGCCAGAAAAAACAAAATGGAAAAGGTCGCATTGCTCTCCGTCTACGACAAGAGCGGCATCGCGGAGTTCGCCAAGGGGCTGCGGAACCTCGGCTATACCCTGCTGTCGACGGGCGGCACCGCCGGCCTGCTGCGGAAGGGCGGCATCCCCGCCACCGACGTGTCGAGCTACACCGGGCATGAGGAGATCCTCGGCGGGCGCGTGAAGACCCTCCATCCGAAAATATTCGGCGGCATCCTCGGAAAGGCCGCGGACAGGAAGCACCGGGCGGAGATGGAGAAGTCCGGCATAGATAAGATCTCGCTGGTGTGCGTCAATCTCTATCCCTTCCTCGAGAAGATGATGGAGAAGGCCCCGCTGGACGACATCCTGGAGAACATCGACATCGGGGGGCCGTCCATGATACGGGCAGCCGCGAAGAACTTCCGCAGCGTGGTTGTCGTGGTCGATCCGCATGACTACGTCAGGGTGCTGGAGGCCATCCGCGAAGGGAGCATGGCAGAGGGCATGCGCGCCCGCCTTGCGCTCAAGGCGTTCTCCCACACCGCCCGGTACGACATCATCATCAACAGGTTCTTCGAGGAGAAGTTCGGCCCCGAGCCGTTCCCGCGATACCGCAATTCCACCTTCGAGAAGGTGCAGGACCTGCGCTACGGGGAGAACCCCCACCAGAAGGCCGCCCTCTACAAGCCATTCCTCGACCGCGAGACGGGGGTGGCGAACGCGAAGCAGCTGCAGGGCAAGGAGCTGTCGTACAACAACATCCTTGACGCGACGGAGGCGCTGTCCATCGTCGAGGATTTCAGCATGCCAACTGCCGCCGTCATCAAGCATACCAACCCAAGCGGGGTCGCGAGTGCAGCCACCATCCCGGAGGCGTTCAGGCGGGCGCATGCCGCAGACCCCAAATCGGCGTTCGGCAGCGTCGTGGCGCTGAACAGGCACTGCGACGGCAAGACCGCTGCCCTGATGCAGGACCTCTTCATCGAGGTCGTCATCTGCCCGAAGTTCGAGAAGGGCGCCCTGGAGATCCTGGGCAGGAAGAAAAACCTCCGGCTGCTGGAGACCGGCCCCTTCATTGTTGACCGCTCGTCTCCGGAGATGAGGCGCATCGCCTCGGGGCTGCTGATGCAGACGCGGCAGTTCCCTGCCATCTCGGAGAAGGACCTCAAGGTCGTCACGAAGCGCAGGCCGACGAAGCAGGAGATACGCGACCTGCTCTTTGCGTGGAAGGTCAACAAGAACGTCAAGTCCAATTCCGTGGTGTTCGCCAAAGACGAGTGCACGGTCGGCATCGGCGCGGGGCAGATGTCGCGCGTGGACGCGGTGAAGCTCGTGGGCATCAAGCCGGAGAGCAGGACGAAGGGAAGCGTGATGAGCTCTGACGCCTACTTCCCGTTCAGGGACGGGCTTGACGAGGCTGTTGCGCTTGGCGCCACCGCGATTATCCAGCCGGGCGGCAGCATCCGCGACCAGGAGGTCATCGACGCGGCCAACGGGCACGGCATCGCGATGGTGTTCACCGGCATCAGGCTGTTCAGGCACTAGCAGGAAATCAAACGTGTTCTGTGCCCTGATTTAGGCATCGATTCTTTCCCTCCTTCCGCTCATGAGATGGTGGACACCAAGGAGGCGTTCCAGGTCTGCCGTGCCCATCGGAGGGGAGGGGTTTTCTTTTCCTGGAGGGGGCGGGGCGTAAGGCTCCGGGTCGGAAATCTTGTCCCGGTCATCCCCTCCTTTCCTCAAAGCGACTAAAGCGGCATATGCGCCTATGGAGATTGCCGTACCCCAGGCATACCCGAGGAAGTTGTACGTCGGATCGACTTCCCCACTGTAGTGCTGCACAACCGTGGCAAGAGAGCCCATTATGATCGATCGGCCGATGCCTCGTTTCGCTCGGGATTCTGGACCGCTGTGGAAATCCATTATGCCCAAGTGGACGCCCCAGAGATGACCTGCGGCAAGAGAGACGGGGAGAGGAGATTGCTCTCCGGTGAAATAGGTGAACGCAAGGGCATAGAAAGACGACCATGCCATGACGCCCCCAAAATCCTGGGCAGATTCCTTCAGGCTCACGTACGGGGCGCAGCGCCTTGCCAAAGTTTGGATTTTGCTTCCAAGGGAGTATGAAGTGTCCATGCCCTCAGGAAACCGTGGAGAGTTTAAAATCTTTTATGCAAGTCATGCCCTCCCATTATCATACGCCCAGTGCAGCGCCGCAGCCTATCCGCACACGGCAACCACCATCTTCACCGGCTTGCCCTTGTAGAGCACGATGGCGCTTGATTTCACCAGGCTCTTGGCACCGCACGAGACGGTTGCCGCGATGCGCGATTTCTTCTGGGGCAGCCCGAGGGGGCACTCCACTTCGTGGGTGGAATTGTAGTTCCTGAACCATCCTCTCCTGGCAAGGTTGCACGCCTGGGCCGCGGTGCTGTCATAGAATCCGCAGCCGTTGACGCCGTTGCAGGACGCGTGGAGCGTCTCATCCCCCGCATAGGTGCAGTCCGCCTCGCAGGAGGTGACGGGAACAAGGGAGAAGTTGGATGTCGTCTGGTTGCCCGGCAGGACCACCACATCTGTCTGCACAAACGGGACAAATTCCTCCCGCTCCGCGACAAGGTTGTAGGTGCCGCATTCGACATCCAGGGCATACGCTCCTGTGGAGTTGGTGGCGGTCGTATTCACGGCTGCCGATCCGCTCAGGACAGAGACCTGCGCGTTGATGACGGAGATGTTTCCCGCATCCGTTATCCTTCCTGCGACCTCTCCGGTGCAGCCGCAGCCGGACGTGAAGCCGATGCAGCCGGCATCAAAGCAGTTCTCCTGGGCGGATGAAGCGAGCGCGAAGGCTGCCATGAAGAGAAGGACGGGCACAAGCACTCGGGTACGCATGGCATCACTCTTGGCACCGTTGTTTAAATAGTTTATTGGGGAAGAGGATGCAGTGAACCGCGGGACACAAGAGAAAAAGATTTAAAGCAGCCCTCACCAGAGAGAAACCTCATAGCGTACGCATGAAAAAGGGGCGCATCCTGTCGGCGAGGGCAATCATCATAGCGCTGCTTCTGATCGTGTCCTCCGTTGCGGTGCAGGCAGCCATGTTCTGCAGCAGCGGCAACGTCGGCATCGGGACAAACTCTCCCCTGATGACGCTTCATGTCAACGGTTCCGGCGCCACCGGCGGATTCCTGGTGACCGACGGGTCAGGATATACTGCCTTTCTCGTGAACGCCGCCCAAGGGAGGGTAGGGATAGGGACGGCATCTCCCCAGGTGAAGATGGATGTCGCCGGCACGCTCAGGATAGGGAATGACGGGGAGGCGTGCGGCGCCTCGACCGAAGGGTCCATCCGCTACAATACGAGTGCCAAGAATCTTGAGTATTGTGACGGGACAGCCTGGTGCCCCATTTCCGGGTGCCCTCCCCCGACTGGTTATCAGATATTCCCGACATCTGGAAGCTATACATTCTCTGTTCCTTCTGGTGTGACATCTGTACGCGTGGTTGCGGTTGGAGGCGGTGGCGGTGGCGGCGGTGGCGCAAATGGCTGGGGAAGCGGCGCTGGCGGGGGCTGCGGCGGCGGCATAGGGGGCGGGACCGTATCCGTGACCCCGGGTGCGTCTGTTTCCGTCACGGTTGGCGCAGGAGGGGCCGGAGGCCCCAACGCGCAGGACGGCTCGACCGGCGGCGTTTCCAGGTTCGGGACGACGATTACGGCTGCTGGTGGCAGTTGGGGCCGCAGCGGCTACTACAATCTCTTCAACAGCTATTCCGGGGGGTCCGGTGGCGGCTCCGGCGGAGGGGGTGGCGGAAACGGCTGGCCCGGCTACTCCGCGATTCCGGGAAGCGGCGGGACCGCCGGAAGCCAGACGGACAGCCAGGGAGCAGGCGGCTACTGCACTGGCAGCGGGTGGAGTGTAAGCCTCTCGTCTTTGATAACCCAAGTCACTTATTCAGCGGGCGCCGGGGGATACGCCCCGTGGAGCTACACCTATTACGGCGGAGGAGGCGGAGGGGGGCTCGTGCTCGACGGCAGCACCGGCAGCGGGGGGCAAGGCCAGGGCGGATCGAGCAATGGAGGGGCAGGATATGGCGGAGGGGGGGGCGGGAACAATTATAACG